>JAEEGL011938149.1_pt1 | contig 18889 bp, 19 predicted proteins | sample 9134231 | NCBI WGS metagenome assembly JAEEGL01 (sample SAMN16246548, study PRJNA631951) | gut metagenome | biome: gut microbiome; feature: rumen; material: fiber-attached | host: Bos | place: Iran: Karaj | collected 2018-10 | reverse complement strand
CGTCAGCCCGTTGTCGTCGATTTCGCCGATTCCCTTCCCGTGTACGCTTCACCTGCCTTCGGTCGAGTTGTTGATCTCCTCAAAAACACGCGGGGAGAATGCGTAGGAGTGCGGGTCGAGCTTTTTCAGGATGCCGTTGATGGCTGTGTATTCAAGCTCGTTTATCTCGAGCGGAGGCTCCGGGACATAGTTTTTTTCAAAGAGTGCATATACCTGGCGCAGGACGTTTACGATGTCGATGATATCCTTCATCCGTCTGACAGGAACGACGAAATTCTGGTTGTAAATCTGGACATTTACGCGTTTTGCAGCTTTGTCGTAGGCAATGACAGATTCCGGGATCTCCTCCTGGATCGCGTTCAGTGCCTCGGAAAAGAGGTCGTCGATCCTGATCTTCGACTTGTCGAGATAGCTGTTCTTTATTACCCTGAGCGCATAAAAGGTCACCTCGCCCTGGGAGATCGAATAGGGACGGTCCAGCGTTCTCAGACGGGTCCCGAAGAAATCGGCGTTGAGAGCGATCGTAACAAGCAGGATCAAACCAATGAGAATCTTTTTTTTCATATCTGCACCTATGATGTAAGTTGTAGTATCAGCTGTATGATAACATTAAATCTTCCTATAAACAATATCAGTCTGGAGACAAGGGCGTAACCGAAAACTGTCCCGACGGCAGCGAGCAGGAAGAGGCGTCCGACCTCGCCGACAGAGTATATGACGCGGTTTCCGATCTTGTGCCTCGCGACCAGGAACCAGAGCACCGAAACGACGCTTATCACACTCAGGACCGCGTTGAGCGTAAGATCCCAGCGGATCGAACCGTCGGCGTTGAGCGAGACCATCGGCACGATGGAAGCCCTGATCATTTCGCGAAGGAAAGCCGAGAAGTATAGCGGAGCGTTGAGCGCCAGGGAGATGACCAGAATAAAGGCTGAGGGCAGGTAGACCGCCTCAGATATTTTTGCCCAAGGTCCTGTCGTCTTCTGCGGCAGGAATAAGAGCAGTCCTAATAAAACCGGTATGACAAGCCAAGCCTGGTCGCCTGTCGCCGATTCCAGGGTCGGGATTATAACTGAAAAGATCAGAACAGCGGCAAAGTAGCCGGCAGAGATGCCGATCAGCAGCGATTCTGCCAGACGGAAAAGGAAGTTCCTTCCCAGAAGCCCGGAGAATACGATAAGTGTCAGCAGAAGTGCGGTGATGTTGCTTACGCTGTTTAATATATTCATTTCCTGCCTCTGACAAAACTTGATAATGCGGAGACAAAAACCAGGAGCAGAATGTATATCAGGCTCCAGCGGAAGATCTTGTCTGATTCGCTTTCGTATTCGCTCAGCCGTATCTGGTTCTTGAAATGCGATATCGATTTGTAACCGCCTATAAATCCGTCAAGATAGACCCCGTCGAACGGAATATAGGCCGGAACTATGTCGGTAGTGCAGAAAGCCGCCTTTTTTATCGGCTGGCTGCTGAAAAAGGATAGGGCGACGATTGCCGGGACACCGTCGAAGGTGCGCGATGAAAACTCGATGACCATCGAATAATCCGAGAGGTCGTCTATTTTTTCCATCGCAAGCTGTTTTTTTGTCGATGCATTGAAAACATCCTTTTCGGCGAAGTCGGCGAAGTCGTTGGCGACCATGTAGGATGCGATGGAATCTCCCACCGCGTAGCCCAGATGGGTGTAGTTGCGGTTGTAGATGAAGTTGTCCTTTCCGATGTTTCCACGCTCGATGGCTCTCTCCAGTGCGAGGAAGGAGGACTCGATCCCGGTCGGTGTCATTGAAATGAATGATATCGAAACGTTCCTTTGCGCGAGGTAGGTTATGAGCATCGCGAGAGCGGGTTCAAGTTCGTATTTTGCCTCAGGACCGAAATTCACAAGGATCAGAACGTGCGTGTTCTGAGGGATTTCTTTAATGATATCGATTGAATGTTTGACGTTAGGGCTTATATCGTTTTCAGAGTAGAGCGGCACGTTCCGGCTGTTTTTGATGGTTTCGGCATCCGGCTCGAAGACGTAGAAAAAGAGAAAACGGAAGAGGATCATCAGAAGGATCGGCAGGATAAGGGTCCTGTTCGAAACCGAGATCTCGGATTTAAAGAGGTTTCTCATCCGTTTCCCGCTCATTGTCTAATCCCTCGAAAACAGGTTGGAGTAGAAGTGGTCTACGGCGAAGTAGAGAAGCCCGATCGCGACCCCTATGGAGAGTGCGCGGAATACCGGAACTGCCAGAACGTTCATCATCCAGTCTGCCGAGAGCGGTCCCGCCCAGCCTTCCGGAAGGATCATTGTGATAAGCGATGCGTAGCCCGGAACGAAATCAAGAAGCGTGAGGCAGAAGGCGAAGGCTATAACATAATAAGAATATGCCCTCGTCGAGAAGAGCTTGAAGGCTATCGAGAGCATCGATACCAGAAGCAGCGCCGCGAATGACGAGAAGAGCGGGTCGAAGGCGTAGCGGTAGATCCAGCGCAGGATGCCCTTCATCTGCGGATTCGCCGTGGTCTCGATCCGCATAAATTCCGCAGCGATCTTCGACAGCGTCTCTTTTTTTACGTGCCCGCCTCCGGTTTTGTCCGGAAGAGCTGCAAGGACAATGTCCGAAGTGGCTATCAGGGCCGCGATATCGGAATTATCCTTTCTGTATGTTATGAAGCTGCTGTAATCCGGCGGGAGTTCTTTGTCGCGCATCTCCTTGAACCATGCGGCGAGGATCTCTCCGCTGTGCTCGATTTTCCGGTTGTTGATGAAGAGATCGTCAAATTTCATGTTCGGCGCGAACGACATCTTTTTTGTGTATGCTATTTCGTTGTCGAACCACTTTTTCGTCTCATTGGCGATCGGGAGCATTGCCGCGATGACATCGATATCGGTATCCCTGACCTCTCTTTTTATCCCGTTCAGAAGTCTCTTCTCGTCGTCGCTCAAAAAGATGATGTCCGGTGATTTGCTGATAAGGTTTTCCTTTAAGATCATTATATATTTTGCCCGTGTCAGGTTCGCATCGGAAAGCATTTCCTCTGTCGCTGTGAAATCGGGCGAGATCTGGCGCGCAAGATAGAGGACGAGCTTTTTCTTTGCCGGAAATTTGGAGAAGTAGCCGTCTTCGTTGATCATTATTTCCGAAGTCTTTACAAGGAAGCTCGAGTGCTCTCTGATTATGTTGTCGAAGGTGTAGTTGCCCTGGAACCAGTCAAAAAAGCTTACGGAGAAGGTGAAGACAGCTGCTATGACGATTACTATCGAGTTGAAGTGCAGCTGCGAGAAATTTTTGTTGAATCTTATGGAACTCATCTCTTTCCAGATGAACCTTCCGAAGCCCGCAAGGATAGCGAACGCAGCCGTTATCTGCGCCCAAGTGGTGAAAAAAGTAAGCAGTTCCCGGCCGATACCGGAGGACATGACGAGGAACGAAAGGCCTATGAAAACGGTAAATATTATGACAAGGATCCTTACTTTTATCTTCACCGGATCACCTCGAAAGTCTTGATGATTGAGAGTGAAAGTATGATGACGGAGAGTATCAGAAGGAAGAGATAGACTCCGTCCGTGTTCAGTGTCCTGCTGCCTGTTATCCGTTTCATCTGGCTCTCGAGAAGGAAGGGTTCAACTGAGATCAGGCACTTTTTCCCGTTGACGGCATCAAGAAAGAAGCTTTGTATTCCGTCGGCGAAAACGATGCTCCTGCTGTTTTGATTCATCCTTAGATTGTCGCTTCCCGAAAAGAGGGAGCTGTCCGATGACTCGACAGTCAGCGGCGTTGTGTCGAAGTGTCTCCGGTAGGTCGTATAAAACGATGGAGAGGCGTTGTTTGCCGGGACAAATCTTATGTGCCCTCTGCCCTCCTGACCGTTGGAGAGGAGCGAAAACTCAAGAGGAACGGTCGTCGAAACCGAGTTGTCCTCTTCAGTCGAGGTCAGTATTTCGTCAATGAAAGTAGTCGTGACGAAGAGGAGCGGATGCGTCTTGGATTCGATGGAGTTGTTGAAGGCGACACGGTTGCTGTCCTCGTCGACGATTGATTTGATGTAGTTCAAAATACCTGACGATTCCAAATCGTTGCTTCTGGAATCGGCGGTGGAGAGCAGGAAAAGGTTTTTGATAAATTTCATAAACCCTGATCCTTTGTCTTCCTCTTTTTTCACGTGGTTCATGAAGATTGTCGAGACCGCTGTCACGGCTGAAAAGATGGCGAAAAAGAGGATTATGTCAAAGCTGTCGAGCTCATATAGGGTTTGTTGCCCGGTTATCAGTGTATCAGCCATTTCTTCCCTTATTCCTGAGGTCAAAAACAAACAGCTTGCCGGCATCCTTCGAATGGAAGGTTTCGGCACTCTTTTCATCGTCGAGGAAGACCTTCTCCTCTGCGTAGACCTCGACAACTGAATGGGGTGCAACTTCGATATACTCAATTTCTCCCCATTTTAAAGTCCTGTCCTCCTTTTTTTCACCGACGATCTCCAGCGTGAGCGCCGGCTTTCCGAAGTCGAATTTTCCCTCCGGGGTGATCAGCCAGCCGGATTTAAGTTCGTTGTTGTCGGAAAATACGTCTATGTAGGAGTTTGTCGTCCTGTCGCATATGTAGATAGAGGCGACGGCAGTCAAAAAGCCGGTGGAGTCGAAGATAAACTCGACAGTCGGCTGGTTGTGTATGATCTTTGTCAGGATCGATATGAATTTATTCAGATCCACACCTTTTGTCAGTGATATCCCTATAACTTTGTCGGGAAGGAAATCGCTTCTGGCGTTTTTTCTGACGATCGGAAGTACGCGGTGAAGCCCCTCGTCTTCGTCGAATATCGTCTGGCGTTTCGTGAAGAGTCCGTTGTAGGCGCTCTCGAAATGCTCCTCCGGGATATTTTCGATCGATTCGGCGATCGCATAGTTGCGGAACACCGGTTCGACATCGCCCCTTTCGACAGTCGAGATGAGCGAATAGTCGTCGTTGAAGACGAAGGAGAGCGCGCTTGTTCTTCTCCTGAGACAGTAAAGCTCGCTGATTTTGGGAAGGATCTCTGGTATTTTCAATATGATATTGCTTTTCTTCGCTTCGGCCTGGGTGATCGAATTGTCATGCATGGTGTTGCCCTGATAATAGGAGGATTCCAGATCCATGACATTTTCGCGGATGATCACGTCGTTGTTTTTTGCATAGTGCGAAAGTTCGCGGACGGCACATTCCCTGGAGAGTTTGCTTCCGGCGAAGATGATCGTCGGTCTGTTCTGGGTCGCGCTCAGGTTTACCGCTATGTTGCCGATCATGCGGTCGAGGCGCGTGCTTTTTGCGTCGTCGTAGCCTCCGGCGATAACGAGAAAGTCGATATTGTCAAAGTCCGAAGGCTTGAAATCGTCGTAGCTCGTCATACGCTTTTTTACATCCAGCAGAAGCGACCACGCGAGCTGTTCGGCGAGCTTCATCGAACCCTCGATGCTGATCCCTGAAACGGCAGCTGTAAGAAGCGGCTCGTCGATGACTATGCCACTGATTTTATTGACTGTTCCCATTGGATCGACCTCCTCTTTGCGACGCTCGAAGACAGCTTTTGTCCTCTCGCGGAGATAATCCTGAGTATAATCCTGAGGCAGATCCTCGGTCTGTATCTGCAGTATTTTGCGACCGCCGGTGAAGTCAGTCTCGATGAAGAAGCTTCTCAGTTTGCCCTTTGTTACGAGAAAGGATGTGAAGAGTGTAAGACTCATTTCCTTAACGCCTCCTCGAGAGCCTGCCAAGCTTCGTCCCTTGAAGAGAAATCATTGATTTTATTGGCTAAAGTGCTGCCGAACAGAAGCCCCAGAATCGGTGTCGATACCGAAAGGAGCGCATTGACGGGCCGCTGGATTATACCGAAGGTCTGCAGAAAGATGAGAACGGGCATATCCAGACCCTTCGACTTCAGAAGTTCGGCGCTCTCCTTCGGGTCAAAAAGGGTGTTCAAAATTTTATCGGCATCACTCTTCATCGCACACTCCAACATAACTGCATAGGCTAATAAAAAACGAGCCTGCAGTCAAACTCAAATTACTCGCCGAATCGGTTTTTCGAACGTTCAAGCCAGCCTCCGCGTCTGTAGTAGACAAAAAGTGCAATATCAGTGACAATCCATGATGTCAGGTAAGACATGCAAAGTATCTCCAGTGTCCTGAAGTATGCGAAAACGCTGAAGATCCAGATCACTCTGAAAAGGCATATCCCTAGACCGATGATGACGACCGGACGCGTGGCGTCGCCTGCACCGCGCAAAACGGCGGAAAAGACCTCGATAAACGACCATGTGAAGTAGAAGGGTACAAACATCCACATTAAATAATATGTTGTCTCGATCACCCCGGTGTCTCTTGTCAGGATGTTGAGAAGCGGCATCGCCAGAGCCATAATGAGAATACTCAGAAAAACTGTGATCCCGAGTGAAAGCATCAGCCCTTGAGTTACGCATTTTTTGACTCTGTTCATCTTTCCTGCGCCGAAATTCTGTCCGATGAACGACGTGATCGCAGCACCTAAAGCGCTGCTTACCGCCCAGTAGATCCCGTCTGTTTTCGATGTCATTGCCCACGACGCGACAACGACTGTTCCGAGTGTGTTGACGGCTACCTGAATCAGCATGTTCGAGAGTGAATACATTGCTGACTGAAGTCCTGCCGGGACACCCATTCTGATCATTCCTTTTAAGTGCCTGCCGCAGATGCTAAGCTCTTTCAGGGCTAGTTTGCACGGGCTGTCAGAGTGCATCAGTCTGAAGGTCAGAAGTGCCAGGTTGACGATCTGCGCCGCTACTGTCGCCGTGGCCACGCCGGCTACTCCCCAGCCGAAGCCGAGGACGAAAACAAAGTCGAGAACGATGTTCGCAACGCATCCGGCAACCATGAAAATAAACGGGTTCAGCGAGTCGCCTAGTGAGCGCAGGATGTTTGATTCCATGTTGAGGACAAGGATAAAGGGGACTCCTGCAAAGTAGATCCGAAGGTACAGGATTGATAGTTCGATTGTCTCTTCCGGTGTCTTCATCAGCATGAGCAGAGCGGGAGAGGAGAAGTATCCGGCGGCACCGAGCAGGAGCCCGAGCACCATACTGACACCGATCGCATTGCCTGAGGCCCGACGCACCACCTCGATCCGGCCGGCACCGTAGATCTGGGCGATTACGACTGCCGCGCCGCTTGTCATCGAAACAAAGAAACCTATCAGAACATTGATGATGTGGGCGGAACTTCCGCCGACAGCCGCCAGCGCCGAGGTGCCGACGAATCTCCCTACGATCAGACCGTCAACAGTGTTGTAAAGCTGCTGGATGCAGGTTCCCGCGGCAATCGGAATGAAGAAGATCAGGAGCTTTTTCCAAACGGAGCCGATGGTGAGGTCGTCTCTTCTGCCCGAAGCGTCCATTAGAGCTCGAACCACCTCAAAGTGTAGTCTGCAACTGCCTGCGCGAGCTTCGGGATGTCCCGTCCTCCGGTGTTGACGGTAAGGTCGAAGCATGTGCTGTCAGCCCAGCTTTTGCCTGTCACAAGCTCTCTGGACTGCGCCCTGCTGCTGTCGATTTTTTTGATGTTGCGGACCACCTCCTTCTCGGAGAGGCGCTCTTTTTCATCCTTTTTGTTTTCGTGGTTCATGCAGCGGTCTATGCGGTAATCCATGTCGGCGCAGACGAAGATCCGGAACGGCCTGTAGTCGCGGAGGATTACGTCCGCATCGCGTCCGACAATGATGAAGTCGTTCCCGGCCTTAGCGATATCCTCAATGATTTCGCGCTGTCTGACGAGGAGCGAAGTCTTCATCCCGGGCTCGAAGGCGAGGATGCTGCTGAAGGTGTTGTTGTAGCTGAGATGCACGTTCCGCCACTCGTGGCCGCTGATGAGGGTGCTCACGTATTCAGGGTTGAATCCGCTCTCTTCCGAGAGCTGCTGAAGGATACCCTTGTCGTAATAATCCCAGCCCAAAATCTCGGCGAGCCGCTTTCCGAGCTCTCTCCCGCCGCTTCCGAATTGTCTGCTGACAGTGATTATCCGCATTTCCGCCTCCAAAAACAGGTTTCATTTCCAACAACATATTTTAAAACATTATAAAAATAATGAAAATCATTTTGCAAAAAAGCGGCAAAACGGGTAGAGTCCCAGGCGTTTTTTAGGTTTTTCCAGACTTTCCGGAGGCAAATGAAGGTACTTGTCGGTATGAGCGGAGGCGTAGATTCCTCTGTTGCTGCCTGCCTTTTGAAGGAGGCCGGGCATGATGTTATCGGCGTAACGATGTCGATTTGGGATAAAACGCGGCACTATAGCGAATCTTTGCGCAAGGATGCCTGCTTTTCGCCGCACGAGGAGGAGGATATCGCCGAGGCGAAGTCTGTCTGCGCCCTTCTGGGGATCCCGCACCATGTCGTCGACTGCAGCGAAGAGTACAAAAAGATGGTCCTCGCAAATTTCAAGAGCGAATACCTTGCAGGCCGCACTCCGAATCCGTGCGTCAAGTGCAATGCGACGATAAAGTTCGGAGTCCTGCCGGAAAGCGCGGCTGCCCGGGGGATCGTCTTCGACAAATTCGCAACAGGGCACTATGCGAGGCTCTCCTTCAACGAAGATCTTCAGCGTTACCAGCTCCGCAGGGCGGTCGATCTCAAGAAAGACCAGAGTTACTTCATCTACCGTCTCGGCCAGGAGCAGCTTTCAAAGATCCTGCTGCCGCTCGGCGGTTTTGATAAGGAGAGTGTCCGCAAAATCGCGAGGAAATACGGTCTCAAGGTGAGCGAAAAGCCCGACAGTCAGGATTTTTACACGGGCGATATAAACGATATTCTTGAACAAAAACCGAGAGTTGGCAATTTCGTCGATAAAAACGGGCGCGTCCTCGGACATCACAACGGGATCTGGAACTACACTATCGGCCAGAGGAGAGGTCTCGGGATCAGCGCGGACAGACCGCTATATGTCCTCGGGCTGGACAAGGATAAAAACGAAGTGCTTGTCGGTTATGCGGAGGAGGGGATGAAGTGCGCTCTTTCAGCAGTCGATCTGGTCTGGCAGTCGGTGGCGCCGCTCACGGAAAAGAGCGCTGTCAGAGTAAAGGTCCGCTCGGCGCAGGATCCGGTACCTGCGGAATTTGAACCCAATGGCGAAGGATGCATCGTCCGTTTTTTTGAAAAACAGAAGGCAATCGCTCCCGGACAGTCGGTCGTTTTTTACGATGACGACGACTTCGTTCTGGGCGGCGGTATCATAAGCGGGACTCAGGATGTCGATTGAAAAAAGTGAAATTGTAAGGCTGCTTGCCGACGAGGAGAATCAGCAGAAGCTGTTCGCCTGGGCAGATTCCGTGCGGAAGGAAAATGTCGGCGACGAAGTGCAACTCCGCGGATTAATTGAATTTTCCAGCATTTGCAGAAACAACTGCCTCTACTGCGGACTGCGTGCCGGCAATACAAAGGCGCACCGTTACCGCATGAGCGAGGAGGAGATCATCGAGACTGCAAGGCGCGCCTCTGAACTAGGCTTCAAAACGATCGTCATGCAGTCGGGCGAGGATCCATATTTTGATGCCGGCCGGATGTGCCGGATCATCAGAGAGATCAAAAAGTTTGACGTCGCTATAACGCTCAGCATCGGCGAGCGCACTTTTGACGAATACAAAGCCTTCAGAGAGGCCGGCGCGGACAGATATCTGATGCGGATAGAGACGACCGACCGTGATCTTTACCACAGGCTGGATCCTGACATGAGCTGGGAAAACCGCTATAACTGCCTCATGGCGATCCGCGAACTCGGCTACGAACTCGGCTCCGGCATCATGGTCGGGCTACCAGGGCAGACCCTGGAAAGCATTGCCGACGACCTGCTTTTTCTGAAGGAGATCGGCGTCGATATGGCCGGGATCGGACCATTTATCCCGAACCCGGACACTCCGCTTGCAGATGAAAAGGGCGGTTCGCTGGATCTTTCGCTCCGGACAATGGCGCTCATGAGGATCCTGCTCCCCGACATAAATATCCCGGCGACGACGGCGATGGAGACGCTCCATCCGGACGGCAGGATGCTCGCCCTGAAGGCTGGCGCGAACGTCGTCATGCCGAATGTCACCGAGGGCGAATACCGCAGACTTTACGAGCTCTATCCCGGGAAGATCTGTGTCAACGATTCGCCTGCGCACTGCCGAAGCTGCATCGGTCTCAGAATAAAAATGATCGGGCGCTCGATCGGAACGGGTTACGGCGGACATAAAAAATCGTAGTCAAATCAGCCTGAAAACATCCAAAAGCTTTCGGAATCCAACGAAACCGTGACCTTTATCTATTGACTTTAGCCGATCCGTTTTTATATACCCGGTTAACATTATTAAGGCTCATTTTGGAGGAGAAAATGGCTAAAAAAACTTTTAAGGCTGAAACGAAACAGCTTTTGGATCTGATGATCAATTCGATCTACACGAACCGTGAAATTTTCTTAAGAGAGTTGATTTCAAACGCAAGCGACGCAATAGACAAGCTTAAATTCAAGGCTCTGACCGACGAGGCGCTCCTGAAGGAGGGCAGCGATTTCGAGATCAGACTCAATCCGGATAAAGAGGCAAAAACATTGACGATTTCTGATAACGGAATCGGTATGACCTACGATGAAGTCATTGAAAATATCGGAACGATCGCAAAGAGCGGCTCGAAGGAGTTCTTTGAAAAGATGATGAAGGACAAAGAGGCCGACGAAAAGAATGCGGCTGAGTTCATCGGTCAGTTCGGTGTCGGTTTCTACAGCGCCTTCATGGTCGCGGACAGGGTAAAAATCAGGACGAGGGCGGCCGGTGCTCCGGAAAACGAGGGAGTTGTCTGGGAATCGGCGGGCGACGGCACCTACACTATCGACAAAACTGATGTCGAAAAACGCGGGACCGAGATCACGCTCTACCTCAAGCCTGACTGCATCACCGATATGCAGCTTCTCGACCGCTACGAACTCGAGGAGCTTGTTTCGCACTACAGCGACTTCATCCGCTACCCCGTAAAGATGATGGTCGAGAACACTATCCCCGAGGAGAAGGATAAGGACGGAAAGGTCACGAAGGAGAAGGAGACGGTTCTCGAGGACAAGACCCTGAACTCGATGAAACCCATCTGGAGCCGCAACAAATCAGAAGTAACCGATGAAGAATACAAGGATTTTTATCGTCACACCTTCCATTCCTACGATGAACCGGCAGATATCATCCAGACGAAAGGCGAAGGTCAGGTCGAATACACGGCGCTGCTCTTCATTCCGTCGGATGTCCCGTTCAACTTCTACTCGTCGCAGTTCGAACGCGGTCTTGCACTTTACTGCAAGCAGGTCTTCATCATGGACAAGTGCAAAGAGCTTATCCCAGAATATCTGGGCTTCGTGAAGGGTGTCGTCGACAGCCCCGACTTCTCGCTCAACATCTCGAGAGAGATACTTCAGCACAGTGCTCAGCTCAGTATCATCTCCAAAAACCTTGAGAAAAAGATCCTCGCTTCCCTCAAATACATGCTTGAAAACGACCGTGACAAATACGTCAAGTTCTGGCTCGGATTCGGCCGTGCAATCAAGGCTGGCATCTACTCCGACTTCGGCATGAACAAGGATAAACTTCAGGATCTGCTGCTCTTCGATTCGTCAAAATCGGAGGAGCTGACAACGCTTGACGAATATGTAAAGCGTATGCCTGAAAACCAGAAGGAGATCTACTTCGCGACAGGCAGGGACAAGGCTTCCATCTCCGCGATCCCGCAGATGGAGGCTGTTGCCGACAAGGGCTTCGAGGTGCTCTACTTCACCGACAAGATCGACGAGTTCATGACGACTGTCCTTGCGACCTACAAGGAAAAACCGCTCAAAAATATCGCAGCCGGCGACCTTAACCTCGATACGGACGAGGAGAAAAAGGCAAAGGAGGAAAAACGCAAAGAGCAGGAGACGGCAAGCAAATCGCTGCTCGAGACTCTGAAAAAGCACCTCGGCGGCGAAGTCAGCGAAGTCAGACTCTCGTCGAGACTCAAAAACAGCGCAGTCTGCATCGTAGCTGGCGAAGGTATCAGCCTCAACATGGAGCAGGTCCTTGCCGAAACGCCGATGTACGCGATGACGGCGCCGAAAGCCAACAAGATCCTTGAAATCAACCCCGACCACAAGATCTTCAAAAAGCTCACCGAGATCTATGATGCGGATCCTGAGTCGGAAAAGTTGAAAGATATGGCTGAAATCTTGTATGATCAGGCTCTTTTGATCGAGGGGATCCAACCGAAGAACCCGGTCAAGTTTGCAAACCTGATTTCCGACATGCTTTCGGAAATTGCACTTTAGGAGTTTACCATGAGAGAAGAGATCAAATCTGTTTTTGCCGGGCTGCTCGACCAGATGCAGGACAAGGAACTTGCGGAAAAGGTCGTTGATGTATGGGTCGACTGCGCAAAAGAGGGCGGCTGGAAATCGTTCGAAGAGCTTTGCGAGATCCCCTTTACGCTCCTCACCGACACCGAAGGGGTCAATCTGCTTGAACACACGGTCGCAGTCACAAAGGGTGCGCTAGGGATCGCCAACGCGATAATTTCGACATACAAACACAACCCTTTCGACATTCACCTTGACTGGGTCATCGCAGGCGGTATTCTCCACGATGTAGGCAAACTGATGGAGATAGAGAAGGTCGACGGGAGCTACCGCAAAAGCTATGCCGGAAAGTGCGCGAGACATCCTATCAGCGGCGCGATCGCTGCGGCAAAGCACGGACTTCCGCCTGAGATCCAGAACATCATCATCTGTCACGCCAAGGAGGGCGACGGCAGACCTCAGAAGATCGAGGGCGTATTCATCCATCAGGCGGATTTCGCAACATTCAACCCTGCCGTCATGAAAAAGCAGGGACTTCTTTTTTAATATTGTTCGGAGGCTGCAATGACAAAGGTAAAAAATGCGATCATCAGCGTTTACGACAAGACATCGCTCGTAGAATTCGCGTCTGAGCTCGCCAAAATGGGGGTCAACATCTTCTCGTCCGGCGGCAGTTTCAAGGCTCTCGCCGAAAACGGGATCAAGGCCGTAAAGGTCGAAGATTACACCGGATTCCCTGAAATGATGGACGGCAGGGTCAAGACTCTCCACCCGAAGATCCACGGCGGTATCCTGGCCTGCCGCGACAACGAAAAACACCTTCAGGCGGCGAAGGATCACGACATCACGATGTTCGACATGGTCGTTGTCAACCTCTATCCCTTCAAAAAGACCGTCGAAAGCGGCAAATCGATGGCCGAGATCATCGAAAACATCGATATCGGCGGCCCGACGCTTGTCCGCAGCGCGGCAAAAAACCATAAGTTCGTCGCAGTGGTCACATCGCCCGACGACTATGCGAGAGTTCTCGACGAGATGAAGAAAAACGACGGCGAGATCTCTTTTGAAACAAGGTTCGACCTTGCAAGAAAGGCCTTTTCGCACACGGCGCTTTACGACGGCTACATCAGCTCCTTCTTCTCGACAGTCAGCTGTTCAGGCGAAAAGATCGCCGACGCTCCCGAGCTTCTGACGCTTCAGTTCAAGAAAAAAGAGTCGCTCCGTTACGGCGAAAACCCGCACCAGACTGCATCGGTCTACGTCGAGCACGACGCGGCTTCCGGCACGACAGCTGCGGGCAGACAGCTTCACGGCAAACAGCTTTCGTTCAATAATTACATGGACTTGGACAGCGCGAAGAACATCGTTGCAGCCTTTGACGACCCGGCGGTCGCAATCGTCAAGCACACAAATCCGTGCGGAGCGGCGATCGGTTCGACTCTAGCCGAGGCCTACATGAAGGCTCTTGCCTGCGATCCGGTCAGCGCATTCGGTTCGATCATCGCGGTCAACAGGACTCTGGGTGCCGAAAGCGCGGAGCTTATGGGCAAACTCTTCGTCGAGGCGGTATGCGCGCCAGAATTTACGCCTGAAGCGCTGGCGATCCTTGAGAAAAAGAAGAACATCCGCCTGATCGAACTTGGAAAATTCGCTGACAACAGCGGCGATATCGAGCTCAAGAAAATCTCAGGTGGACTTCTTTTTGAAGGCGCGGAGAGAAGAATGATCACTGCAGCGGATTTCAATGTAGTAACTGACGCAAAACCGACTCCAGAGCAGATCGAAGAGCTTGTCTTTGCGCAGAATATGGTCCGCTTCATCAAGAGCAACGCCATCCTTCTGACCAAAAACAAGGCGACAGTCGGTGTCGGCGCAGGCCAGATGTCAAGGATAGATTCGCTTGAGATCGCTATCAAAAAATCGCAGCAGCCGACAGCCGGATGCGTCATGGCAAGCGATGCTTTCTTCCCGTTCCGCGACTGCGTCGACAGAGCGGCTGAAGCCGGGATCGCGGCGATCATCCAGCCCGGCGGCTCGGTCCGCGACCAGGAGTCGATAGATGCCTGCAACGAGCACGGGATCCCGATGATCTTCACGGGGATCCGCAGCTTCAAACACCTGTAGGAGCACTTTATGGACCCTCGAACCGCTCAATATTTAAGGGATTTCATAAAATTCGACTCTCCTTTTCTCGAAAGCCTTGAAAAGTCCAACCGCAGCCGGAACGACATCCAGCCGATGGTTGAAATCGAGGTCGCGAAGTTCCTGGCATTCCTGATCAGGGCTAAAAAAATCAAGAATGTCCTTGAGCTCGGAAGCAGCAACGGATACTCTTCGATCTGGATGGCTACTGCACTCAGAGAGACCGGCGGAAAAATCACAACTGTCGAAAATCACAACAGGATCATCAAAGAGGCTGAAAGGAATATCGCAGAATCAGGCTATTCTGACATCATCACGCTCATCCACGGAAAGGCCGAAGAGGAGTGCGCAAAAATGGTCGAAAACGGCGAAAAATTCGATCTTATCTTCCAGGATTGCGGCAAGTATCTCTATCCGATGCTTCTCGAAACGACTGTCAAGCTTTGCAAAAAGGGCGGCATAATTGCGGCGGATGACACGCTTTTCCGCGTCACAGAGAGCGTCAGGAGCGGTCTCGGCGATTACACTCACGACTACAACCGTGCGGTTTTCGCCCACAAAAAGCTCTTCAGCACGATCTTACCGATAGGGAACGGCGTCACACTGAGTTTTAAGAGGTAGAAACAAGGAGCTGTGATGAAAAAAGCGGTCTTGTTTCTCTTGTTTTTTTTCGTTTCCGTTCTTCTGGCGGCAGAGGATCTACCTGAAAACAGGGAAGATAAAGCTGAAAATGCCATAAACGGCGAGTGCAGCTGCGAAACTCAGCCCGACACTGAAGAAAAATCGAAGTTTTTCTATATCCAGCCGGCTATCGGCTTCGGGACAGGTCTTTCGTTGTACCGTCCGACAGTTTCCGTCGCTGCCGCTTTTCTTGTCGGTGAGACAAATAAAGTCAACCTCATAAATACAAAAAAAATCAACTACTATATCGGTTTGGATATAGAAGCCAGGATCGCCATGATTGAATTTGAGCCGAGGGAACTTGCAGTCCAGGCCACTGCCGTTTTTGATTTCGTGCAGAGAAACATTCCCGGACTGAAATCGGCAAGTTTCTGGATAGCGATCGGGGCGGATCTTACGTTTATCAGAGCCCGGGATGAAGAGTGGTGGCAGGATTATTTTAATTTCTATTGCTTCCAGGCCTGGGGATTGGGTGTCGATCTGCTCTTTGAAAACTCCATGATGCTCAGGTTGGCTGTGGACGGATTCGTGGGAGTTTACCCCGATTTTACGATCCTTGTCGGTTACAGGTTCTGATCATGTTTGCGGGTCTTATGAAAAAAATATCTCTTTTTCTGGCTCTCGTTTTTCTCTTTCTTGCTTTGAGCGGAGAAGAGTTTTCCGGAGAAAACCAGCAGCCTGCGGGATCTGAAAAAAGCGGAAATGTCTGCAGCTGTGATCAGTATCAGGATGTAAAAGAGCCGAAAAAGTTCTTTTTTGCACCCTCTTTGAGATGGGTCTTTCTGATGACGATGGCTCTCGATATGGATCTCGATTTTCTTGTGAAGCATACGGAAAAGGGCAACAACATTTATCTTGGGTTCACCACCGGTATCAGATATTCACGTTTCAGAATTTTTTCTGACGATGATGGTTACGATTACGATAATTTTTTCGACCTCCCGTTCCATCTTAATTTCGCCTTTGATTTCAAGCAGAAGAACCGGACAGTAAACTACATCTCGCTGCGGCTTTTCGGAGGAGCCGATCTTCTTTTCGGACGAAAAAGTGCGTGGAATCAGGAGACTAACAAAACCGAGCGCAAATATGAAGGGTTGACCAAAATCGATCCAGACGGTGGGATCGGTTTTGATGTCGTTTTTACCAACAATGTTATCATGAAAACTGGTTTCGAGTTTACCGGAGCTCCGTGGCCGTTTCTCTATTTCGGTCTCGGCTACCGCCTTTAATGGTAAAATTCTGGGGAATGTAATAGAAACAGTGACTTATTCTTCTTTTACAAGAATGAACATAGCCGAGATTTCTTTTTCATCGATTACAGAAAGCATGTCGAAAACCTTCTTTTGCTCGTAGTATCCGGCTTTTGTGCATTTTACTTCTACTTGGACATTTCCTGCGTTGTTGTAGGTCAGTCCCTTGATATCAAAGGTTTCCGTCGACTCATAAGGAGTTGCGGAGAGATATCTTTCATTCTGGTTTTTGACGTTCGGCGTCGATGATTTTATGCGCCAGGAACAATCGGCGCCCTGAGGACGGGAATTGATTGCCCAGTGGATCGTGAGATGTTCAAGTGCAGTATTGCCTTCGCCTGTTACCTGCTTGTTTGCCTCGTTTTTCGGGGAAGACGAGCGGTGAAGGAAGAAAGCGACCCTGTCCCAGTCGATCTCTTCAAGAGCACGTGCATAAGCTTCGTTGACAACTCTGGAGGCAGCTGAGAAATTGCTCGGAGCACCGCCTGAATTGCTGAATCTGCCTGTTGCGCTGGTTCTCGGATAGACGATTTTGCGGTCATGGTCATAGATTTCGACGTCAAGAATTACGGTTCCTGTCCAGCCTTTGCCGCTCAGATAATCGACATGGAACTCTTTGATTGCAATTTGCAGCAAATAATCTGTGGAGACATCGGCCTCGAGTGCAAAACCCATTGTACGGGTGTATTTGCGGAGACTTTCGTCTACAAAGTCTTTAACTTTGGGGTCAACGCGGTAATCTGCCGAATAGCTTGCATCGTAAAGTTGAATCATTTTCTTGTTTGCACGACTATCCTTTATGTTGAGACGAATACCGTAATCAAGATTGATATACTTGTTTGCCGGAGCCTCTTTGACGAGTTCAAGGCTTATCATTTTTGGATGAACAGGTTCATTGCGTCGTGATGTTGTGCAGCTTACTGAAAAAATCAATGCAAAAATAATGGATATTATACTGATTTTTCTCATGGTTCCTCTTAGTTCGCTGTGTTGAGCTTTATCAACTTGGCTGAAATTTTAACTCTGTACAAAATACCGTTTTTAATTTCTTCTGTATCAACTCGAACCGACGGAGCAAGGATACCGTCAGCCTGGACACTTTTAGCCTCGTTGATGAGCCTGTAAGCCGCCAGATAACGCGCCATGGATTCTCCGTCACATCTGTCAGGTTCTCCACCGTTATTAAAATTTTCTATAATGCCGTAACGCAATGTTCCTTTTGAATCAGCAGTGCTGTAATTGTATTTTTCAGGATCATTTTTGTCCTGATAGCAAACATTAACGAAATCTTCGCCTGAATCTGGTTTGACTATACGTTTCTTGCCTTTTTGAGTCATTGAAACAACAACTTCGCCATCTACCGCATTGAGAACTTGATACTCATCTGCGCGATCCGATCTCTCGACTGCCGGAAGTGTCACTCTGCTGACTGGTGCAAATTGTCTTGATGCGCATGATGCAAGAAGCATACAAAAAATAACAGACATGATAGTAAGAACTTGTTTTTTCATCTTTTCCTCCTAAATGAAAAAATTGTGGCAACCTCTAAAAATTCCCCATGAAAAATATTAGAGGTTACCTTGTTTTTTTAACCGATTCTTTTGCTGAAAGAGCAAAATCGAATTGCTTTTACTCCGTTTTTTTTTTTTCAATTTTGTGTTTGATTTTTTCTGCGGATCCAGCAGTTTTTGTTATGGGGCCCTGCGTTTCGACCTGCCAATCAAATTTCTTGCTTTCCGTTTTCTTTTTTCTATTTTTTTTGTGTTTTTGTGCTGACGGAGTGAACTAATGAAAAATTTCTGGAGGAATAAATGGACTCGGTTTTGGAATGTGTCAGTCTGACAAAAAAGTATTCGGCAAAAACCGCTTTGGACGGAATCAGCGTCTCCGTTCCGAAAGGTGCTGTCGTCGGTCTGCTTGGTCCAAACGGCAGCGGAAAGACAACGCTGCTCAAACTTGCGGCAGGTCTTTTGCAGCCGACGGGAGGTTCTATTGAAGTCTGCGGTTTTAAACCCGGAGTCGAATCAAAAGAAATATCTGCGTATCAGCCTGACCGTGTCTATCTGAACGATTGGATGACAGTCGGCGACCTTGTAAAAATGATGGCTGATTTTTATCCCGATTTCCGCACTGACAAGGCGCATGAAATGCTGAAAGACCTGAATATCGGACTTGAGAGCAAGCTCAAAAGCCTTTCAAAGGGAAACAAGGAAAAGGTGCAGCTGATTCTTACGATGAGCCGCGATGTTCAGCTTTATATGCTGGATGAGCCGATCGGCGGCGTTGATCCGGCGGCGCGGGATTACATTCTTGAAACGATAATTGCCAACCGCGACAAAGATGCAACCGTAATTATTTCGACTCATCTTATCAGCGATATCGAACCGTTTTTGAATTATGTGCTGTTTCTTCATGATGGCCGGCTGATCCGTCAGGGCGAAGTTGACAAAATACGCACAGAAACTGGAATGTCGATAGATGCGCTTTT
>JAEEGL011317126.1_pt1 | contig 18889 bp, 12 predicted proteins | sample 9134231 | NCBI WGS metagenome assembly JAEEGL01 (sample SAMN16246548, study PRJNA631951) | gut metagenome | biome: gut microbiome; feature: rumen; material: fiber-attached | host: Bos | place: Iran: Karaj | collected 2018-10 | reverse complement strand
GCAGGGAAGTACAGCCTTGAAATCTATGTCGCCCATATCCCGTTCGTCGGTATGATTACGGATGCCAGGAGCTTATGTGTCTTCCTCGCTTGCTCTGCACTCGGTTTCCTCTTGCTCATGCTCTATCGGACATGTGTCGAAAAAAAACTCGGAATTGCTGCCACATTATATATTATAATAAATGTGCTTTTTGTGGCAAAGTATTCCGAAAGGGTGTCCGAGAAGTACGCCTTCCTTATCACCCTCGCAGCTCTCGCAGGCTATTGCATCTTATTCCTTTGTCGAAGCAAATGGCAAGGAATCAGGGGCAGGAGGCTTGTCTGGGGTATTTGCCTGCTGGCCCTTGCGGGAATGCTGACTGCGCAATATGCCATTGACCCCTACAGCATTCAGGTCGATAGATGGTCGGCCTTGCATTTCCCGATACAGAATCTTCTGTCGGGCATTTATCCTTATAGCGCAGGCACACATTTGGGCGGATATGCTTCGCCGTTCCCTGTCTGGCAGGTTCTTCATATTCCCTTCTATCTCTTGGGCAACGTCGGATTGTCGTTCTTTGCAGCTTTAGCCTTTTTCCTCTGGAGTTGCTGGAAGGTTCAAGGGCGGGAAAAGACCGCCATTATCTGCTTCCTGCTTTGCTCTTCTGTTGCTGTATGGTATGAGGTGGTTGTCAGGAGTGACCTCATCACCAATTTCCTGTTCCTGACAGCAATCATCAACCTCGTTCTCCCACGACTCAATCAGCAATGGGCGGAAGAAAGGCGATGGTGGATAGCCTGTGCGGTTGGCTTGCTGGCTTGCACCAGGCTTCTGGTGCTTGTCCCTATCGGCTTGCTCTTGTTCCCGATGTTCATCAAGATGAGTTGCCGCAGACAGTTGGCCGTATTGTTGCTGACGGCGGCTGTCTTTGTCCTAACCTTCATCCCTTTTGCCGTTTGGGATTGGCAGGAGTTCTACTATTTCCAGAACAATCCTTGGTCTTTGCAGACGCGACAGGGCAACCTTCTGGATTTCATCATCTTCGTTCCACTTGCCATATTCTTGGCTCTGAACCACAAAGGGAATGTTAAGTCGTATTATCGGAATGCCGCTTTGATGCTTGTCGCCTTTGTGGGTGTCACGTTTATCCACAATATGTATCTCGGAGAGAACTGGAATCTCTTCAGCTCGACATTCGACATCACCTATTTTACCACATCCCTTCCCTTTTGCCTGCTTTGCCTTCCACTAAAAGAAGACGCCAGACTAGAGAATGTTAGCAAAATTTAACAAAATCGGAGGGAAATACAATAAAATGTATATCTTATACGTTATATTATCGTACGCGTGTACGATAATAGACAACGGATGATTACTGCCTCGATAGTAACATATAATAACAACCTGCTGGACTTGGAGGGCATCCTTCGAAGCCTACTTGTTTCGCCTGTCCAAAAAGTATGGATAATTGACCATAGCGATGTATTCACAGGGCTGGAAGGCGAGTTGCAGGAGTACAAGCGTAAGGACGAGGTTTACCTTCAGCACGAGGGTCGGGGCTTCCAAATGGAATATATCAGGGAGGAAAACAAAGGCTATGGCTGTGGCCACAACGTCGCCTTGCGTCTGGCAATAGAGGAGGGAAGCCGTTATCATCTTGTTGTCAATCCCGATGTGTGGTTCGGCTCGGAAGTCATTCCCGCTCTTTGGCGGCTGATGGAAGAAGACGAGACCATTGCGCAAATCATGCCTAAGGTGCTCTTCCTGAACGGCTCCGTACAATGTCTGGCTAAGCTGTTGCCCACTCCCGTGGATCTCTTCAGCCGTTTCTTCCTGCCTGGCAAGCTTATTGCCAAGCGAAACAGTCGCTTCGAGCTGAGGCATTCGGGCTATGACAAGCAGATGAATGTGCCCTACCTTTCTGGTTGTTTTATGTTCTTCAGAATAAGTGCCTTACAAAAAGAAGGACTCTTCGACGAGCGGTTCTTTATGTATTTGGAGGATGCCGACATCACCCGCCGCCTTCATGTGAAGTACAAAACGCTTTTCTACCCTTCGGTGAGCATATACCACAGGTTCAGCCGCCTGTCGTACCACAATTGGCGCATGTCGCTAGTTCACATCATTAGCGTTATAAAGTACTTCAACAAGTGGGGATGGTTTTACGACCGTGGAAGAAGACGCTTCAACAAGCGGTTGCTTCGGAATTTGAAGAACATGGAAGAATGAAGTCTAATCGCATCATAATCGCATTTCTATGCCTCGTGGTAATGCCCTTTGGCATTAAGGCTCAGGAGATAAACCGTCTCTGGAAGGACGTGCAATATGGTGTGAGCCTGCGCGGAACTTCGGGTGGAGGAGATAATGCACCCTTTTGGTTTACCAACAACAGATATGGCTTGGGGCCTCTTGACCACAATACGTTCCTGGCAAGAGCCTATTTCATGCGCGATATAGAAGCCGATGCCCAGAGAAAATGGCGAATCGGCTATGGCGCTGACCTTGCTGCGGGATATGGCAATCAAAGCGAGTTCTGCATCCAGCAAGCATTTTTTGATGTCCAATGGAAGATGCTTAGGCTCTCGATAGGACAAAAGGAAAGACCATCGGAATTGAAGAACGCAGAACTTTCAACAGGAGGTATGTCGCTCGGCATAAACAATCGGCCCATTCCGCAAGTTATGCTTGAAATGCCCGACTTTTGGTCTGTTCCTGGCACAAAGGGATGGTTCGGTTTCAAGGCACATGTTGCATACGGAATGTTTACCGACAACCGTTGGCAACGGGAATGGAATGCAGGAACGTCTGCCCTTTACACCCAAAACAGCTTCTTCCATTCAAAAGCCCTACTCTTGAAGATTGGTAACGAAAAGAAGTTCCCTTTGACCTTAAAGTGGGGGCTGGAGATGGCTTGTCAGTACGGCGGAAAGGGATATAACGTGATTAATTATGGTCAAAGCAAAGAGAACTTTGCTCAGGGCATCAAGCTTGGTGGAAGTTTCCTGAAAGCCTTTGTCCCAAGCGGGGGGGATGTGAACGATGATGCCTACTCCAATGCCGTAGGCAATCATGTGGGTTCGTGGCATGTCCGCTTTGACTGGACGGGAAAGAACTGGAGTGTGGGTGCCTACATGGACCATTTCTTCGAGGACCATAGTCAGTTGGGCATGCAGTATGGCTTCTGGAAGGATATGCTTTTGGGCGTAGAAATTAACCTTCCGAAGAATTTTTATGTGAGTAACGTCGTCTATGAGCATATTGGCACGAAGAACCAAAGCGGCCCGGTCTTTCACGATGCGACGGTAGAGAACACGCAGCAGATAAGCGCCAACGATTGTTACTACAGGAATCATATCTATGGCTCCTGGCAGCATGGGGGCTTCCTTATGGGCAATCCACTCATCCCTTCGCCTCTCTACAATAACTATTTTGGTTTGAAAGGCCAGCTTGCAGTTTACAATAGCCGAATAAACGCACATCATGTAGGCCTTAAGGGAAATCCCGCAAGCTGGCTTTCTTGGAGGGCACTTTACACATACGAAAAGAACTGGGGAAGTTACGATCGACCTGTAATCGACCCTCTCGAAGGGCATTTCCTGCTTCTTGAAGCTACCTATAGAGTAAGAAAATTAGATGGCCTCAGCATCTCGGCTGCCTACGGACTGAATCAGGGTACTTTGTTGGGAAAGGCGAATGGAGCTATGCTGACGGTTGCGTGGGATGGATGGATAGGCAAAACCACTAACAGATGAAGGATATGAAAAAGACTTCCTGCATATTTGTTCTTGTGGCAGCCATAATGATTTTTGCAGGTTGCAACAAGTGGGATTGCAACGGCGACCTGGACGGTATGTGGCAGTTGATGGAATGGAGGGACAAGGACGATGTCGTGAAGGCAACCAAGCAGGACATGATATTCTATAGCTTTCAGTTGCAGATGGCAAGCTTCCGCAAGCAAGGTATGAATGTCCGCAACACATCGATGAAGTTTACTCCAGAGCAGATATATATCTACGAGCCAGTCAGATACAAGGGAGCTGGGCACGATGCGATTCTGCCAATGTCTGAACTTGCTCCTTTTGGGGTGCCCGAAGACGGTATATTCCATATTCAAGTCCTGACTGAAAGCCAGATGATGCTGAAAACAACTAGTCAGGACGTCCTCACATTTAGAAAGTATTAATTAGGATTTTAACTTAATATGAACGATAACTCTGTATTACCCTTTATTGTTTCATTCCTTTCTGCTGCGATTGTGACAGCTATCGGTTTGCCTTTCATTATTCGGGCGTGCCGCTATTTCGAATATTTCGACTTACCTAACGGGCGTAAAGTACATAGTAAACCTGTGCCGCGACTGGGAGGCTTAATCTTCATGCCCGCAGCTGCCGTGGGACTTATTGTCGCTTCATGGGCGAGTGTCCTGACAGGAGGCAAGGAGTATGTGTTTGGTATCTCAACGATAGCCATGATGGTTGGCGGGCTGATTATTTATTTGATAGGCATCATTGACGACCGCTTCGGCATGAAGGCCACCCAGAAGTTTGTTATACAGGCTTTATGCGCGCTTATCATGCCAGTTTGCAACTTGGTCATTACCGACCTCAATGGTCTTTTCGGCTTTCATCAGATTCCTTTTATCATAGGTTATATGCTGACGGTAATAGCGATACTTACCATCGTGAATGCTATCAACTTGATAGATGGCATCGACGGTCTCGCTTCTGGCCTTTGCATCCTTTCCCTCTTTGCCTATACCTTTTTGCTGAGGGAAACGCCTGCCATTGCTTCTTTGGATGCGGCAATTGTCGGTTCGTTGGTGGTCTTTTGGTGTTTCAACGTCTTTGGGCGTGTGGGAGGACTGAAGATTTTCATGGGCGACGCGGGTAGTCTTTTCCTGGGCTATGTGTGTGCCTATATGAGCATCAAGAGCATGATGCGCCCCATAGCTCCTGTGGATTGCGGAGAGGAACAGATGCTTATTTCCATCACTTTGTTGTTTATTCCTGTGGTGGATGTTATACGCGTTGCCTTACAACGCCGCTTTACGGGACATGGTGTCTTTGTGCCAGACAAAACCCACATCCATCATATTCTGATGAATGCGGGCCTTTCGATGCATGCAGCTTTGGCTTGCATACTGTCTCTTTTCCTTCTGATTTGCGGCATCAACTATGCCTTGTGGCAATGCCACTTCCCTCTGCCGCTTGTCGTGACGGTGGATGTTGCTCTCTATTTGCTTGTTTGGGGCGTACTGATGCTTGTCGGCAAATCCAACAACTAATCTTCTGTTGGGGAGAGTAATCCGACAAATGAGATGTCCGAGCTTTTAATCCAGGACTTCGTACTTTGACTGCTGGCTCTTGAACTCGGGCACGATTTCCTTCATAATCTTCACGATTGCCATATCGTCGTAATTGAAGCTTGCCTGCAGAAGGCGCTCTTCTTCCTTGAGGGCCTGCTCGTAATCGTACTCGCGCACCTTTGCGACCATTATCTTTGGATGGACGGTAGGAAGTGTCTGTTCGGCGTCGTTTAGCACTTCTTCGTAGAGCTTTTCGCCGTCGCGCAGTCCGGTATATTCTATCTTGCAGTCCTTCACGCCGCTAAGGGTAATCATGCGTTGTGCGAGGTCGGCTATGCGTACGGGTTTGCCCATGTCGAAGACGAAGATTTCGCCGCCTTTGCCCATCGTTCCTGCTTCGAGCACAAGCTTGCAAGCTTCCGGAATAAGCATGAAGTAGCGGATGATGTCGGGATGTGTGACGGTTACGGGACCGCCTTTCGCAATCTGTTCCTTGAAGATGGGGATGACGCTTCCGTTGCTGCCCAGGACGTTGCCGAAACGTGTCGTGACGAACTGCGTGCGGGCCGGCCTGCCGTTTGCCTGAAGGAAGGAGGCAGGAGAAATCTCGATGGCTTTGTTGAGCGCCTGGCAATAAATTTCGCAGATGCGCTTGGAGCAACCCATCACGTTTGTTGGGTTCACGGCTTTATCGGTGGAAATCATCACGAATTTCTTGGTTCCGTACTTGACGGCAAGGTCGGCTATGACACGTGTGCCATAGATGTTGTTCTGAACGGCCATAGCGGGATTGTCCTCCATCATGGGCACATGTTTGTATGCTGCGGCGTGGAAGACGTAATCTGGACGGAAGCGGCGGAAGATGTTCTCCATGAACGTCTGGTTCGTGATGCTTGCCACGATTGTATGGCAGGGCGTCTTGGGGTAGTCTTTCTCCATCATGCGCCGAATGTCGTGCATAGGTGTCTCGGCCTGGTCGATGAGGATTAGTTCTTTTGGCTCAAAACGAATCACCTGTCGCACCATTTCGCTGCCGATGCTGCCTGCTGCTCCTGTGATGAGGATGCGATTGGCGTTCAGTTGTCGGCCAATAGCCAGCATATCGACTTCTATCTTGTCGCGAGGCAGGAGGTCTTCAATATCGACTTCGTGCAGCTGACTTGTGCGAAGTTCGCTCTTTCCGTCCCATTCCTCTTCTGTGAAGGGCATCATCATAATTCTGATGTTTGCAGCGATGAGGGCGTTGATGAGCGACTCTTGTTCGCGGAAGTGAACCGTCTGAACGGGGCTGACCATCAGGATTGTGGCGCGCTTCTTCTGCATAACTTCCACGACGTCCTCGTCCTCACACCACACAGGAACTCCCATCAGCCATTTGCCTCTCATTTCTTTATCGGGGCTGATGAAACCCTTGATGGTGTAGCGTTTGGTGGGTTCGTTGCGGATGCTCTTGGCGAGGCTGATGCCACCATGTTGTGTGCCGTAGATGAAGATGCGTTTGCTTATGCCATCGTTGCGGAAGAGGTCGTACAACGTCTTGACGATGATGCGGACGGCGCACATGGCTGTTGTGGCAAACACGAGCAGGAGCACCAGCAGGGTGGGGTATTCCAGAATGATGTTCGTTTTGTCCGGCAAAAACAGATAGACGATGTAGGCAACTGCCGACCCGAGTATCATGGCTATGCCAATGCGGGAAAGGTCCACGAAGCTGCTGTAGCGGAAGATGCCGTTATAGGTGTGGAAGAAGCGGAACGCGATGGTGTAGGGGATGAGCAGGATGCAGATATCCTTGAAGATGTCCCAGAAGTGGCTCGTGACTTCTTCGCCTCCGTTGAAGAGGTAGAATGCAAGATAACCGCAGAAAATGATGATTGTATAGTCGATAATCAGGATGCACCAGTATGGTAGCGCGTTTCGGCTGAAGTACCAATTGATGATACGAGAGAATAGATTCATATGAATATAATAAGCTTTAAGTCGGACAAATTTACGTTGTTTTAATATAATGTCCAAAGAAATCGGTATAAAATTAGCTTGAAAATCGCTTTTTGCTTAATAGAAGTGACAAAAAGAAGGAGAGTTGAGCCTTTTCTTGCGCTTCAGAATATTGCTTTCCACGAAGAAGTGATTGCCCAGCGGTTCGGCAGGAAATGTGTGCCGAAAGTGTGGAGGTAGTCAATCGCCATTCCTACTGTTTGGTTGTGGCTTTGCAGCAAGTCGATGTTGATGCCCGCTCCCCCTTCCGGGCGCAATTGCGACTTGATGCTGAGCAAGCTTTCTCCCACTTGATGTCCTTCTGCAACTCGGTGAAACGTAACGCCTTCGTTGTAGCGAACACCCCAAAGCGTCCGCACTCCGAAACGTGTCGTCTTGGCTATCGCCAGAGGCGCGAAAGACCAGCCAGCCGTTATGTTTCCATGATAGATGTGTATCTGTTCGCCCCAGGCGGTTAGGGAGTTGTCGGGGATTTCCAGCTTGGCCTGCGACATCGTGTAGCGCCCGATGGCAGAGAGGAACAGGTTTCGGTTGAGGAACCATTCCACCTCGAAGCCTGTCGTAATGGAGGCGCTGCTGCGGAGCTTGACGCCTGTTATGTCGAAGCCTGCCGCTGCTTCGGCAAAGTCTGAGGCGACAAGGGTGCGCCCGTTGGTTTCGGAACCTGAGACGAGGCGGAAACCCGAAGCATTCTTGTCCCAGAACCACAGTTGTTTCTGCTCCGAGCGGCTGAGGGGCATACGGTTAATGCCGTCCTTGCCAAGGAAGCGGTCGGTCAGAAAATAGGCCAGTTGGGTGCTGACAACGCCGATGCCTGCGCCCATGAATATGTCGTTCATCCAATGAGCGTTATGCCCTATGCGAAGCATCTGCGTCCCCGTTGCGGCAGCATAACCTCCAATGCTAATCCAAGGGCTGATGTGCCCGTATTCCCGGCTCAGCACCGTTGCTCCCATGAAGGCCAGCGCCGAGTGCATGGAAGGGAAGCTGTTGTTGTTGGAACCGTCCGGTCGCTCTTCGTTCACGCTCCATCTGAGCGTCTGCGAAAGGCCTACGGTCAGTCCTGCCGCGATGCTGTTCGAGACGAGCATCCGCTTTGTCGTGCTGCGGGACTTCACGCCGCAGGCTTTCATCACCCAGGTTGCCGCCAAGGGCGAGAGCGCAAGGCCGTAGTCTTCCCACCGATGGTTGTTTTCGCGGAAGGGGCCTGGCAGCCTGTTGAAGTCGCGATGTGTGAAAGTCTGAATGACTCCGCGCAAAGACATGAACACTCCGTCGCGGTTGAAGCGCATCTCCTCCTCAACCAGGCTGTCCTCCGTGATAATCTGCTGAAAGACTTGCAGGAGCGAGTCCTGGATGAGCGGCTCCTGGCCTCTGCCGAGAGTGGCGAAGCAGAACAGCATGAGCGGAAGGAGGAGTCTCTTCATGGGGTTGAGATGAATGTCGCCCGTAGGCAGTAAAGGTTGATTGTTACGCCTGCAAAGGTACGAAAAAAAAGTGAGAGTTGGATTGCTTTGTGTCCAGAGATTTGTCCTATTCTGCAAAAGTCGTTCTCTCGCGAGTCAGTTGGCTTAAGCGATTTCTCCAAATAGGTTAACCGAGTTGCTCGAATAGGTTAACCGAGTTGCCCAAATAGGTTAACCGAGTTGCTCGAACAGGTTAACCGAGTTGCCCGAACAGCTTAAGCTTTCCCGATAGCCTTGTTTGCAAACTGGCGGCCTATGGCGACGAGCTTTTCCGACTTGTCGTAGTCGAAGGTGTCGTACTGGCTTATCTGGACGTCGATGAGGATGTCGGGCTTCATCAGCTGCGCCATAAGGATGGAGTTCTGCCGAATCATCAGGGAGCTGGTGCGCGTGAGCATATTGAAGTAGTTGAACTCTATGTCGTCGGGAATCAGTTTGTCGAGTATTCTGGCTTTCAGTGTCTTGCTCTTCCTGCGGCGTTCCTCCGCCTCGTGCATCTTGTTGCTTTGGCTCTTGTAGTCCTGTCCGCTCACGTCCACCCCCACAAGCAGGTCGCCTTCTTTACGCGCCACTCGGTTCAGGGGAAAAGGGTTGACCACTCCGCCATCAATAAGTATCATTCCGTCGCGACAAACGGGCTTGTAGAACGTAGGCAGGGAAATGCTGGAACGTATGGCTTCGAAAAGGCTTCCGCTACTCAGCACGACCTCGCTCCCTGATGCCCAGTCGGTTGCGACAGCGCAATAGGGGATGGGCAAGTCCTCAATGGCTATGTCCGGCACGAACTCCATAATGGCCTCTATGATGCGGTCGCCCTTGACAATGTGGCTAATCGAGAGGGAGAAGTCCGTCAACTCCAGCATCTTTCTGCGTGTGATGCCCTTCATCCACTCGCGAAACTCGTGCAGCTTGCCAGCCGCATAGATGCCGCCGACCAGCGCTCCCATAGAGCAGCCCGCTATTGAGCTGACGTGAAATCCGGCAGCCTCGATTGCCTCGATAGCACCGATGTGTGCCAGCCCCCTTGCTCCGCCGCTCGACAAGACCAAGGCTACATCCTTCCTGTTGTCATTTTCCATAATGCTTTCTGTCTTTTCTGTCAAAATCCGTCTGCAAAGGTACGAAGAATAAATGGAAAAGTGAAAAAAATTATATATATAATGTGTAGTCACAAAAAAAAGCATTACCTTTGCAGCCGCAAAACGCAAATCTACTAAATAATGAAAGACAATCTGGTTATCGTGGAAAGCCCGGCAAAGGCTAAGACTATAGAAAAATTCCTGGGCGACAATTACAAGGTCCTGTCAAGCTACGGACATATTCGCGACCTGAAGAAACGGTCGTTCAGCGTGGACGAAAAGACATTCGCACCCCAATACGAAGTGCCTTCCGACAAGCAGAAGGTGGTAGCACAACTCAAGGGAGAGGCAGACAAGGCAAAAATGGTCTGGCTGGCTTCCGATGAAGACCGCGAGGGAGAGGCTATCAGCTGGCACCTCTACGAAGTGCTCGGCCTCAAGCCCGAAACAACACGCCGCATCGTCTTCCACGAAATCACGAAGCCTGCCATCCTGGATGCCATCGAGCACCCAAGGCAGATAGACCACAACCTGGTGAACGCTCAGCAGGCCCGCCGCGTGCTTGACCGCATTGTGGGCTTCAAGCTCAGTCCCGTGCTGTGGCGAAAGGTGAAGCCAAGCCTCTCTGCTGGTCGCGTCCAGAGCGTGGCCGTCCGTCTCATCGTGGAGCGCGAGCGTGAGATTCAGAACTTCCGCCAAGAGGAGAACTACCGCATCACGGCACTTTTCTATAACAACGAGGGGGCTGAGGTTAAGGCCGTTCTTAGCCGTCGCTTCCCAACGGAGGGCGAGGCACGAACCTTCCTTGAAAGTCTGAAGGACAGCCGCTTCTCCGTTCAAGACATACAGACGAAGCCCTTAAAGCGCACACCTGCGCCTCCCTTCACAACCAGCACCCTGCAACAGGAGGCTGCACACAAGCTCGGTTTTACTGTTGCCCAGACGATGATGATTGCCCAGCATCTCTACGAAAGCGGACGTATCACTTATATGCGTACCGATAGCGTCAACCTCAGTAAGCTTTGCCTGAATGCCAGCAAGAAGGTCATCTTTGAGCAGATGGGCGAGGAATACATCAAGACACGCCAGTACCACACCAACTCGAAAGGCGCCCAGGAAGCACACGAGGCCATCCGCCCCACATACATGGACGCTCAGCAAATAGAGGGCACTCAGCAGGAACGCCGCCTCTACGACCTCATCTGGAAGCGCACAATTGCAAGCCAAATGGCCGGTGCCGAGCTGGAGCACACGCAGGTGACAATCTCAATAAATGGTAAGGAAGAGACTTTCCTCGCTGAAGGCGAAGTAGTGAAGTTCGACGGCTTCCTGCGCATATATACCGAAGCAAACGGGGATATTTACAACGAAGGCGAGAACGAAAACGAGAACCTGAGTACCCTGCCAACCATGACTGTTGGCGAGAACCTCAGCCGCCAGCAGATTACGGCCACACAACGCTTCTCCCAGCGTCCAGTCCGCTACAACGAAGCCAGCCTTGTCCGCAAGCTCGAGGAACTTGGCATTGGTCGTCCCAGCACCTACGCCACAACCATTACCACCATCCAGCAGCGCGAATATGTGGAGAAGGGTGACAAGCCAGGCGAAGAACGCACCTATCAGACCATTACTCTCACGGGCAACGAACTGCACGACGAGATGCACACCACAATCGTCGGACAGGAACGCGGCAAGCTGATGCCCACCGATACCGGTATCGTTGTGAACGACTTCCTCAAAGAGAACTTCCCGGAAATAATGGACTATAACTTTACGGCAGACATAGAGAAGGAGTTCGACGAAATAGCCGAAGGAAAGATGGCTTGGGAAGGTGTCGTGAAGAACTTCTACGAGGGCTTTGAACCCCTTGTCGAAAAGTCTGTCAACACACATACGGAGCACAAAGTCGGCGAGCGTCCCTTGGGCAACGACCCTGCTACAGGTGCTCCCGTTACGGTTAAGATTGGTCGCTTCGGCCCTGTGGTACAGATGGGCAACAATGAGAACGGACAAAGGCCTCGCTTCGCCCAGCTCAATGCCGGACAGAAGCTTGAGACCATCACTCTGGAGGAAGCACTCGAACTCTTCCGCCTGCCGCGCAAGCTGGGAAACTACGAGGGCGAACCCATCACCATCGGAGCAGGAAAATATGGCCCGTACATTGCCCACAAAGGCTCCTACGTCTCCATTCCAAAAGGAACAGACCCGATGAGCGTGACCTTCGAGCAAGCTGTCATCATGATGCACCACAAGCATCAGGAAGAGGCAGAACGCCACCTCAAGACCTTCGAGGAAGAACCTGAGCTGGAAGTCCTCAACGGACGCTATGGCCCCTACATTACTTATAAAGGAACCAACTACCGTCTGCCCAAGAATATGCACGAGCACGCCAAGGATTTGACCTACGAAGAATGTATGGAGATAATCGAGGCACAGAACAACAAGCCCGAAAAGGCTGCAAAACGCCGTTTCGCGAATAAAACGGAGTCCGACAATTAACCTCTAGATACAGAAACACTTCGCAAATGAAAAGCATCATCCTCGTTGGCTACATGGGTTCTGGCAAGACGACAGTTGGCCGTCAGCTCGCTATGGCTCTGGGACGGAACTTCTACGACCTCGACTGGTACATCGAGATGCGCTACCATCGTTCCGTACCGCAGCTCTTCGAAGAGCGTGGAGAGGAAGGTTTCCGCGAACTGGAACGCAATATGCTCCACGAAGCAGCCGAGTTCGAGGATATCGTCCTGAGTTGTGGAGGCGGCACGCCTTGCTTCTTCGACAATATGGACTACATCTGTAGCGTCAGCCACAGCGTCTATCTGAAGGCAACACCCGAGGTGCTCACCCAGCACCTGAAGATGCGCAAAGTGGAAAGGCCTCTCCTGAAAGGGAAAAATGAAGAGGAACTGCTCGAATATGTCCGCACCTCGCTCAAGGAGCGCGAACCGTTCTACCTCAAGGCCGAGCACGTTGTTGATGTCACCTTGCTCGACAACTACGACAAGCTGCAGACCAGCGTTCAGCTTATCCGCCAAGAGCTGGAGCTGTAAGATAAATTGTAAATCGTAAATCGTCAAATTGTAAATGAAAAAGTGGCGTATTGAGGACTCCGAAGAGCTTTACAACATCAAGGGCTGGGGAGTCAATTACTTTGGTATCAACGAAAAGGGACACGTCTATGTCACGCCAAAGAAGAACAGCGTGCAGGTTGACCTCAAGGAGGTTGTTGACCATCTGGCAACACGCCATGTAACGGCTCCCGTCCTGCTTCGCTTCCCCGACATCCTCGACAACCGAATCGAGAAGACCGACGAGTGCTTCCGTAAGGCGACAAAGGAGTACGAGTACAAGGGCGAGCACTTCATCATCTTCCCTGTCAAGGTTAACCAGATGCGCCCCGTCGTAGAGGAAATCATCAGCCACGGCAAGCGCTACAATCTCGGCCTGGAGGCTGGTTCGAAGCCTGAGCTGCACGCCGTCCTCGCCACAAATATGGATAGCGACAGCCTCATCATCTGCAACGGACACAAAGACCAGAACTTCATCGAACTGGCTCTCCTTGCACAGAAGATGGGCAAGCGCGTCTTCCTCGTCATCGAGAAACTTCCAGAACTGACGGTTATTGCTGAGACAGCCAAGAAGCTGGGCGTTCACCCGAACCTCGGCATCCGCATTAAGCTGGCAAGTAACGGCAGCGGAAAGTGGAGCGAGAGCGGCGGTGATGCCTCAAAGTTCGGACTTAACTCCTCCGAGCTTTTGATGGCTCTCCAGAAGCTTGACGAGCTGGGACTGCGCGATTGCCTGCGCCTCATACACTTCCACATTGGCAGCCAAATCAACAAGATACGCCGCATCAGCACAGCCCTTCGCGAAGCCGCACAATACTACGTCCAGCTCCATTCGATGGGCTTCGACATCAAGTTTGTTGACTGCGGTGGTGGCTTGGGTGTCGATTATGATGGCACGCGAAGCAGCAACAGCGAGAGTAGCGTGAACTACAGCATTCAGGAGTACGTCAACGACTGCGTCTATACCTTCGTTGAGGCTGCCAACAAGAATGAAATCCCGCATCCGAACCTCATTACGGAAGGCGGACGTTCCCTGACAGCCCACCATAGCGTACTTATTATAGATGTGTTGGAAAGCGTTTCGGCACCCCAGATGCCTGAGGACTTCGAGCCTGGCCCCGACGACCACAAGCTCGTTCATGATTTGACGGAGATTTGGGACAAGCTTTCTTCGCGTTCCCTCCTCGAGGACTGGCACGATGCCGAAGACATTCGCGAAGAAGCACTCGACCTCTTCCGTCACGGCATCATCGACCTCAAGACTCGCGCTCAAATCGAGTCGCTTTATTGGGCTATCAGTCACGAAGTGGCAGAGCTGGCACACCATCAGAAACACGTCCCCGACGAGTTGCGCAACCTCGATAAGCAGATGGCAGACAAGTACTTCTGCAACTTCTCACTCTTCCAAAGTATGCCCGACTCTTGGGGCATCGACCAGCTCTTCCCCATCATGCCGATTGCACGATTGGAGGAACAGCCCACCAGAAGCGCCACCCTTCAGGACATCACTTGCGACAGCGACGGCAAGATTTCGGCCTACGTCAATGGTGGTCAGCAGACGAACTACATTCCCTTGCATCCCGTGCGCCAGGGCGAACATTATTATATAGGTGTATTCCTCGTCGGAGCTTATCAGGAGATTCTGGGCAATATGCACAACCTCTTTGGCGACACCAACGCCGTGCACATCAGCGTTGACAAGGACGATTACTCTATCGAGCAATTTATTGATGGCGAGACAGTTGCCGATGTGCTTGAATATGTGCAGTACGACCCGAAGAAGCTTGTTCGCCGCCTCGAGATTTGGGTCAGCAAAGCCATCAAGGACGGCAAGATAACCCCCAACGAAGGCAAGGAGTTCATCAGCAACTACAGGGCAGGACTCTATGGGTACACATACCTTGAGTGACCCCTAACCCCCTTTAGGGGGAATAAATAATGAATACAAACAATAAAACTATGGAAAAACAAATAAACACATCATCTCCTATTCTCCCCCTAAAGGGGGATGGGGGGTCTATCCGTTACATTGGTGTCAACGACCTCGACCTTGACCTCTTCGAGAGCCAATATGTTGTGCCAGAAGGCATGAGCTATAACTCCTATCTTATTGAAGATGAGAAGATAGCAATAATGGATACCGCAGACCGCAGGAAGGCTGACGAATGGAAGGCAAACCTCAAAGGTGCTCTTGCAGGCAGGAAGCCCAGTTATCTTGTGGCTCACCACATGGAACCCGACCACGCAGCCCTCATAGCAGAAGTCCTCGAGGCTTATCCCGAAATGCAGCTCGTTTGTAGCGCACAGGCTTTGAAGATGCTGCCCAACTTTTTCCCTTCTCTCCCCCTAAAGGGGGACGGGGGGTCTGAAGGCCGCGTTCTGACCGTCAAGGAAGGCGACACACTCTCACTTGGCAGCCACACGCTTCACTTCATCGCAGCCCCTATGGTGCATTGGCCTGAGGTCATTATGAGCTACGAAGACAAGGAGAAGGTTCTCTTTGCTGCCGACGGGTTTGGGAAGTTTGGAAGCCTCACCCCAACCCTCTCCAAAGGAGAGGGAGAAATGGTCAATGTTGACTCCGTCGAGCTAAAGCTTCAATGGTCAATGTTCAATGAAACCCACGACTGGGCTTGCGAGGCTCGCCGCTATTACTTCAACATCTGCGGCAAGTATGGCGTGCAGGTGCAAAACGTGCTGAAGAAGGCTGCGGCTCTCGACATTCAGGCCATCTGTCCGCTTCATGGCCCTGTCCTCACTGGCGAAGCTATGAAAGAGGCCATCAGGCTATACGACATCTGGAGCCGCTACGAACCCGAGAGCGAAGGAGTGCTTGTGGCATACGCCAGCATTCATGGCGGCACAGCAGAGGCCGCACAGCGTCTCGGAGAAATGATTCGGGGAAAATGGTCAATGGTCAATGGTCAATGTTCAAAGGCTTTCAAGGTTGTGGTAAGTGATTTAAGTCGTGAAGATATGGCAGAGGTCATAGAGGATGCTTTCCGTTACCCCAACATCGTGGTGGCAGCAGCAAGCTACGACGGCGGAGTGTTCCCCGTTATGCACGATTTCCTCTATCATCTTCAAATCAAGAACTTCCAGAAGCGCCGCTTCGGTATTGTTGAGAACGGCAGTTGGGCACCCAGCGCAGGTCGTGTTATGAAGGAAATGATTGAAGGGCTGAAGGACTGCACAATCGTCGAGCCACTCGTCACCATCCGTTCCCGCATGAAGCCAGCCGATGAAGCCCAGCTTGAGCTACTCGCAAAGGCGATGATAGAATAGCATCGGCCTGTTCCACCCGTAAGGTAATCATTATATTTGTGCCCGGTGCATCCAAGAAATAAGAAAGCCCCCACGGACAATCCGCGAGGGGCTTCTCATTTTTAATTGTTAATCGTTCATTTTATTGCTTCCGAACAGGGCGGACGAATCGAATGAATCGAATGGGCGCAAGCGCCCGGTGGACGTTTTCATTAAGCCAAATGAACAGAGCAAGAATTCTTGCTCTGTCATGGCGAGAAAACGAAGAACGAAGTTCAAGGGTTATTCTGAGACGGGACGCACCGGGTACCCGTAGTAACGATAGTCGGAGTACAACGTGACGTCGCCCGAGTAGAAGAGCAGGTCGAAGCTTTTGGTATCCGACGTGTCGAGCGTCGATGTCCAATAGGTGCCGTACATGCCACCATCGAACAGGATTGTGTTTTCCACGTAGCCCGCGGCGGGGAAGAAAACTCGATTGCTGATGTCATCCTTTTCCACGAAAAGAATTCCTGCCACACCTGTGTATTTCGGCTCGTACGTCTGCTCGGCACTTAGCCAGTAGATGCCGCCAGAGGTAATCTTGTTGGTGAGCGAACTGGGAATATGGTCATAGCTGTTTGAGCATGACATAATAAGTGCCCGGTAGTCTTCCCTTGTTGGCGTGCGCCATCTATCTCCCCAATTTGCCGTGGCTGCGTCATGTCCTGCATCCAATGTGCTGCCCGTATAGGTTGGATAGTTGCTGGAGCTGTGACCGTTTTCGTAGCCGTTCTTCCAAGTGAACGTGGCGGTATAGGCTCCTGTGCGTGTCATCGTCGCATAACGTGTCTCTATTTCGCCCCAAGCGTAGTAGTCGCCGCAACATGTCGCATAATCACCAGCCACAGTCGTTGCCCCGACATTCATCGTTGCCCACTTCTTGCCGCCTATCTCCACGAATGTGTGCCCTTGTAACGAAAGCGTACCTACCGTAATTTGGCACTCTGCTTTCACGCCGCTGCCATCCTTGGCGCGGCAAGTAACCTTACAACTACCTTTGGCCTTGGCTGTTACCAAGCCGTTCGTGCTGACCGTTGCCACAGATGTGTTGCTGCTCTCCCAAGTTACAGTCTTGTTGTCGGCATCCGACGGTTCAACGGTTGCTCTAAGCTGCTTCGTCTTGTTAGGCTCTATGGTAAGTGACGTATAATTCAGCTCGATGCTCGTAACAAGCTTTGGCTTATTCACTACTATCACATTACACTCTGCCTTCACGCCGCTGCCGTCCTTAGCACGGCAAGTAATCTTGCAACTACCTTCGGCCTTGGCTATTATCCCGCAATAAAAGTCATCCACGTAGTCAATTGCCACAACAGATGAGTTGCTGCTCTCCCAAGTTAAAGTCTGGTTGTCGGCATCCGATGGATACACGGTAGCGATGAGTGACTCGAAATCGTTTATAACCATGGTAAGTGACGAATAATTCAGCACAATGCTCGTGACAAGTTTTGGCACATTCACCTTCACATTGCACTCTGCCTTCACGCCGCTGCCGTCCGTGGCGCGGCAAATGACCTTACAACTACCTTCGGCCTTGGCTGTTACCAAGCCGTCCGTGCTGACCGTTGCCACAGAAGTGTTGCTGCTCTCCCATGCCACAGTCTTGTTGTCGGCATTCGATGGCTTCACGGTAGCTGTGAGCTGCTGCGTCTCGTTTAGTTTCATGGTAAGTGATGTATAATTCAGCTCAATGCTCGTGACAAGTTTGATGGGAATACCACCCTCTGTTCGCACGGGACGGACGCTTTGGCCAACGTAGCGGTTGCCGGCGTAGCAAAGGATTTGGCCTTGTTTGATGAACAGCTCGAAGGCATGGTCGGAGAAGCTTGTGCCGAGCGTGCGCGACCAGTAGTTACCAGAAGTGCCCACGTTGCCAGTTCCCGAGCTGCCAAAGTAACCCGTGGCAGGAAGGAAGATGCTGTTGCTGTTTCGAACACTCGTTATCTTCAAGCCCGCTATTCCTTCCTCGGTCGTCCATACCGTCGTTGTGTTGTTCGGGTCGATGAGTTCCTTGAGCTGCTCCTGGCTCGGCATCCGCCAGCCGCTGCCCCAGTTCACAGAGGCGGCATCGTCGGAAAGCTCAAGCTCTTTCTTGTTATCGCCGATGAAGGTCTCGCCGCTGTACCAGCAGCCGTCTGTCTGTTCGTCGGCAAAGGTGTATTTGCGGATCCAACTCCAGTCGTCTTTCCCCTTGGTCATCCACAAATAGTTGCCCCATGAATAGCCTTCCTTGGGCGTTGTCTCACCCCAGGCAAAGTAATCGCCATAGTCCTGCGGCTTGTCAGCACCAACATTGCACGTTGCCCACCGCGCGCCGCTTGGCAAGGCGAGGTCACCCCAGTCGTGCTCGTCAGGGTTTGCCTCCTCGAACATGATGCACTTCAAGTCCTGAACATTGTAGGTGACTACCTCGTCGTTGTTCTTCACAAGTATCACCTTCTGTGCCTGTGCTATGCCTGCTGCCAGCACGAGCAAGCAAATAAGGGTAAACAGTTTCTTCATAATCATTTTCGAGTTTTTGCTCTGCAAAGATACGAAATTTTTTCGAGAAAAACAAGCCTTTTAGAGAGAAATTTTCACTAAGCCTGTACTTTTCTTTCTTCTTCTTCTTTCTTTCTCTCTCTATAAAGCCCCCTCTATATTCCCCCCTTTTTTCCTCTCCCTCTCTCTTCCTCTTTCCTACAG
>JAEEGL014560958.1_pt1 | contig 18890 bp, 8 predicted proteins | sample 9134231 | NCBI WGS metagenome assembly JAEEGL01 (sample SAMN16246548, study PRJNA631951) | gut metagenome | biome: gut microbiome; feature: rumen; material: fiber-attached | host: Bos | place: Iran: Karaj | collected 2018-10 | reverse complement strand
TTTCACGCGAGGAATTCTATTCGCTGCAGAGCCGTCACTTTGTGGACGGTTCATTTGGCGGATCGCTCCCTGCTTTCATAGCAGCATTTGTAGGAGGAAAGAAACTCAGCAAAAAGGAAGCGGACGAAATCAGACGTATGATAGATGAAGCTCAGGAGTGACTTTAATGGATGACATCTTTTTGAAAATTCTGAATATGAGCATCTCTGCTATATGGATAATTCTCGAGGTTCTTGTATTGCGCGTCGGTTTTAGAATCATGGGTAAATTTAAGAGCACTCTGAGATCTCCAAAGTGGTTGTATTGTTTACTTTGGGCTACTGTCGGACTGAGGCTTGTTTTACCTTTTTCAATCGAAACGAAATACAGTCTTATCCCTGTTTCGAGTTCTGAACTGATCAGAACAGAAGCAATACTGGAAAAGACAGGAAAAGAAGCGGATTTGCTTGAGAAAGAGATTGCAATTACGGAAACAACAGCTGATACCAAATCCAAACTGTCGATTCCGGAAAAAAGCGATAATTTTGGAGATGCATATACCTCGGGTAATCAAACTGCTGACAGGTTTGAAGAGGATATGAGTGATATGTTTCTGCAATCCGATATATATTCGGTTGTTACATCTGACAGTGAAGTTTATGTCTCAGAGCCAATGAATAAAAATGAGGAAACGGGAGAAGAAACTATTCGGACTACAGCAGATACGGCAAATAGTATGAGGCTTGTACTTCACATAGCGGAAGCAGTCTGGGTTATCGGAATAGCTGCAGTAGTCCTATATGCAGTAATAAACCTTATTAGACTTAGTGTAAGAATAAGAGAAGCAGTCCCATTTAACTCAACTAATAGTTTCAGAAAGAGTATTCACAATAATCATAGCAGAGTATGTATTTTTATATGTGACGGTATAGATTCACCATTTGTTCTCGGAATCTTTTGTCCGAAGATATATCTTCCGTCTGAATACTTATTAGACAAAACCGGAAGAAGGGCGGAGTATGTTATCGCCCATGAGCTCGCACATATAGAAAGAGGTGATAATGCCCGAAAGATTCTTGGAATGATCATACTTGCACTGCACTGGTTTAATCCGCTTGTATGGTTGTCATTTTTCCTGTTCGGCAGGGATATTGAGTTAGCTTGCGATGAAAAGGTAATATCATCAATGGATAATAGAAGCCGGATGGAGTATGCAGATACTTTGTTTTCTTCCGGGATGAAAAGAAGACTTGTATTTGAAGTTCCTCTAAATTTCAGTGAGAACGGAGTAAAAGAGAGAATTCGGGAAATACTTGACTATAGGAAATCAAAGATTTGGGTAATAGCAGGATGCACTGTTATTTGTGGAATTCTTGCCTTTGCTTTTTTAACGGATCCGGTACAAGGCGAAACAATAGAGGAAGTTTCGGAGAACTTAGAGGAGAGCAGTGAGAACCCTGATATTCTTTCCGATACAGTGGTCATCGGGACTGAGATTATATCGAATGCAGAGGGTATAATCGGGGATGATAAAGGAAATGATACGGAAGAAAGACAGTACAATACTTCTTTTGATACGATCACATATGAATTGCCCTCGCTCGATGACGAATGGCTTAAGACTGATATAAGGGATTACGGTGCCGGAGAAAAAGTCGGAACGATTTATACAGAAAAGGATGGATTTTTCTTCGTCAGAAAAACGTCAAGATTTATGGGAGAATCATTATATCTTCTTGATTACATCTGTAGTGATATGATGACTTCTTTTCTTAACAGCGATGGAGTAAGAGAATATCCATCTAGTCCGCACAGAAAGATCTATGGTTTCCTTATCACTGTTATAAATGGTGACGGGACTTGTGCTTCACATGTCATAAACAGATTTGAGCTCGGTGAAGAAGGTGATTACTACATAAGAAATATTATCGGAGAGGATAATGAAGGAACCATATACTTTTATATATCACATAATTACGAATCTTTTGACGGAGAATATCATTATGGTTCATACAGAGAAGATGAGGGCTGCAGACTGATAGGAAAACTTCCGGATGTATGCAGAAAGAAATCGGCCTGCCTTGAAGGCAACATAATGTTCTTCTCTATGCTTCCATACAATAACGGTGGGACATACGGTAATGCTCAATATTCAAATTCAAAAACTGTATATATCATAGATCAGAATAAAACGGAGGAGTATTCGTTTTCGACCTATAAGAATTATATCAAAGGTTTCTGCAAGGATGCGGATGGAACCTGCTATGCCTATGGAATAGATGAGAGTAAGTGCTTCTACATAGAGAGACTTTCTGACGAAAAAGTGATCAGAAAAGTCTTGCTCGATGACATGTCCGGAGAAGCTAGAGCGAAGAATATACATGCGGCTATCACTGAAGACACTAAGATCATATACATAACCGATGGTTTGAGACTTTGGACAGTTGCGGGTGGTAGCATTACTTCCACATCTCTTCGGGATATGGATATCCGGGTTGAATCCATATATGGAATCGAAGCAAAAGAAGATGGATTCAGACTATTTGGAAGATACAAGTCAAAGAATGTAGTTTATTGTTGCCTGGAGGAAGAGCCGATATGAGAGGAAATAAGAAGATAGTATTTTTTTATAAAGAATCTGCCATCTTTTTTTGTGGAGGGAAGGAATGAGAAACAATATTTTAAACCGGGTTTTAGCATTGTTGATTTCAGCGCTTCTATTTTCAGGCTGTAGTAAAACTGACGCCTCCGGGAGTGCGGGGGAGAGCTCTTATGAGGCAGTGTCTGCAGATATATCCGAGTTTGTAGAAAGCAATGGGGAAAGTGATTCCGGAGAATACTTTTATAAGGTTAGTTGTGAAACAGTTTCTTATGAACTGCCGGAACTCGATGATGAATGGATAAAGGAAGATGAACCGGAATATGCAACCGGTCACTATTCTTCTGAAGACAGAGTACGGGAAAAGAACGGGTTTTTCTTTATCAGAGAATCGACTCAGATTGTCAACGGCGAAATATATATAATAGATTTAATATGCGGAGAAAACCAGTCATCATTTTTAGCGCAGAGTGGTGCCAGAGAGTATCCGAAATCACCATGGAGAGTTCAGTACGGTACTTTAATAACTGTAATACATAAAGACGGGACAGGTGAATCCTATTGTCTGGATAACATAAAGCTTGATGATCGTTATTACTTTATAAGAAGTATACTGGGTACAGATGATAATGGCTCTATATATTTGTATCTATCACACTATTATTACGGAAACGGATACGAACCGGATTATTGCCTCGGTACATATGATGAAGTTAACGGATTCCGGATGCTGGGGGAACTGCCGGATCCATGCAGAAATAAAAAAGGCTGTTACATCGGAGGAAAACTGTATTTTTCTGATTTTTCAAGACCTGAGAGGAATTCTGAATATGATAGTCATGTTATAGTGAACACATCAAAAACCGTATATATCGTGGATATAAATAATCTTACAGACTATAGCTTCATCACTCTTGAACATTATGTTAAAGGTTTTAATGTAAAAGATAATGAGACCGGATTTGTGTTTGGATTAAACGATAGTGATTCTTTTATTCTTCGCAGTCTTCAGGATGATAAGCGGACAAAAGAAGCTGACCTGTCTGAATTGATAGATCCTGCAACCAACGTAAATCTCTATGCTGCTGTGAGCGATGATGAAAACGTTCTGTATGTAACAGACGGAAGTCTTTTGTGGACTGTCGCAGGCGGAAAGAAAGCCGTAACGCGTCTTGAGGGGGATTATATACTGGCAGATTCTGTTTATAGTATGACGGTAACAGATGACGGCTTTAAACTTTTTGCCGGTTATGACGGAGAAGACTATATATACACAGCAAAGCTTATGAAAGGTAAGAAGACAGAGAAAGAAGTCATACGATATGCTGTAGCATACAAGAATCCTGTTATGGAGGAGTTTATTGCTCTTTATAACAGAAGCAATCCGGATTATGAAGTTGTATTGGAGGACGCTGATAATATTTCCGTAGATGATTTTGCTCAGGATATTTCTGTTCAAACGGCAGCGGGGAATGGACCGGAACTGATAGATGATCTGCTTATAGCACCGCTTAATCCCTGTCGCAATGGGACATATGCCGTACTGGATGATCTTGTTTTACAGACGGACAATCCGGATATTATCCCCTCAGTGATGGAATGTGGGAAAATTGATGGACATCAATACGGAATACCGTGGACAGCCACACTGTTTTACTGCGTTGCCCCTCAAAAACTTCTGAAGAACAAAACAAGCTGGAATCTGGAAGAATGTATAGGTGCTGTAGAAGAATCTGATTATACTTATTTTGGTATCAATAGTAATTATATGATGGAACCATCCAAAATAATAATGTATCTTGGATTGTACGATACAGAAAATACGGATCTTATAGATTGGAAAAACGGGAAGAGTAATCTCGAAGGAGAAGGCTTTGTTAAGCTGATTCAGTTTGCAAAGGAATACGGCAGTGATGAAGTATTTATGAATTATCAGAATGATGATGCAGAATATGCAAAGGTTGCCGGTACAGCGTGTGATTATAATGATATGCTCGGTACTTTGAATTTTGATTATTACCAGGTTCTTTCCAAGAAGGATGACGGAGTATGGATCGGTTTCCCGGGAAAGAACGGAAGCTCGCACTATATTTATACAGCATGCGCCTATGTTAATGAGGGGTCAAAAAACAAGGATGGCGCAAAGGATTTTCTAGCGTATCTTATTTCAAAGGAAGGTCAGGATAATTATATCAGGATTTCATTAAAATATACAGGTTATCAGACACTGTCTGTCAGCATGAAAGGCCTTGGTAAATATGCTGAAAGCTACAACAAAAGACTGGAAGGAATAGACAAAAAAGAGATTATAACGCGTGAGGGCCGAATACTGATAGAACCCATGTCTGATGAAATGATCGATCACTACAAAGATATGCTGCTTGATGCCCGCCCCATACGAAAAGAGCTTGTTCCGATAAAAGCGATAGTAGATGAGGAACTGGGCGCATTTCTTGCCGGCCAGAAAACTGCTGAAGAGACGGCAAAGATCATCGACAGCAGGGTGCAGCTGTATCTGGATGAGAACAGGTGATAAAGTCCTGGGCGGGATGCTTTATAAATATTCCGGCGTAATATGTCTGATGGGAGAAGAAAGGGGTTGGAAATGAAAATAAGGGCAATAATTCTTTTAAGTTTTTTGCTTGTTTTTATATCCGGTTGTGGCAAAACCTCTAAACCCGAGAGCATTCCTGATGTTTCTGCCCAGGTATCTGTTTCAGATTATTTTGGATACTCTGAAGATGGATTCACTGAAGATATTTATTATGATGTTTCATCTCAGGTGCTGGAATATGATCTTCCTCCAATAGATGGTGAATGGATCGATGCTGAAATTGAGGCGTATAACTACTATATTCCGACAGGGGATGTCATCGGTCAATATGGGGAGTATTTTTATATTCATCGGGCAGTTAAGCAGATTGGTGGAAGAATTACCCTGCTTTGTGATATCTGCGGTAAAGAGGTGAACGAATTTATAGACCTCGCAGGAGATTTGCAGACAGTCAATACTCCCTACAGAAGCTTATTTGGATCGCTTATCACCACAATTGACGCAGAGGGAAAAACAGAATCCTTTGTAATAAAACTGAACGATTGGGGAGAAAACCGGCATGCCGTTGTAAGGGATGTTATAGGAATTGACGAAGAGGAGAATATTATACTGGAGCTGCAGTGCCTTTCGGATCTGTATGGGGTTTATGTGGGAGAATACTCCAAAGACGGATCGAGTAGTATAATCGGTAAAATACCGGATGCAAATCCTACCATGTTAGGCGGTAAGGCTCTGTGTTATGATTCCGGAAGTATATTGTACTATAACTCTGTCATCGAGGATAATTATGTATCTAATACTAAGACCATATACATGGCCTGCGGCGGAGATATTGGTGAAAAAGATTTTTCCTACAATGATTTTTACATTAAGGGATACTGCCGTATGGATGCCGGAGACAGCCTGTATTATGGTGTAGATGATGAGGACAGATTCTATTTTTGCGAGTCCTTCGGAGAAGCTCCGGAAAAAAGCGGGATTCTGACAAATCTTTATACAGATCCCAAGGAAGTGATTCTTACTGCAGGGATCACAGATGACAGGGAGATAATATATGTAACCAATGGGGAAATGCTTTGGACCTTAATGGGAGATAAATCCGTATCAGAGTTTCTTGCGGATAACTATATACTGGCGGATAGAATATATGGAATCATAGCTAAAAAAGACGGTTTTATCCTGCTGGCGACATATGACGGACAGGATGTGCTCTATACAGCAAAACTTATGAAAGGAAAAAAGACAGAAAAAAAGATCGTCAGGTATGCTGCGGCTTATAAAAATCCGATCATGGAGGAGTTTATCGTTAACTACAACATGAAAAACCCTGATTACGAGGTTGTGATCGAGACAGATACGGATATGAATCTCCAGGCTGAAGAGTATGCGCAGAATATATCGGTTCAGATAGCTGCGGGGAAGGGACCCGAGCTAGTAGATGATCTTATGATCCCGCCTCTTTCAGCATGTCGTAATGGGACATATGCTGTTCTTGATGACATCGTTGAAAATAATGATAATCCTGATGTTATTTCCTCGATATTGGAAAGCGGAATGGTTGGCGGGCATCAGTATGGAATACCCTGGACAGCTTCTCTTTATTACTGCATCGCTCCGGACAACCTGACAAAGGGAGAGAGCGGATGGACAGTAGATGATTGTTCCGATATATTTAGAAGTTCTGATTATTCTTGTTTTGGAAAAAACGGATCGATATTAATGAGTCCGTATAAACTTGTGCTATACCTCGGATTGTATGATACGAGAAATAAGGATCTCATCGACTGGGATGATGGAAAGAGCAATCTGGAGGGAGAGCAGTTCGTACGACTGTTGGAATTTGCAAAAAACTATGGCAGCGAAGAAAACTGCCTAAACTGGATGAATGACGACATGCAATACAGGAAACTAATGAGTGCTGCTTGTGAATGCGAGGATTCTCTGACCGGATTGAGCTTTGACAGATACCAGCAGTTATATGCGCAAAGCGGATCAGAATGGCTGGGATTTCCAAGTGCGGAAGGCGGTTCGTCATATATATACTCGTCGTGTTTATATGTAAATAATGGTTCGGAAAACGCGGAGGGTGCAAGGCAATTTCTGGCCTACCTTATCTCAAAAGAAGGGCAGAAGGAATATGCTAGGATCACATTAAAAAGGCCCGAATGGGAAACCCTGACTGTAAGCGCAGGTACTCTGGATGAGTATATCAAAATGTATAATAAGGAAATAGCATCGGTAGAAAAGGATTATGTTGTTGATGGAGTCAAAGTAAGATTCGATTCTTTGACAGATGAGATGGTGTCATTTTATAAGACGATGATACAGAATGCTCATCCCATAAAGAAGGAACTTGCTCCGATCGAGGAAATAATTGAAGAAGAGCTGGGGGCTTTTCTTGAAGATCAGAAAACTGCCGAAGAGACGGCAAAGATTATTGACAGCAGAGTGCAGCTCTATCTTGATGAAACAAAAAATTGAAATAGCATATTCGAAGAGGAAAAGAAATGGATTTAGAAGAAGAAGTAAGGATTTTATTGAAAGCTCTATTTATGATTGGCAAAAGAGTTATCAGAGTAACCTCTGTTTTACTTTGCATGTTGGTTATATTAGCTGGATGTAGTAAAAGGGATGATTTTGATTATCATATAAAAATGGGAACAGAGGTTGGAGAAAATGAGTATAGGAGAATCACTGAGTTTATGAAATATTTTACTCAAACGCCTATACTTGAATCTTTTGACTCGGATAATACTGTTGCTGTACTTAAATTCTCGCTCTACAAACTACAATATGAATCCCCGGAATTGTTTGAATATGATGAAGCAATCGGAAAATATCGTGGTTCCTTTGATGTGGTTTCTGAGTATATCACAAATTTATTTGATATAGAAGAAATAAGTCATTTCTCTGATAGGGAAGTAACTTATTATAAGGATAAGGTTATTTTCGACAAGAGTTGGCACTCTTTCGGCGGTAATCCAGTTATTGAAAAAGCAGTTGATCATAATAATCAAATCTATGTGACAGGTTATATTGATATACCTTATGCTGATAAACCGAAAAATAATGTGGATAGTATTGATCCGGGAACACATGATATGTTTTTTAGGGCGGTTTTGACAGTAATTGATGATACAAAATACAGATTAAAAAGTTTTGAAATCAGTTAGGAGCATACATACGACGATACGACAGAAGTAGTACATAATTTTGTAGATTAATGAAGAAAATGAAGAATATTAAAAAAATCATCTTTTCATTCTTTTTAACTGTATTGTTTATTTCAGGCTGTGGCAGATCGTCACAGCCTGATGAAGCAGTAATTCATGAACCCATCGATGCAGAAATATCCGAATATATAGAATCTTCAGAAAAAGGCATTAATGACAATTTCTTTTATTACACCACAAAAGAGTACTTAGACTATGAATTCCCGTATATTGAGAATGACTGGATACAAAAATATGAATATAGAAAAGTATATAAAATACAACTGACTGAATCCGAAATTCAGGGTGGTATTTTTTTTGCAAGAAGAGATACAAAAGTAATAGATAATAAATTATATATACTTGATGATGTCTGCGGAGAGAAAACAACAGGATATATTCTGGATGGAGTGAAGTATGAGTATGATTTTCCCGAATACCAGTTGTACGGATATTCATTAACGATTTTTGATGAGGAAATGAATTCTGAAACTTTTTTAATAAAGCGATCCGAAATTGATCCGGAAGGGTCTTTAATTGTAACTGAGATAGCGGGAGCAGATGAAAACGGTTTAGTATATTTTTATGTCCATAGAGGGGATGCTTATTACCTTGGCACATATGGTGACGAAGGTTTTAAATTGATGACAAAGCTTCCGGATCAGTGCCGGGACAGATATTCGTGTGTATATGAAAATGAAATATATTTTTATGGGGAAAGAGAGAGCCCGATTTCTTTACCTGTAAAATATGCTGTTAATTATGATCTGAATACAGAAAAAACAGATACCAGACAATATGACTTTAATATAAAAGGATATTCAAGGCCGGATTCAGATACCTGCCTGCTGTATGGTATAGATAAGGACGGAATTTTTTATATATACGACTTACCGGAGAACAAGGAGAAGAAAGCTATTGCGTTAGATCTTCTTACTTATACTGCAGAGAAGGATAAGTATCAGGCTGCTGTATATGATGAAGATATCATATATATTACAAACGGCAGAATAATCTGGACTGTAATGGATGATCATTGCGTGGGCTCTTATTTTTCAGAAAGCGGGATACTGGCAGACAAAGTTTACGGAATGTCAGCCCGGAAGGATGGCTTTCTGATGTATGCAAGGTATAACGGAAAGGACATTATATACACCTCAAAGCTTATGAAGGGCAGCAAAACAGATAAACAGGTGGTTCGTTATGCAGTTGCATATATTGATCCCGTAATGGAGGAATTTATTGCGCTGTACAATATGGGAAATCCAGATTATGAGGTCGTGATGGAAACCGCAGAAAAGGTATCCGTTGAAGACTTCGCGCAGGATATATCAGTTCAGACCGCTGCGGGAAAAGGCCCGGAGCTTATTGATGATCTTTTGGTGGATCCGCTTACGCCATGCCGTAACGGAACATATGCCGTGCTTGACGATATAGTGGAGCAGACGGACAACGAGGACATCGTTTCTTCCGTGATGGAGTCAGGTAAGGTGGATGGTCATCAGTATGGTATACCCTGGTCTTCGACAATCTATTACTGTGTAGCTCCCGAAAAACTGTTAAAGGGAAAAAATGGCTGGAACCTTGATGAATGTATCAAAACGATCGAAGCATCGGATTACTCATATTTTGGCATCGCTGTAAATTATATGATGACTCCCCAAAAAATCATCATGTACCTCGGACTTTACGATACGGAGAATACAGAACTTATCGATTGGGAGAATGGACAAAGCAATCTTGAGGGAGAAGAGTTTAAAAAGCTCCTGGAGTTTGCAAAAAAATACGGCAGTGACGAAGTTTGCATGAATTATCAGAATGATGAAGCCGAATATGCGAAGGTGGTCAGTGCAGCCTGCGATTATTTTGACCATCTGGGCAGTGTGGATTTTAATTACTACCAGCAGCTGTGTAAACAGGATAACGGAGTTTGGATCGGATTTCCAGGAATGAATGGGAGTGCTCAGTATATCTATACCGCCTGTGCATATGTGAATGAGGGTTCAAAAAATAAGGATGGCGCAAAAGCTTTTCTCGCGTACCTTATTTCAAAAGAGGGACAGGAAGAATACGCAAAATTATCGCTCAAGCATGATGGATATGAGAGTTTTTCAGTGAGCGCTGGCATAGTTGATATATATGCCGCAAGTTATAATAAAAATATTCAAGGGAAAAACATCAGCGTACTCACCCGAAACGGAAAGATAAACATAGAGCCTCTGACGGATGAAATGATTGCAGCCTATAAAGATATGCTTATTAATTCACGCCCGATACGAAAGGAAATATCCCCAATCGAGAAAATTGTAGAGGAAGAACTTGAAGCCTTTCTTCAAGGATATAAGACTGCGGATGAAACTGCAAAAATCATCGACAGCAGGGTGCAGATTTATCTTGATGAAACAAAAAAATAAAAAACATATCACAAAGCAGATCATTCGGGCAGTTAGTTGAAAAATTTCTTAAAAGAATAGAAAGCACTCTTAAGGGGAAATGGGGTGAAAGACTTAATAGAAGGGAATGATCTTAGTATCCGCAAAACATATTTCCTGCGTATAAAATAACCAATAATGAATGCTGCAATTTGATATTGTTTTCGAGAACGGAGAATACAGAATAAAAAACATGATTGAGGAGATATATAAGTGAAAAGAACTATATTCAGATTACTCTTTCTTTTTGAGATGATAAGCACAATGTTTTGCGTCACAGCCTGTGGTAAAAGCGGCGAAGAAACAGCCGGGAAGGCTGATAACAATTTGATCGGTCAGACATCGGCGGGTACAGACTCCTCTGATACGGAGGATAAGGGACCGTTTTTCCTGATCGCACAAAATGTAATTCCAGAAATGTCATCAGATATGATACCGGATGACTGGTCCTATGCCGAGGGCGGTATATATCTGCAGCCGGGCTCTGCTTTTGATCTTGGTGACTTCAAATGCAGTCTGCATGACAGAAAGGTATACGGAGATACACTTTGCGAGATGGTAAGGATTCTCGGGGAAAAGTATCAGGAGGCAAATCAGTACCTAGATGTCGGTACCATATTCAGGATATATTCGCAAAAAGACGGACTTCGGGTTATTTCGGTAAGTGGAGAGGACCTTTTGAAGCTTGGGAATTCAGAAGGATACTGGTGTGTGTTACAGAGCCTGGTCGGTTATGATAATGGAAAGCTTTATACTATCACGGAAAAATGCAGTACTGATCCCGAGAATGAGGAAGCGCTGAGGATAGAAAAATATCTGGGAAGCATAGATGCTTCGGGGAATCTTGAGCTGATCGCAGAGATACCGGAAAAGTACGAAGACTGGGAATTCTTTATGGACAGAGGCATTCTTTGTGCTTTAACGTATGACGGGTATAGGGTTTGCAGTTTCGATGATAAATATTCCAATCCTGTGGAAATGATGCTGCCGATGAGAGCGCAGGGATACTTCTCATCACAAGACGGAAACGCATATTTATATGGTGTTTGGAATAAACAGTTCTGGATCAGGGATGAAGCTGATAAAGATGCGGTATACCAGTTTGGAGAGCCATATTCATTTACAGAATACATGGACTATTCTGTGGCTGTAAATGAAAACGGAGTAGTGATAGCCGCAGATTCAAATGGTGCTTACAGATATGAAAGCGGTGAGCTGACATACTGTTCTTTTAACGAGCAGGATATTACGCTTGATTATTACAATGGCGCATATATCACTGATGATGGAGGATTTGCGGTTTTTGCAAGCCTGGATGGTAATTATTCGGTTTTTAATGCGGATCCCTGTGAGAGCAATCCCAAATATCTGAAGACAAACATAGTAATGCTTGCCGGTTTTAATGATGCGATAAAGTATGCCGCAGCGAGATACAACAGGAGTAATCCTGACTACAGGATTTCGTTTTATAAAATAGATGAATCGGAAGACTTTGAAACATGGTCAGGCAGGGTATCAATAGAAATGGCTTCCGGAAAGGGACCGGATATTATTGCATCGGCATATATAGATTATAATACGCTGGCTGCTAACGGAGGAATTGTCTCCCTTGATGATGTGGTGGGTACCGATGACGATGGTTATATTCCCGCAGCCTTTGAAAACGGCAGAATCAAAGGTACACAGTTCAGCATCCCATATATATTTTATCTGAAAACATTTGCTACTTCGGAAAGCATATCGGGTGGAAGAAATACATGGACTCTCTCAGAGTTTATGAGCGCAATCGAAAACTCAGGTGTGGAAAAAGCGATAAATATGTCGCCGGCAGAAATAGTCCTTTATTTTGGATTGTGGGAGATGGACAACAAGTCCATCATTGACTGGGAAAACAGGAAAAGTAATCTGGAGGACAGTGAATTCATAAATCTCCTTGAGTTTGCAAAAGAATACGGAATAGATGAGAAAAAAGTATATGACAATTCCACAAAACAGGATATTTATGATGGAAAGATAGCCTGCAGATATAATACCCAGCTGGAGCTTGAAGAAATAGCATGGAATTATGCATATTATAAAAAGGATCCGGTATATATAGGTTTTCCCTCGGAAAGTAAAGGCGGCGGAGCGTATGCTTTTCCGGGCATGGGACTGTGTATTAATTCCGACTCAAAAAATATCGATGCAGCGAAGGATTTTTTAAGATGGCTTATCTCATATGAAGGACAAAAGGCACTCTATGATTATCAATATTCCCAATTTCATGGAAGGTACTGCAATTTCTCGATAAGATGGGACATCATAGATAAGCAGATAGAGGATTACAACGTATATAACAGACCCGGCGGACATATGCAAGTGGGCGAGGACGGCAAGGCATTTCTTACTGAACCCGGTCCGTCTTTTGATGGTGTACTGACCGTTAAAAGCAGACAGCTTTCCGATGATGAGATCCTGCAGTTTATGGAAATGATCCGTAATGCAAGACCGATAAGCAGTGAGCTGGATGATCTTAGGCCAATAGTCGATGAGGAACTGGGCGCATTTCTTGCCGGCCAAAAAACTGCTGAAGAGACGGCAAAGATCATCGACAGCAGGGTGCAGCTATATCTGGATGAAAACAGGTGATACTATGAGATATTTGATATAGTGTATTTAGAGATTATAGTTAGATTTTTTTGTTGGGGAGATAAATCGCAGATAATGTATTCGGATACACAAAAATCTGCAAAAGGAGTAAAACTATGACCAATAACCGATGTGTAATAATATTTATTGTATGTATAGCTACACTTTTATTATGCGGTTGTGGTAATAATTCAAAATCGAATAATGGAAAAAAACCTGCTGAATCAACACCGGTTTCCGACTTGGAATTATATTCAGATTCTGAACAGGATACAGCAGGCATATATATAATCTCAAAGATATGTCCTGAGGAATACATTGAGTACGCACGTGATAATTTCAATAGGTATTATTATTCAATAGATCCGAAAGAAAGAGCTTCCGCTCAAGACATAAAACTGGGTACTCCGTTTTCTTTCTGCAACACGGATTCAGATATATTTTATTTTCCGGTGATTTCTGATGGAATAATTACTCACATGTTAAGGGTATATAAAAACTCTTCAGGAGAGTATGGTGCAGCCATAGCAAAATCTTTTGTCCAGGAGATAAACGAACTGGCACCGGAGATAAGTAAAGAGCAGCCGCTCATATTGATGATGGAAAATGATACTATAGCGGCATACGTAAATGGAAAACGTACGGTATTTCAGGAATATCCGCAGGGGACTATTGAGAGCGAAACGTATATTCTTCCGGAAGAATTTGAGAAGGTATTTAATGCTGAAGATTCAGAATATATTACGGCAAATATTTCCGAAGTAATATATGAGTATGCCGGAGGAAGCACAGACAGTGATTACACAGAGCAGGTACCCATAAAGGTATTAAAATACGATTATTCTGACGCCAGGGGTTTTAGTGATCGTTTTGAAATAAGACTCTTCAGCGATGGGAGTTTTCAATATCTGACGAGTTTTACCAGCAGTTTAATCGTATCGGGAATGTGGGATATCAAATACGGAGTACTCTGTCTGCAGGATAATTCTACTGAGCGTAATACTGATGCTGTTTATAATATAATCACTAATTGCTTGTGTATTGACGGAGGTAAGGTCACATATTTGAAAGATTACTCATGTGGTTTCTTGGGTATAGAATTGGAAGATGGAGCGGAGTTTAAGGATACAGATCCCGAATCAGGAGAGCTGACAGACGTCCTTTTTGCTTTACAAAAAGACTTCGGCGGAGGACGACACGTAAACAGAAATCCTTTTGATTATCTGGAAGATGACAGGAGTTTTCTCGGTGAATGGATTTGTGAAAAATCTGAAGAAACTGTGATGATCAGCATGGCAGATGTTCAGGTTGGAGGTTATCATTTTGAAATAAAAAAAGGAGATCAGAAAGTCGGTTACGGAGATGCTTATAATTCCGACCACAAGCTGATATTTACTCAGGCATATTATAACGATGACATCATGGATGGCGTAATTGTCGTGACTGATAATGGCCTTTCTTTTGGGTTTGGCGTAACCGGTGAAGACGAAAAAGGAACGTATGTAGGTGATGGTGTAATGGAAGTTGTATGGAAAAGTATGTCTGGATCAGAAAGTTCTGAACCACGTAGGGATTCTCGCAGAGTCATAGTTAAGCCCGAAGTAGTAGAAATCGATTTTACCTATGCCGGAGTGGCAGGCAAAATGACGGCAGATATAACAAAGGGAGCGTTGTGCGAAGGGGATTCGATCAAAGTCATACTTGAAGATGCAGAAGGCAAAGCAGTATATGAAACCGGACTCGGAAAGCCACATGTAGGATGGAATGCTTTTTACATATACAATCATGACGGGCAGGATTATCTGATTTCGTATATACCGGCAGGAACTGTCCAGGGGTTTGTCTATGCATCCTTCAGAATGTATGAATTTGATGCGGAAGGAAATGAAATACTAACGGCGGAGTATGAAATTCATTCGGCGGGTGAGATATCGGATTTCAACAAAAATGTTATAGAATACATGGAGCAATCTCGATTGCTTATAAGTACGCTTGATGGAAAGGTAACCACAGAAATCGAATACCTGTGAGATGCTGGGATTGGATGAAGAACAGTATCTCATCAAGACGGATCTCGGGCAGGAGCTGTTTGATAGCGTGACGGCGGATAATGGTGTAACAAGATACAGCCTGTGTTACAAAAAATAACTTTAAATGAGTATGACAAATTGAAATATGAGGTTGGATGATATGAAGTGTGAACTCTTAGCAGAATCAAATCTTGCGTTCTCCGAAAGTAACGCCTTATGACTTTTGACACTTCGTATCAAAAGCCCGACGCTCTTCCGAGGGACTCCTATGCAGAGAGCAGTCACTCGCCGTGACGGGCATCTCAAAAGGGCTCTGCCCTTGCCGATGGCTTACCCGCTCCCGCGCAAACAAAAAATGTCTCCCTTATCCCCTCATAAGATATGTGGGACATATTTTGCGCTAATCGGGTATTTTCGTGAAAAAATTTGCGGAAATGTTTATACTGAAAATAGATAATTCACAGAGTAATCTTTGTAATAATCTGAGAGTCGAATAAAAAAATGATTTTTGGACAGAAGTACTATGGGTTAGTTAAAACTATGATATAACATATAAATAGCTTTTAGGGGGATTATTGGGATGTTAAAACACAAATCATTCTTAGTATTTATTCTATCAATTTTTCTTATGTTGTCAGTGGTCGGATGCACAAACAAAAACGATGTATCAAATAATAATACGGCGGGGGAAAACTTGGCAGCTCCTCCGGTATATTCCAGAAGCACATCCGAATTTCATATGAAAGATGGGGCTAATCCGTATAAGATGGCATTTTCTGAATACGGGTTTGCTTATTATGTCAATGAAGTAATTGAGGATAATGATAGGTATGATATTTATTACCAGTCTTTTGAAGTTTCAGAGCCTGTATGTATAGGTTCTGTGGAAGACGGGTATATTGGTGATATTTATCTGGCTCATAAGGATGGTAGCGCCGGAATATATGTATTTTCAAAGGGTGAAAAAGCAATACTGACCGAATACGATCCTAAAGGGCAGATTATAAACGAGACAGTATTGGATGAAAGCGCTAACGAACAGGTACTCTCTAAAATTCTGGTAACACCGGAGGGAAGCATCATTGTCGGTACGGAAAAAGAGGTTATGTTTCTTGATCAAACCGGAACGGTTACAGGAAATATACAGATTGACGGTTATCTGAGAAGCCTTTTCTTTTCAGATAACGGAAAGCTCTGTGGGATAATAGAGAAGAATGATTCCGGCAAAGTGCAGACCGAATACTGCGAGCTAAAATCTGATATATTTGCTGAAAATTTGATCTATACACTGCCAGATATTAATTCTGATGTATGGATTTTTGACTCGGGGATAGCCTATGTCAAAGGTTCCTACATAGCCGCCTCTTATCAGGAAAATGATGTGGTAAATATTGTGGATCTTGATAAGCAGCAGTTGTTTGGTTCACAAATCAAATACATCTTTGGTACAAAGGATGAAATAAAACTAGTATCTATGGATGAATCTGATCCGGAAGGAAAGGTATATCTGTATACTCTGAGCGAAAAGCCTGAAGTAGCTGAAACTGGTGAAACAAAAGCAGATGATGCTTATACGGAGGATGGTAGAAAGATTGTAAAGGTTGTTATACCCAAGGATTGCATTTTTCAAGTAGATTATCATGCTAAGAAATACAATCAGGTAAATGATAAAGTTTTTGTTGAAATAGAAGAGCTTTCTGAACCATTGGAAGATTATCTGGGTAAAGGAAACAGACCTGATGTAATCATGTTTGAAGACAATACAGAAGCACAGGACTATGTTAATAAAGGGCTTCTGGAAGATATACTTCCATTGATAAGTGAGGATGATAAATATCTAATCGATGATATCATTCCCAAAGCTAAAGAGTTGTGCTGCTTAAATGGGAAAATGTATTCTCTTGGCGGACTGTTTTGGATGATGTGTAATGTTTCTAACGGACAGGAGAATAAAGAGGGTGATTTCTGCAACACCACAGAGTACTTGAAGTGGTATGACGCATTTTTGACGGAAAGAGGGATTAACGGAAAAGGTAGAATTGAAAATCTACTGTATACAAGCGTATCCGATTTTTATGATGAAGCAAGCGGAAAAGCGAGTTTTGAGTCCGATGAATTCAAGAAGTTGATCAATACATACAAGGAAGTATGCAACAATCATGAGGGAAATATCAGCCAACAGGAAATAACAGAGCTTTATGATTTTACTACTTACATGATTGCTTCCGGGCCAAGAAGGTATATTTCATACGGATCCGGCTTATTTGATACATCACTTTCACTGGAAGGTATCCCCTGTATTGATGGTACCAGAAAGGTATACATGAAGATTAACTACCCTATGGCTATCTTGAACACTTCAAATAGAAAAGAGGAAGCAACAGATTTCATATTATATTTTGCTTCAATAAAGGAATATCTTCAAAAGGGATGTAATGAGAAAGATTTAACACAGAGCCCATATACAATGGGGTTGCTGTCTGTGTTTAAAGAAAATCTTGATTACGAGATATTAAAAACCGAGAAGCCATATACCTCTGCCGCAGTTATGTTTGAGGACGGAGTAGAAAGAAGACAGGAGTGGTATTATACACAGGAACATTGCGATCATTTGCTCGAGTTGATAGAGCAGGCGGTCCCGGATTCAAAGGAACATATCATGATCTTCAACATGATGATTGAAGAGATGGATGGCTTTGTTAACGGAAACAAGGATCTTGACGAATGCTGTAAGATCCTCCAAAGCCGGGCAGAGCTCTATTTATCGGAACAAATACATTAATCAGATAGAAATGAGGACGGAAAATAGGTCGTCGTGTTAAATATGTAATTAGATGGACGAAATATCTGATTAAAAATTGTTTACGTATCAATTAAGATTTGTTTAAGCATGTTAAAAATCTTTAATCCCCGTAGTATCATTATGTGTTGTGTTCCTGGCGGGATGCACGAAGAATGAAGGAAACAAAATAACTACGGTCTCGGACAAGCAGGTATCACTACGGGCGAGACTTTAGGCTCAAAAGGCTATAGTAGCTGCTGGAGGAGGAAACTTTAGAGGATGAAAAAAAATATAATTGTTTGTGGTATTGTTATTGCATTGATTTTAACAGGGACGATTTTTTTTTATAATTAATAAATAACAAAAAAATGGATGATAAACATAGAGTAAATATGACAATAATTCGTGATGATGTTTCAGAATACGGTCTCTCAGTCATGGAGTAAAGATTTAGTCAGTTGTTAGAAAAAATAAAATGAGAGTATCCGCTCTCCATAAGGTATAATAAGTTCGCTAAAACCAAAAAATAACTAAGGAGGAATCCTCTCATGGACATTTTAGCACTTATTAATACCTTTGCGGAAGGACTTTCTCAAATATCTGTATTTTTTTATGAGCACCCGGAAATGCTTGCCTCTGTTGAACAGCAGGTAGCAGATCTGAGCCATAAGACC
>JAEEGL017117081.1_pt1 | contig 18891 bp, 15 predicted proteins | sample 9134231 | NCBI WGS metagenome assembly JAEEGL01 (sample SAMN16246548, study PRJNA631951) | gut metagenome | biome: gut microbiome; feature: rumen; material: fiber-attached | host: Bos | place: Iran: Karaj | collected 2018-10 | reverse complement strand
GGAGGGCTTTCAGGTCACCAAGCTCGCCACGACGGGCGGTTTTCTGAAGGCCGGGAACACGACGATTCTCGTCGGCGTCAACGATGAGAAGGTCGACACCGTGCTGCATCTGATCAGCAAGTATTCCAAGAGCCGCAGTCAGCTTCTTCCCACCACCGAAATGGGAAGCGGCGGCATCTATTCCAGCATGCCGGTCGAAGTCATGGTGGGCGGCGCGACCTGCTTCGTGCTCAACATCGAGCGCATGGAGAAAGCTTGAGCATCCGTCTTTTTGCCAATGAACGATTCAAGGCGGCGGCTTCTGCCGCCGCCTTGTCGGGCCGCGGCATGCGCGTCACGGTGATCGAAGGCCCTGCGGGCAGCGGCAAGAGCCTGATGGCCGCATATCTTGCCTCCGCTTTTCTCTGCGAAGACGGCGCGCGCCGTCCCTGCGGCGTCTGCCGTTCCTGCCGCCTGGTCGAAAACGGGATCCACCCCGACGTGATCCGGCCGGAAAAGGACAAGAAGACCGTGATTTCGATCGATTCCATCAAGGCCCTGCGCCGCGACGCCTACGTGCGCCCCACCGCCGGGCGGGAAAAGATCTATCTTTTCGAGCATGCCGAGCACCTGAATACCGAGGGGCAGAACGCCCTTCTGAAGCTTCTGGAGGAGCCGCCGGAGGCCGTACGGTTCATCCTGCTGGCGCCTTCCCGCAGCGTTCTTCTTCCCACGGTGCTCTCCCGCGCCACGCTTTTCACGGCGGAAAGCATTCCGGTCGAGGAGGCCCGGGCCTTTCTCCGGGAGCTCTTCCCCGGCAGGGACGAGGGGGAGATCCTCGCCGCCGCGCGCCTTTCATCGGGCGTTCTGGGACGGGCCGTCGAGATCCTGTCCGGAGATGGCGGCGCAAAGGAGAAGGCGCTCGTTTATCTGAAAACCGCCGCGCGCCGGGACGAGTATGCCCTTTATCTGGCGGGAGACGAGCTGGCGCGCGATTCCTCTCTGGATCCCCGGCTCTTTCTGGAGGCGCTGCGGGAGCTTTTGCTGCTCTCCGCCATGGACGCGGCGGGTCTCGGCTACGCCGGAGAGGACACGGTGCCCCGCTTCGACAAGGAAAAGGCCGCCGCGCTGGTTGCCGTCTGTTCCGAATCCCGGCGCTGGGTCGATTCCAACGTCTCTTCCTCCGCTCTCTTTACCGGGCTTTCCGCTTCCTTCGCGTCGCTCCTGGAGGCATGAGCGCAAGCCCACGAATCTGGCCCGCCGCACGCCATCAACGCGGCATAGGAGTTATTTTGCAGGAAATCATCGGAGTACGTTTCAAGTCCGGCGGCAAGATCTATTACTTTGCCCCCGGCAATCTTCAGGTGGGAACCGGAGAATACGTGATCGTGGAAACCAGCCGCGGCGTGGAGATCGGCCTGACCGTGATCCCCAACCGGGAAGTCGCGGACGAGGAGGTCGTCTCCCCGCTGAAGGAAGTGATCCGCGTCGCCACCCCCGACGATCTGAAGCACGCGGAGGAAAACCGCGAAAAAGAAAAGAAGGCCTTCCGCATCTGCGAGGAAAAGATCGCCGCCCACAATCTGGACATGAAGCTCGTGGACGTGGAATACACCTTCGACGAAAACAAGATCCTGTTTTACTTCACCTCCGACGGACGGGTCGACTTCCGGGAGCTGGTGAAGGAACTGGCGTCGGTCTTCCGCACCCGCATCGAGCTGCGGCAGATCGGGGTGCGCGACGAGGCCAAGATGAAGGGCGGGCTCGGCGTGTGCGGCCGTCCCTTCTGCTGCGCCTCCTTCCTCAACGACTTCCAGCCGGTCTCCATCAAAATGGCGAAGGAACAGTATCTGTCCCTGAACCCGGTGAAGATCTCCGGCACCTGCGGCAGGCTGATGTGCTGCCTGAAATACGAGCACGAGGCCTACGAGCAGCTGATCCGCACCACGCCCCGGGTGGGCGCGCTGGTGGACACCCCCGCCGGTCCCGGCACGGTCAGCGAGGTCGCGCTCCTCACCGGCATTCTCACCGTGACTCTTCAGAAATCGCCCGACACGCCGAAGCAGTTCCACAAAAGCGAGGTCCGGCTGATCAAGGACGGCGCGGCGCGCCGCGAAGCCGAGGATCCCGCGCTGAAAAATCTGGAAGACAAATAACGGAGGGATCCCATGGTCAGAAGAAAAGAAGAAGCCGAAATCAAGGTCAATCATCAGATGCGGGGCGGCGACGGCGACGTCACCATCCGCGGCCTTCTGCGAAAGGACGCGGACGAGTTCTACGGCAAAGGCCGCCTTTTCGCCGAAATCGACCTTCCCGCAGGCGCTTCCATCGGAAAGCACGTGCACGAGGGCGAGATGGAAACCTTTTACGTCCTTGCCGGAAAAGGGCTTTTTGACGACAACGGCGTCCCGACCGAGGTCGGCGAGGGCGACGTCTGCTACACCGGAGACGGCGAGGCCCACGCCATCCGGAACGTCGGCGAAACCGAGCTGCGCCTGATGGCCCTGATCCTGTATCGCTGAAAGAACCCGCGTTTTTCTTCCGACCAGGAAGAAAAACGCGGGCTTTTCGCATCTTTCGATCGTATGAAACGCCTGCGGCGTATAAATAAGGAGAGATTAGGCTATGAAAGAAACCGTCACCAAGGTCGCATCGCTTCTGCACGGCGGCGACTACAATCCCGATCAGTGGCTCCGCTATCCGGAAATCCTGGAAAAGGACGCCGAGCTGATGAAAAAGGCGGGCTGCAACGCCATGTCCATCGGCATTTTCGCCTGGGCGGCCCTGGAACCCGAGGAGGGCCGGTATGAATTCGGCTGGCTGGACGAGGTGATCGACCGGCTCCGGCGGAACGGCGTCTACACGGTGCTGGCGACCCCCTCCGGCGCAAGGCCCGGATGGATGGCCGAAAAATACCCCGAGGTCCTGCGCGTCAACGCGGACGGACGGCGCATCCCCTTCTCCACCCGGCACAATCACTGCCTGACCTCGCCGGTCTACCGGGAAAAGGTGCGGCAGATCAACACGGCGCTTGCCGAACGTTACGCCCGCAATCCGGCGGTGATCCTTTGGCACGTCTCCAACGAATACAGCGGTGCCTGCTACTGTCCTCTCTGCCGCGCCGCCTTCCGGGAATGGCTGAAGAAAAAGTACGGCACTCTGGACGAGCTGAATCACGCCTGGTGGACCGCCTTCTGGAGCAAGACTTATTCCTCCTGGGACCTGATCGACCCGCCCTTCGACAACGGCGAAACAAGCGTGCACGGCCTCGTCCTCGACTGGATGCGCTTCGTCACCGACCAGACGGCCGACTTCATGAAGGCCGAGATCGCTCCCCTGAAGAAGGCCAATCCGGACGTCCCCGTGACCACCAATATGATGGGCTTCTACGAGGGGCTGAATTACTTCAAGTTCAAGGATCTTTGCGACGTGATCTCCTGGGACAATTATCCCTCCTGGCACGAGGGAGACGACCGGGAAACGGCGATCTCCACCGCCATGACCCACGATCTGATGCGCAGCATCAAGCCCGGCAAGCCCTTCCTGATGATGGAAAGCTGTACCAGCGCCGTCAACTGGAAGCCCTACGCCAAGCTGAAGCGCCCCGGCATGCACGAGCTGGCTTCGCTGCAGGCCGTCGCCCGCGGCAGCGACAGCGTCCAGTATTTCCAGTGGCGCAAGGGCCGCGGCGGCTTTGAAAAATTCCACGGCGCCGTGGTGGGCCACCTCGGCACCGGCGACACCCGCGTCTTCCGGGAGGTGGAGGCCCTGGGCGAACGGATGAAGGGCCTTGACCGGCTCGTCGGTTCTCCCTTTCTCTCCCGCGCCGCGATCCTCTGCGACACCGAAAACCGCTGGGCGCTGAAGGCCATGCGCGGCCTGATCCAGGAGGACAAGGGGCTGCTGGCGGAGGTGCGGCGGCATTACGCGCCGCTTTTCAGAATGGGCGTGAATACCGACATCGTGGACGAGGAAAGCGATCTTTCCGGTTACGACCTCGTCGTCGCGCCGATGCTTTACATGCTCCGGGCCGGGATCGCCGGGAAGCTCCGTTCCTTTGTCGAAAAAGGCGGCACGCTGGTGATAACCTACTGGAGCGGGATCGTCAACGAGACCGATCTGACCTTCCTCGGCGGATTCCCGGGCGACGGCCTTGCGGAGCTTCTGGGAATCTCCATGGAGGAGATCGACACCCTCTATCCCGCGGACCGGAACGCGGCGGAGGTCCTTCCCTCCGGCGAAACCGAAGGGCTCGCTCCGCGGTACGAGATCCGGGACTATACCGAAATCTCCCATCCCGCGGGCGCGGAGGTCCTCGCGGCCTACGAAAGCGACTTTATCCGCGGACTTCCGGCCCTGACCGTGAACCGGTTCGGCAAAGGGAAGGTCTATTACGCGGCTGCGGTCTTTGAAGACGTCTTCTACCGGGATTTCTACCGGAAGCTCGTTTCCGAGCTCGGCCTCCGTCCGCTGGAGGTCGATCTGCCGGAGGGCGTTTACCTCTCCGCAAGGCGGATCAGCGATAATACCGATTGTTATATTTTCCAGAATTATAACACCGAGGCCGCTTCGGTCGTTCTGCCGCGGCCGATGAAGTCTCTGGAAAGCGGAGAATCCGTCGAAACGCTGACGCTTCCCGGATACGGCACGGCGTTCCTTCTCTGACGAAGGCGGGCGGAAAGAAAGGAAATTCTCCGCTTTGCCGTAATTGCATTGACAAATCAAGGAGTATATGGTATACTATGTTCGTAAAATCATCGAACGGTCAAGCATAAGAGTTCGCCCCGCGGGGGATCCTTATGACAAAGCGTATCGAATGAAACGAGCCGAAAGGAGAAATCACAATGAAAAAGGTTGCCCAGATTATCGGTTTGGTCGTTATCGCGGTAGGAATCCTCGTAGCTGTCGCTCTTCTTCTGAAGAAATACTTCGCCAAGAAGAAGGAAAAGGAAGAAGACGATTGCGGCATCGATGATCTCGACGAATTCGAACCCGACGACGAGTGCGACGGCGATTGCGACGCCTGCGACGATCCCTGCGACAAGGCCGAAGAAAAGAAGGAAGAGGACGCCGAGTAATCGTCCCTCCTTTCACAACGCGAACGAGAGCCGTCCGGAAAACCGGGCGGCTCTTTTCTGCCGGTCACAGGACCGTGAAATAGAGGATCCAGGAGGCGGCGAGGAGCAGAAAAAGCGTCAGGGAAAGAAGCCAGGCGAGCTTTCCCCCTCTTCCCGTGCGCCGGGGCTGGCTGAAATCGCCCGCCAGGGCTTCCGCCTCCGCCAGGAACTCCCCGTCGGAGAGCCCCGCGTCCTCCTTCAGAATAAAGATCGCCTCTTCAAAATCGCTTTCATCCGCGCCGCGCAGCACGAAAATGCGTTTGGATACGCCGTTGTGCGCCCAATGCAGGCGCGTTCCGATGGGATACAGATCTCTCCCTCCTTTCACCGGCGGTCGGAGCTTCAGTAGGTCAGAAAACAGCCGTCCTCTTCGGAAATCAGAAGGATCTTCTCCTCCTCGCCGCTTTCGGCGTTGAGGTAGCAGAGGAACCCGTTTCCATCCCGGTCGGCGGTCCGGATCTCAAAACAGGGCGTCTCCTCCCCGCTTTCGGCCGCGATCAGCGCGGGACGGCTCCCGACACACCGGAACCCGTCGGCAAGCTCCGGCGGCTCGTACGCCTCTCCGAAAGAATCGGGCAGCTCGCGCTCCCGGTGCGATCGCAGGAAGCCGGAAGCGTCGGCGGCGACGATCCTGCCGTCCTCAAGCGAAACGCCGAGGCGGATCTCGTCGGGATAGAGCCGCGCGCCGTTTTGCTCCGGCGCAAAGGAAACATAGAGGACGCCGCTCTCCCGGCGCATGACGCCTTCCGCGGCGCCGCCGTATCCCGCCTTTTTCAGGAAGGCTTTCGCTTCCTTCACCGCTTCGCCCGGGGAAAGCCGGCTGCCGCCGGTTTCGCCCGAGACCGCATAAGAAAGCAGTTTTCCTCCGTTTTTGGCGACCCGGATCGTCCCGGTCTCTCCGTTTTCGGTGTGGAATTCATAATACGGGATCTCCTCGCCGCCCTCGCCCGCGGGGATCGCCGCCTCCCGCGGCAGGCCGAAAAGCGAAGCGGCGTATTCCCTCGCTTCCTCTTCGTTCACCTCGGGAAGCTCCAGCGCCGCCGCCTGCTTCCCGGAGGATTCCTTCCCTGCGCCGTCCGGGCCCGGAAACTCTCCGTTCAGAGCGGAGACGGCGCCGGCAAAGCTTCCCTTCGCCGTTTCCGGAAGGGAGTCCGGATCGGCTTCTTCCGGCAGATCGTCAAAAAACGTCTCCTCGTAGATATATGCCGCCCGCTCCGAAAAAGAACTCAGGATCTCCCCGGAGATTGCGCGGAGCGACGCCAGCTCCTTCCTTTCCTTCTCGCCCGGAAGCTTGCCCCGCGCCGCGGCGTCGGCGATCTGTCCGGTCTTTTCCGCCGCCCGGTTGAGATAATCGACGATCCTGTCGCTTCCCCGTCCCGTTCCGGGCAGTTCCGCCAGGCGCGCGGCCGCGATCCCCGCCCGGCGGGCGGCTTCGGAGGCGAGCTTTCCGATCATGGCCGGCGTGCGCGCCGCCGTCGTTTTCAAAAGCGAGGCGTCCAGGACCTCCAGCGAGGCGACGAGTTCCTGATACGCCCGCCGGGATCCCCGCCGGGCTTCGGCCTTCAGCGCCGCGGTTTCCCGGCGGCTTTCGATCAGAAAGCCGGATAAAACCAGAACCAGCGCGGTAAAATAGGAAATCAGACGAACCACTCCCCGTGTGCGCAGGGTCATCCGTATCGCTCCTTTCGAGCCCGACGTTTCACGTGAAACGCCGGCGTTTTCTTTCAGTATGCCCCGCCCGCGGAAGAATATACCGCCGCCGCTTCCCGGAAGGGTTTCACGTGGAACAATTTTCTTGCAATCGTCCCGCATTTGTAGTAAGATGAAAGACGCAATAACAAAAAGGAACGGAATGCTATGGATTATCAGGCTCTGGCGGATCTTCTCTATCCCGATCTCGCGCACGACTGCGCGTATTACGAAGCCCTCTACCCCGAGCGGGACCTTCCCGAAGGCGCGATGGTCACCCGCTTCGCTCCCAGCCCCACCGGCTATCTGCACCTCGGCGGAGTCTATCAGGTCATGTGCGACGAGAGGCTCGCCCATCGCTCCGGCGGCGTCTTCATGCTCCGGATCGAGGACACCGACAGCAAGCGCGAGCTGGCCGACGGCGTCCGGGTGATCCTCGACGGCATCGAAAAGTTCGGCATCACCATCGACGAAGGCGTGACGCGAGCGGGGGAAAAGGGCGCCTACGGTCCCTATATCCAGAGCGAGCGGCGCGAGATCTACCGCACCTTCGCAAAGCGCCTCGTGGCTCTGGGAAAAGCGTACCCCTGCTTCTGCAGCGAGGAAAAGCTCGCCGCCATGCGCGCCGAGCAGGAAGCAAACAAGGAAAACCCGGGCTATTACGGAAAATACGCCGCCTGCCGCGGGCTCTCGCTCGACGAGGTCAGGGCGCATCTGGAAGCGGGCGACAGCTTCGTTCTCCGTTTCCGCGCAGAGCCGACCGGCACGCGTCCCGAGTTCTCCGACTGCGTGCGCGGCCGGATCGACGTGCCCGAAAACGACGCGGACATGGTCCTGATGAAATCCGACGGCATCCCCGTTTATCACTTTGCCCACGCCGTGGACGATCACCTGATGCGTACGACCCACGTGGTGCGCGGCGAGGAATGGCTCGCCACCCTGCCCCTGCACGTGGCGCTGTTCGATTCCTTCGGATGGAAGCGTCCCCGGTATATCCACACCGCCACCATCATGAAGCAGGACGGCGGCGGCAAGCGCAAGCTTTCCAAGCGCAAGGATCCCGAAGCCGCCGTGGAGTACTTCTTCACCGAAGGCTACCCGAAGGAAGCCCTGATCGACTATCTTTTGATGCTTCTGAATTCCAATTACGAGGAATGGCGCGACGCGAATCCCTCCCTTTCCTACGAAGAATTTCCCTATTCGGTGGAAAAGATGAGCCACAGCGGAGCTCTCTTCGACTTCTCCAAGCTGAACGACGTCTCCAAAAACGTCATTTCCCGCATGAGCGCCGAAGAGGCCTTCGCCTCCGCCTCTCTCTGGAGCCGGAGTTACGCGCCGGAATGGCACGCCCTTTTCACGAAGGATCCCGCAAAGGCGCTGGCGATCCTCTCCATCGGGCGCGGCGGCGAAAAGCCCCGAAAGGATCTCGGAGCCTGGAAGGAGCTTCCCGCCTACGCCGGTTTCTTCTTCGCCGAGACCTTCGCGCCGGATTACGAGCCGCTCCGGACCTTTGACGCCGCAGACGTCCGCACGGTATTTGCGAGATATCCTTCTCTTTACGATCCCGCCGACGACCAGCAGACCTGGTTCGGCCGGATCAAGGAGCTGGCGGCGGAAATGGGCTACGCGCCGGACACCAAGACCTGGAAGAAAAACAAGGAAGCCTACAAGGGTCACGCCGGCGATATCAGCATGATGCTGCGCGTGGCGGTGACCGGCAGACAGAACTCCCCCGACCTGTGCGAGGTCATGCGCATCCTGGGCGCCGAAGAGGTGTCCGCGCGCCTGGCGCGCGCCGCCGAAGCCATCTGAGCGGGAAGCGAAAGCGCTTCCCCGGAATTCCAAGACAAAGGACGTAACGACATGGAAGAGAATCTTGCAAGCAACTTCATTTTCGATATCATCGACGACGACCTGGCCTCCGGACGCGAGGACCACGTGCACACCCGTTTCCCGCCCGAGCCCAACGGCATGCTGCACATCGGGTCGGCCAAGGCCATCTATATCAATTACACCACCGCGAAAAAATACGGCGGCCTTTTCAATCTGCGCATGGACGACACCAATCCCTCCAAGGAAAACGAGGACCTGGTGCGCGCCATCCATGAGGATCTGGTCTGGCTCACCGGCGAAGAGCCCAGCGGCGGCGTGTTTTACGGCTCGGATTATTTCGACCGCTGCTTCGAATACGCCGTGAAGCTGATCAAGGACGGCAAGGCCTACGTGTGCGATCTTTCGGCCGACGAAATGCGGGAATACCGCGGCACCCTGACCACGCCGGGGCGCGAAAGCCCCTGGAGAAACCGTTCGGTGGAGGAGAATCTCGATCTTTTCTACCGGATGCGCGACGGCGAATTCCCCGACGGTGCCAAGACGCTGCGCGCCAGGATCGACATGGCGAGCCCCAATATGAACCTGCGTGATCCGGCCATCTACCGGATCCTGCACATGCCTCATCACCGTCAGGGCGACAAATGGTGCATTTATCCCCTCTACGATTTCGCCCATCCCATCCAGGACGCCACCGAGGGCATCACCCATTCGCTCTGCTCCATCGAATTTGCCGATCACCGGGTGCTTTACGACTGGGTCGTGGACAACGTGGGCATCGAGAAAAAGCCGCATCAGTATGAGTTCGCCCGCCTGAACCTGACCTATACCGTCATGAGCAAGCGCTATCTCAGAAGCCTTGTGGAGGCGGGGATCGTGGACGGATGGGACGATCCCAGGCTGCCCACCCTGGCCGGGATGCGCAGGAGAGGCTACACTCCCTCCGCGATCTTCGATTTCGTGCGCCGCGCGGGCATTTCCAAGACCCTGTCGTTGGCCGATGCGGGCCTTCTCGAGCACTGCATCCGGGAGGAGCTCAACAAAACCGCTCTGCGCCGGGTGGCGGTCCTGAACCCGCTGAAGGTCACGATCGTGAATTATCCCGAGGACAAGGAAGAATCCGTCCTTCTGCCCAACAATCCCGAGGATCCCGCGGCCGGGATGCGCGCTCTCCCCTTCACCCGGGAGATCTATATCGACCGGGAGGATTTCGCCATGGAGCCGCCTCCCAAATTCCACCGTCTCTCCCCCGGCAAGGAAGTGCGTCTGATGGGCTCCTACATCATCAAGTGCGAGGAGGCCGTGCTGGACGAGGCCGGCGAGGTGAAGGAGCTTCTCTGCACCGCCGATCTCGAGACCGGCAGCGGCAACCCCGCCGACGGGCGCAAGGTGCGCGGCGTATCTCACTGGCTCTCCGCAAAATACGCCGTGGAGGCCGAGGCGCGGCTCTACGACCACCTTCTCACCCTGGAAAACGTGGCGGATCTGCCCGAAGGAAAGACCTATAACGATTATTTCAATCCCGCGTCGCTCACGGTCAAGCCGGGGATCAAGCTGGAGCCTTCCCTGAAGGACGCGAAGCCCGGCGAAAAATTCCAATTCGTCCGCGTCGGCTACTTCACCCCCGATTCGAAGCATCCCGGCGTTTTCAACCGTGTGGTGAGCCTGAAGGATTCCTTCGCAAAAACAGCTAAATAACGAAAAGAGCCTAAAAGTTTTGCTTTTAGGCTCTTTCGGTCAAAAAGGAGAGTATTGAGATGAAAAAGGCATTGATTTTCCGCGGCGGATGGGACGGCCACGAACCGGTGCTGGTTTCCGAGCGCTTCAAGAGGCTTCTGGAAAAACACGGCTGGGAAGTGACGATCTCCGACACGCAGGAGCCTCTGGGCGATCTGGACGCGCTTCTGAAGCTGGATCTGATCATCCCCTGCTGGACCATGGGCAGGATCGATCCGCAGTATTCGCGGAACGTGGCGAAGGCCGTCGCCTCCGGCGTGGGCCTTGCAGGCTGCCACGGCGGCATGTGCGACGCCTTCCGCGAGGATACCGAATGGCAGTTCATGACCGGCGGCCAATGGGTCAGCCATCCCGGCGGAGACGGCGTGCGCTACACCGTCAATATCTGTCACGGCTCCAGCCCGATCACCGAAGGTCTTGAGGATTTCGAGGTGGAAAGCGAGCAGTATTACGTCCACGTGGATCCCGCCATCGAGGTCCTTGCCACCACCCGATTCCCCGTGGTGACCTATTATCACTCCTCCAACAAGGCCTGCGACGTGCCGGTGGCCTGGACCAAGTTCTGGGGCGTCGGCCGGGTGTTTTACTCCTCCCTCGGCCACCATGACGACGTGTTTGACAAATCTCCCTCCGCCGAGATCCTGATGGAGCGCGGGCTTCTGTGGGCCGGCGAGGGCAAGGCCTATGCGAAGGAGCACGGGCTTGACGTTTCCAAATACGAAAACACCGCAAAAATGTACTGATTGATCCATTTTCTCCCTGTTGTTTGTTCGATTCCATTTGTTTTCAGAACTTTTCCTGCGGTGCATGAATATGCGCCGCAGGAATCTTGTCTCTCATTTTACAAATTTTTAACCTGTCGTTCACGATTTGTTCACACTTTTGATGCCGTTTTGAAACATCACGGTGTTATCATAAGGATACGAACTTCTGAAAGGAGATGATTTCTTGCGCCGTTTTCGGCTGCTGCCGGGCATTCTGTCCGTTCTTGTCGCTCTGGCGCTTCTCGCGGGCTGCCGGTCTGCGCTTCCCGGAGAGACCGGTTCCGGATCGTCTGAGCCTCTCCCGCCCGGAACAGCGGAGAAAGGCGGAGAGACCGGAACCGTCGAGCCGGATCCCGATTCCGGGCGGCTCACGCCGGAGGGGACCCTTCTCCCGCCGGAGGACTGGTCAGGCGGCGAGCTTTTCCCCTATCCGGTCGTGTTCCCCTACCGTTTCGAGCGTGAAAATCCGGCGGAAAACCGGGAAGGGACCTATCTTTTATACGGCCTTGCCGACGCGGAAGGGCGGATCGTCACCGATCCGTATTTCGCCGATTTTGAAATCGTCGCCGCCGGCGACGGCACGCGCTTTCTGATCCTCACGCATTACACGGAATCCTATCTTGCCTGGCTGAAAACCGAGCTTTTCGGCCTGACTTCCATGATCCCGCCCCAAACCGAGACGATGATCCTCGAAAAAAACGGCCGCTGGTTGACTTCCTTCGGAAGCGAGGCGAGCTATCTCGGCGAAAACCGGCTTCTTCTCGCAAAGGGCTCCCGCCTGGAGATCTACAGGACCGACGGGTCCCTTCTGCTTCCTCCCTGGGATCTGCCGTCAAGCGCCCTTCTGCGCGCCGGGATCCCTTCCGGCTGCTGGCGGCCGTCCGGTGCTGACGGCTACGTCTTTTCCTCCGGTCTCCTGCCGGTCTGCGGCCTCGCGCCGGAGGGCGACGACGGAAGATATCTTTTCAACTATATCGATTCCGGCGGAAACCTTCTGCTTCCCGAAAACTGTCCGGCGCTTTCGGCCTTCGATCCCTACGGCATGGCGGCCGTCAGGGACCCCGATACGGGGCTTTTCGGCGTGATCGACGTCTCCGGCAGGTATCTTCTGGAGCCGGCATACGAATTCTGTCTGAACGCGGTGACCCGGGACCTCTATTCCTTTACCGTCGACGAAGCCCTTTACGGACTCCTGCGGGTCTCCACCGGCGAAACGGTCTTTCCCGCGAAATTCCGGGATATCCCGGCACAGCCGGAGGATCCCAACGGGATCGTATGGCTCTCCCCGGAAACCAATTATTACCCGTGGTCGGTCGAAACCGGCAAGCGGGCGTTTTTGCCCGCGCCTCTTTCGGAGCTCCCCGGAAGCAGCGCGAAGGAGCGCTTTTATCCTCTTGCCGGGGACTGGTATTATTTCCGTCACGGTTACGGCGACCCCGGGCGCGCGCCGGAATGGATCCTTTTCCGGTATAACGATCCGGCCTCCTGTCTGACCTATCCCGTGCAGGATTATTATGAGCCGGAGTACGACGAGGCGCGGGACAGGATCGTTCTGATGCGGCAGGAGGATCTCGGATACGTGGCGCACGCGCTTTTCCTGGATCCCGCGACCGGCGAAGAGAGCGAACCGGAGCATTATTATTCTCCCGCGTTCGAGCTGGGGGACGGCCTCTATAAATTCCAGTATGCCGCCGGGGAAGGACCCGCGGCCACTCTCTTTCTGGACGCCGCCGGGAACCGGTTCTTCCCGGAGGATTTCCTGTCGGCCAAGCCTTCCGGCGGCGGGCTTTACGCCTGCGCCGGCGAAGAGGGCTCCTGCCTTTGCCGCCGGGACGGCGCGCGGATCCTTTCCCTGCCGCCGGCCGAAACCGCCGTGCGGAAGGCATGATCCGGTTTCCGGGCTCCCCGCAAAAACAAACGCCCGGCGAGGGAACGCTTCCGCGTTCCTTCGCCGGGTTTTAATACGCTTTTCTCACGCCAGCGGGAGCGTAAAGGTAAAGGCGCAGTAGACGCCCTCCTCGCTTTCGGCGGTGATGCTCTCGCCGTGCCGGTTCAGGATGGTCTTCACGATATACAGGCCGAGGCCGAAGCTGTCGCGGTCGATGCCGCGGGAGGTATCGGCTTTGTAAAACCTGTCAAAAATAAAGGGGAGCGCTTCCTTCGACACGCCGCGCCCGGTGTTGAAGATCTCCACCCGGGCTTTGTCGCCGGTCCGCTTCAGCGTCAGCCTCAGCTTTCCTCCCTGGAAGGAATACTTGACGGCGTTGTCGATCAGATTATAAAGCACCTGAACGATGGAATCGGGGTCGGCAAGCACCGTCATCGTGTCGGGGATCTCCAGCTCGCAGGAGAGCCTTTTCGTTTCCACAAGCTGTTCGAACCCCAGGAAGGTGCGGCGCATGGCCTCGGCCAGATCGAAGGGCTTTTTCTCGATCTCCTTTTCGCCGGTGGAAAGCTTGGAGGCCAGAAGGGTCTGGGAGATCATGCGGGAAAGCCTGCGTGTTTCGGCCGAAACGACGCGGAGGTATTCCTCCTGTCTTTCCGGCGGGATCGTTCCGTCCAGGATCCCGTCCACGAAGCCCGTGATGGTGGTCATGGGCGTTTTCAGCTCGTGGGTGATGTTGGCCACGAACTCCTGACGGATGTTTTCCGTCTTTTCCAGGTTCAGCGCCATCTCGTTGAAGGCCTTGCCCAGCTCGGCGATCTCGTCCTGGCCGCGGATGACCACGCGGGAATCGAAATTGCCGCGGGAAAAGGCGGTCACGGTCCGGCACATCTCGTTGATGGGCTTCACCACCCGCGAGGTGGTGAAGTACGTCAGGAACAGAGCGACCAGCAGCGTCAGTCCCAAAGAGATCAGCGCCATCGCCGCCAGATCCGACGCAATGGTCAGAAGGAACGCCTGTCCCGTGGACAAAAGCACCACGCCGTAGATCCGTTCGCTGTTATAGGAGCGGACCGGGACGCCCACGGTATAGACCGTGCCGGGATAAAAGCCGGTCAGGGCGTCGGTCCCGGTGTATTCTCCCTCCGCGATGACCCGGTCCACGATCTCGGTGCCGATGTTCACCCGGTCGGGCGCGTAGGTGTAGGTGGTGAAAAAGTCGTAGAATTCGTCCTTGTTGGCCCGGAACAGCACGTCGCCGTCGGTATTGACGATCACGACCTCCGCTCCGGAGTTTTCCGCCACCGTCCGCACGCTTTCGGAGATCATGCTCACCGGGATGCCGTACCATTCGAAATACAGATCGATGGAGGAGGCGATCCTTTCGGCGTCGCGCTTGAGGATGCCCCGGGTCTCCTCCTCGGAATAGGAGTAGATCTGGAAAAAGAACACCCCCATCAGGACCGCCACCGAGCAGATCAGGACCAGGAGCAGCCGGAGGAATATCTTGACGTAAAGCCTTTTCATGAATTGAGAAGCTCGAACTTATATCCCACGCCCCAGACGGTTTTCAGCATCCATTTGCTGCTGACTCCCTCGAGTTTTTCGCGCAGTCTCTTGATGTGCACGTCCACGGTGCGGGTGTCTCCGGTGTATTCGAAGCCCCAGACCTGGTCCAGGAGCTGATCGCGGGTGAAGACCTTGTGGGGATTGGAGGCCAGGAAATAGAGAAGCTCGATCTCCTTGGGAGGCGCCTCCACGGTCTTGCCGTTGATGATCAGCTGGTAGCTCTCCATGTTCACCAGAAGGTTGTCGTAGGAAACGACCTTCTGGTCCTCGGCGCTCTGCGGCAGGGAGCGGCGCATCACCGCGTGGACCCGGGCGATGACCTCCCGCATCTCGAAGGGCTTGACGATATAATCGTCGGCGCCGCCCTCCAGGCCGTCGATCCTGTCGTTGGTCTCGCCGCGGGCGGTGAGCATGATGATCGGCACGTCGCTTTCCTTCCGGATCTCGCTGCAGATCTGCCATCCGTCCATCACCGGCATCATCACGTCGAGAAGGATGATATGCGGCCTGACGGTGCGGTAAAGCCGCATGGCTTCCCCTCCGTCGGCGGCCAGAAAGACCTCGAACCCTTCTTTTTCCATATAGAGGCGCAAAAGGACCGCGATGTTCGCGTCGTCCTCGGCAATCAGCATCTTCCTGATCATGATTCCCGTTTCCTTTCTCTCCTTCCCCGCTTGCGCCGGTTCGTCGCATTGGGCAAAGAAGTCGGTTTTTCGCTTACGGATATTATACAACTTTTTTTGAAGAATGTATAGTCTTTTTACTTGCCTTTTTCTTGAAACTGTGGTATGATAGGTGAGTATCTGGCCCCTTGGCAAAGTTTGCGGATCACGCTTCCCTGCGGGAAGGCTTTTCACCCGCCGTTTACCTTGCCTCCGGGCGGTACGGAATACGTTTTGGAGAAAGGTGAAAGAAAAAATGCTCACTCCCGAAATCAAGAAGCAGATCATCGAAGAAAACCGCACTCACGAGACCGATACCGGTTCTCCCGAGGTCCAGATCGCGATCCTGACCTACCGGATCAACGACCTGACCGAGCATCTCAAGGTCCATCCGAAGGACAATCACTCCCGCCGCGGCCTTCTGCAGATGGTCGGTAACCGCCGCAACCTTCTGGACTACCTGGCCCGCAAGGATATCGAGCGCTACCGCGCCGTCATCGCGAAGCTCGGCATCCGCAAGTAATCGGGATCTTCCGGAAGGGCGGCCTTCCGCCGCCCTTCCGGCTTGTTTTTCCGATCCGCCACCCTTCCTCTTGCCCTTTAGTAGTTGAAAGAGAGACGCCGCCGCGCGCCTTTGTTTCAAACGCTAAACGGCAGGGGGACCCATTTTGAAAAGGAGGAAATCCACCCATGCCCAACGAAGTCATCGATATGAAACCGATGCAGTTCCCCAACTACCGCGTTTTCGAACTGGATCTGGCCGGACGCCCGCTGAAGGTCGAAACCGGCAAAATGGCAGGCCTTGCCAACGGCTCCTGCCTGATCCGCTACGGCGAAACCGCCGTTCTCACCACCGCCACCATGTCCGCCAAGCCGCGGGACGGGATCGACTTTTTCCCGCTTTCCGTGGACTTTGAGGAAAAGCTCTACTCGGTCGGCAAGATCCCCGGCAGCTTCCTGCGCCGCGAAGGCAGGCCCGGCGAAAAGGCGATCCTCGCCTCCCGCGTCATCGACCGCCCGATCCGCCCGCTCTTCCCCAAGGATATGCGTAACGACGTGGTCATCTGCAACACCGTGATGAGCGTCGATCCCGACTGCTCTCCGGAGATCATCGCCATGATCGGCACCTCCATCGCCCTTTCCATCTCGGATATTCCCTGGTTCGGCCCCATTTCCGGCGTCTCCGTCGGTCTTGTGGACGGTCATTTCGTCATCAACCCCACCTCCGCCCAGCGGGAAAAGACCTCCCTCTCCCTGACCGTCGCGTCCAGCGAAAAGAAGGTCGTCATGATCGAAGCCGGCGCCGACCAGGTGGATGAGGATACCATGTTCAACGCCATCATGCTGGCGCATCAGGAAAACAAGCGCGTCTGCGCCTTCATCAACGAGATCACCGAAGCCATCGGCAAAAAGAAGCAGGGATACCCGGTCGTCGAGGTCGATCACGACATGTACGACGCCATCGCCGCTTTCGCCACCGACAAGATGAAGTACGCCATGGACACCGACGACAAGACCACCCGCGAGGAGCGCCTCGCCCTTCTGACCGCTGAGGTCCATGAGAAATTCGACGAAACCTATCCCGATCCCGCCTACGGCACCACCGTGGAGGATTGCCTCTACAAGCTGGAAAAGACCGTCGTGCGCCGCTGGCTCCTGGACGAGGGCAAGCGCGTGGACGGCAGAAATCTTTACGAGGTGCGCCCCTTGGCCGCCGAAGTCGGCCTTCTGCCCCGCACCCACGGCTCGGGTATGTTCACCCGCGGCCAGACCCAGGTCCTCACCGTCGCCACTCTCGGCACCGTCGCCGACGAACAGATGCTGGACGGCATTTCCGAAGAGGATTCCAAGAGATATATCCATCATTACAACTTCCCGTCCTACTCGGTGGGTGAAGCCCGTCCCTCCAGAAGCCCCGGCCGCCGCGAAATCGGTCACGGCGCTCTGGCGGAAAGAGCTCTCGAGCCGGTGATCCCCTCCGAAGAGGAATTCCCCTACTGCATCCGTCTGGTGTCCGAGGTCCTTTCCTCCAACGGCTCCACCTCCCAGGGTTCGGTCTGCGGCTCCACCCTCGCCCTGATGGACGCGGGCGTGCCGATCAAGGCTCCCGTGGCCGGCATCTCCTGCGGTCTTGTCACCGAAGGCGACCGCGAGCTGGTCTTCACCGATATCCAGGGCGTCGAGGACTTCTTCGGCGATATGGACTTCAAGGTCGCCGGCACCAAGACCGGCATCACCGCCATTCAGATGGATCTGAAGATCGACGGCCTGACCCCCACCATCATCAAGGAGGCTCTGCGCCAGACCCGCGAAGCCCGCATCAAGATCCTGGATCAGGTGATGCTGCCCTGCATCGCGGCTCCGCGCCCCGAGATCTCCAAGCACGCTCCCAAGATGCTGCAGATGGTCATCGACGTGGACAAGATCCGCGAGGTCATCGGCAAGGGCGGTTCGGTGATCCAGAAGATCCAGGCCGACACCGGCGCCAAGATCGACATCGAGGACGACGGTCACGTGTTCATCTCGGCGGTCAACCGCGACGCCTGCGACGCCGCCTTCAAGATCGTCAGCGCCATCGTCAAGGATCCCGAGATCGGCGAAGAATTCTACGGCAAGGTCACCCGCCTCCTCACCTTCGGCGCTTTCGTGGAATACGCCCCCGGCAAGGAAGGCCTGGTGCACATCTCCAAGCTGGAAAACTACCGCATCGCCAAGGTCGAGGATTCGGTCAACGTCGGCGATATGGTCTGGGTCAAGCTGATCGAGGTCGACGACAAAGGCCGCCTGAACTTCTCCCGCAAGGATGCGAGCCACTACGTCTCCAAGAAGGATCAGAAGTAATCCCCCCGGAAAACGCAAGAGCCGCGGCCGGTACGCCGCGGCTCTTTTTTCTGCCTGAGCGGTTTTGTGACGGCCGTCCCTCCCGCACGGCGGCGGAGCGGGGAAGAGGGCGCCGGGGAGGCCGGAAAGAAGGGGAGACGTGTTCCTCCGGAAAAGGGCCGCGTTGACAAAAGCCCCGAGAGATGGTATCATAAGGACGATAAAGGCAGGTATGGCGGAACAGGCAGACGCAACAGACTTAAAATCTGTCGAGGAAACTCATGCCGGTTCGACCCCGGCTACCTGCACCACGCAAAAGGCACCGCCAAAGCGGTGCCTTTTGTCATGCCCGCCGGTCCGGCGCGGAGCGGACGCCGGACCGCGCGGCTTTCCCCTTTCTCATACAAAAGGACGCGCCCCCGCGGGTGCGCGTCCTCTTCTGTGTTTCTTCTGCGCGGCGGCTCAGCGCCCGGCAAGCGCTTCCCGGACGGCGTCGGCCGTACTCTCGGCTGCGAGGCGCTCTCCCTTGTCGCTCAGGTGGACAAGGTCTTCCGTGATGTTTCCGTACAGATCCGGCAGAAGGAGAGGATAGAGATCGTTGATCCAAACGCCCTTTTCCCGGAGGGCGGGGATCACGGCGGCGTTGTACGCCGCGATCTCCTCGTTTTTGTTGTACGGGTTTTCGGGCCGCACGGGGGTAGTCGAGGCGAAGATCACGGCCTTGCCCTGTTTTTGGGGAAGGTCCGCGATCCGGAGGATCTGGGAAACGTAGAAATCCTTCGGGGTAAAGGGGCCGTCCCCGAAAAGATCGCACACGTCCCACAGACCCGCGTTGAAAT
>JAEEGL017038483.1_pt1 | contig 18891 bp, 15 predicted proteins | sample 9134231 | NCBI WGS metagenome assembly JAEEGL01 (sample SAMN16246548, study PRJNA631951) | gut metagenome | biome: gut microbiome; feature: rumen; material: fiber-attached | host: Bos | place: Iran: Karaj | collected 2018-10 | reverse complement strand
TAAGGCGTGGGTCTGCAACACCCTGATCACCGGTTCAAATCCGGTAGGCCCCTCCATTTTTTTTGCGAACGTGGTTCAATGGTTAGAATACGGCCTTGCCAAGGCTGTGATAGGGGTTCAATTCCCCCCGTTCGCTCCATTTAAAAAGATAACTAGTAATACTTTACTAGTTTTTTTATTTTTAACCCCTATCACAGTTGGCAAGTTTCTTGTGACTAGTGAGCAAAATTCTTATGACTGGTTGGCAAGCTTCTTACGACTAGTGATTGATGGAAGCTTTATTATTGCGATAATCAAGTATTAATTCTCGAATAAAGTTCCATCTAACGCAAATCAAATATCTGTCCTTTGCATTACTAGAAGTTCCATCTAGATTCCTTTTTTTAGGACCTATTGTCATACAAGCCACATGTGGAGAAGTGTAATCTAGTCTTTTATTAGATAGAATTAAATCATATAAATCATATTTCATAATCCACACATAATCATGAATAGTACCGCATATTAAAGCATCAACATCATATTTTGAGTTATTTCCTCTTACAATAAAACGATCAATCATATCGACAATAATTCTTGTTTTGTTAATATAATGATTAAAATCGTCGATTTCATTTTGATAGTATTTCTTATATTCCTCAGCACTTAATTTTTTTGAATAATCTGCTTTATCTTCTTCATTTCTCATGTAACCGTAATGAAAACTAACATATTTTTCTATGATTTCATATGGAATTCTTAATTCTATTAAGTATTGTTTGAAACTTTGAATAGATTCACTATGTACAGAATTACTTTTTCCACACTTTATACTGATTCCTTTTATATAATTTTTGTATTTCAGAAATATATCTATTTTTTGATTCATATTATTGTTCCAGGATATGATTTTTTCTTCATTATCAATAACATCACCAAATAATTCTTTAAGAAATAGTTGTGAATTTGAATCTAATTCATAGAGATATTTCTCATGAAATAAAGAAACAAAGTCTCTTTCATTTTGATAACCATAGTTTGTCATTTATTTTACCCCCTCAATAATATTATTCTCCAAAATATAAACATTACACAATTTTTTTAAAAAAAGAAAAAATAAGATATATTTTTTAATATCTTTTTCTTGTAAAAAGATGTTATAATTAAGATGGAGTATTATGATAGGAAAGGAGAGATAATATGGTTAGTGCCGGTAGCGTATCAGCTCATTCAGATGAAGTCAAACAAGCATCTACTAATTATATGAATCAAATTGAAGGTTTAGCATCTTCATGGACAGGTCCTTCCTTTGATAATTTATCCAATCAATGTAATTCTTTCTATTCTGAAATTCAACAAGTAGTAAGTCAATTGTTATCCTTCTCAGAAGCAGTTGGATTATATGCAGAATATATGGAAGTAAAAGCAAAAAAAGCACAATATCAAGCTCTTTTAAATAGTTTAGGAGAAGATGAAGAAAATCAGTCTTTAGCAAGTCAATATAGTGCAATAATAAGTGAATGTGAAACAAAAATGAGAGAGCTTGCAGATAAAATAAATGCTGCACTAGAAGCAGCTTCATCCTTTAAAATGGATGGATCAAGTACAAATACTGAAACATCAGTTACAACTGAAACAGAAACCACAAAAAATCCAACAGAAGGCGGTAGTTTCATTCCAGATAATCAAAGAGGATTATATGGTCACATGACAACTAGTATCAATGGAAATACTCACATGATTTATAAGCAATCTCAAATAACAGGATGGTCAGGAGATTGTAATAGAGCAGCAGCATCAAGTATCGCAAGTGGTTTTGCAACATCTGAATGGCAAGCAGTGGATATTGCAAAGAAATCTGCTGATGGAATTGGTTATAAGAGTGATGTCACTAATGCATACTTTAATAACTTTGGTCTTAAAGCAGATGTAAGAAAAGTAAATGGAAAATATGATACCGTTAAAAATGATATTGTTTCTAATCTTAGTCAAGGAAATTATGTTATGTTTGACTTAGATAAACCAACAGTTGGTACAAGTGGTCAAAGATGGACATTTAAGAGACACTGGGTATCTGTATTAGATATGAAACAAAATAGTGATGGATCATATGCTATCTTTATTTCAGATTCAGGACATGCTGCAAGTACAGTAGATCACGGTTTAGGAACAGGATGGTATAGTCTAGATGAGTTTGATGGCAAAACGATTGCTAACTTCACAACAATTAGTCCAAAATAAAAAAACTAGAAAAGAAACTAGTTTTTTTGACTTATAAAAAGAAATGAATTATGATAAAGAGCATGAAGTAAATAGAAGAAATATTTAAAAGAGAAAACATATATAGCGAAGAATTCTTTGAATATATGAAAACTAGAATTCATCCCTTACCAGCAGATACTCCAATAGAGTGGTTTGGTTGTTTTCCTGATGTAAAAAATGATATATTAGTAGGAATTCAAGTAGTTGTAGTGCCTGTTATTAAAGATGAAAAGACTTTATTAATTAATCTTCATGAATTTTATCACGCGTATGAATTGTTTTTAGAATTAGGAAGCATTTATCAAGAAAAAACAGAAGAAAGGGAAAAGAAAGCAAGAGCTTTTGAAGAAAAATACTTAGTCAAAAAAACTAGTCACATAGACTAGTTTTTATATTTTATCTTTTATGGTATCTACAAGTTTTTGATAAACTCTATCTCTTAATTCTTTCTCTGGAATTGTTTCAATAAATAAATCAGGGTCTACTAATTCTAATTCCATAACTTTATATTCTTCTGCTTTTACACAATCAATTCTCATAAATACAGCATCTTGATATTCATCAATTAATAATACTTTTTGAACTAACTTAATTAATTCAGAATCAAGATCTTCCTTTGGAATAAATCTCTCTTTTTCATATTCTGTAAATACTCCAGGGTGTCTCATAATACCATATTGTATTTCTTTATTAATGACAATGACAGATATTTCACCATCTTTAATATTTTCGATAAAAGGTTGAACCATAATATTTTCCAAATGTCCAATCTGATCTAGGTCATCTTCTTCTTTAATAATGTAAGTATGGTCCCCACTAGCTGATACTACCGGTTTTACAACTTGAACACCCTTAATTTCTAATTCATCTGTAGAATCCACAAATCTTGTTTCAATTCTAGGAATAGAGTATTTTTCTAACAACTCATATTGCTTTTTTTTGTCCATATTATGAAGAATAATTTCTTGAGAATTAAACGTGTTGTTTTTGGAAACAAAAGAAACAAATTGTTCAGGATAATTATGATATCCCCATACAGAACGAATCAGACAATTTGTATTTTTTACAGGGTCTTGATATGAAATAATATGACAATTGATTTTGTTTTTCAAAAAACATCCTTGAAGACGTAAATCTTCCTTTACCTTATTCTTATATTTGGGAGAGGAAACAATATTAATCTCCTTATCCCAATGATGAACAGAATCAAGAATCTTATTCTTATTTTTTAAATCATTTAAACGAAGTTTATATATCTTTCTTCTTATTTGGCCCATCTTTCAACACCCCAACTAATTTGTTCATTTGATAAAGATTGTGAATTAATGCGTTTTTGTCGATTGCAAAATTTGCTCTTGCTACCATTTCCTCTGGATATGGCCATACAATATTTTCTCCCATTAAATAACGAATCTTACCAAAATGATACATTGCTTTTAATAAGTCATATTCTGTTTCTATTTTTTGATCATTATAATATTTTCCTTTTAGTTTTGTAAAATCTAACATGATGAAGAATCCTGATTGTGGATAAGTTCCTTCACGAATGTCGATTCCATCAATACCTTTAAGGATTTGATTTACAACTTTTGGATTTGGATTATATTTCTTAACATCACGTATGATTTTTCTTTTAATGGATTCATCTTCAATAACATCAATACCATTCAATAGAGCGTTTGCCAAATCTAATTGATATAAATATTTAGGCAATAATTTATTAAAGTATTTATCGTATGCTTTATATCTTGAATCACTGCCATTAAAAGCTCCTCTAACAGCTTCCACTTGGAGAACTGCAATAGAATCTTTTAAATCAAACATCTGTGTTGCATATCCCCAAAACACAGGGGTAGGCATTACAACAAACCCAGCTCTAAAACTTGCTAAACCATAAGATTTTGAAAGACCGAATAAAGAAATAGTATTATTAAAGTATTTTGAAATTGTTCCAATAGGGAAAGCTAATCTACTATGATCAAATGTTAAATCTCGATAGATTAAATCATCGATAATAAAGACTCCTTTTTCTAAACAAACATCTGCAATATCTGTAATCAAATCTATATCATCGATACTCATAACATTACCAATAGGGTTATGAGGATTAATATTTAAATAAGCAACACACTTTGGAACATAATCTAATTTGCCTTCATATTCCTCTTTTAATTCTTTATTTACTTTATCAATTCTCTCACTTAAATCTTTTGGGTCTAGTAAGAATTTATTTTCTTCTTTTAAAGCAATTGTTTCGACACTAACTTCCAATTTTTCTGCAATCTCTGCAAAAATACCATAGTTAGGAGCTGTCATTAAAATGACATCATGAGGTCTAGCAATTGTTTTTAATACCATTGAGAAACCTTGAGTAGTAGAATCTGCAAAAGCTACATTATGAACATTAATTCCTTTGCAGTATTCATTATCTTCTTTTGGAAAACCTTCGCGTATTAAATAATCTACCAAATCTTGTCTTGCTATAGAACTTCCAATCGTAGATGGATAAACATTTAAACTACGACTAAAACAAGTGCGAATAATTCTATGAATACAAGGAGGATAAGGTTTATACTTAATAGCATCTCCCAAACTAAGAGGCTGATTGGCATATGCTTCTTTAACAGAATCATCTCCATATTTTTCAATCTCAAAGTTTACCAAATCATATCCTAATAAAACCTTTTCAATTTTAGGATCAAATATTTTTCTTTGCTTATCTCGAATCATAACAAGCTTATCATTCTCTAATTCTGGATAATGTTTAATTAAATCCTGTAGCGCTTTTGGATAATGATTTGCATCTTCTTTTCCATAAACAATTGTAGATCTTTTTTTCTTTCTAATTTTACTTATTACGGATTTTATTCCCATAATCTTCCCACCAATACTATTTACTTAATTTTAATTTTCTTTTTAGTTTTAAAATAACATCCTTAGGCATCATATCTTTAAATATTCCAAAATAATGACAGGAAATAAAGTATATGATAAAACAAACAACACATGAGATTCCTAAGATTGGAATCTGTACAATTCTACCAGTTAAATGAGTAGGGGCAAAATAATTAACTCCCCATAAAACAAGTAAGAAGATAATCCAATTAGGAACCAATTGTTTGAATTTGGAATAAGTCTCTTGGAAACTAATTCCATATCGCTTTTTCAAAATAATAATAGAGTAAGCGATAGATATTGTATAGCCAACTAATCCACAGAACACTGCGCCATTAGCAGGTTGAATTCCAAGTTTATGGAATAATAACATAAACGGAGCATCAAATATCAAGTTAAAGAATAGACCAATAATGATACTAATCATAACTTCTTTATATTTGCTTAAACTTTGTAAAATATTAACAAGTACGGTATAAGCTCCACCAAACAAAGCATAGAATACAAAGTATTGATAAACAACTTTTCCAATTTCATTATAACCATAGAACATTGTCCATACAGAACCAGAGAACATAGAAATAAAGAATGTTAACGGAACAATTAATAATAAGATCCATTCTAAAGATTTGTTAATTTTACTACTAACATCTTCTGTATCTCCTTTGGTAAAACTAGTAACAAGATTTGGAGTTAGACTAGTATTTAATCCAATAATACCAGCAAGGATAATTCCATTGAATTTCCCACCCCAAATAGTAAAGATACTAGATACAGATTCTGTTGTTACAGCATCAAAATGTAAAAGGTCATTCATAACTCTCTGAACAATAACCATATCTGTTATTTCATATAAATTACTTACAGCACTAATAACGACATATGGTACTGCATAGAAGCATAATTTTCGAATAATTTGTTTTGTGTCTACACCTTTCTCATCAACCTTTTTTTCTAATAAATCAGAACGATGTAATTTTACTTGTAAATAAAGTAGGGCGACAATTCCACCAATAAAAGCAGCAAATACAGATATAGCAACTGCAGTAGTTAATCCTAGATGGAATACTTTTAATGATAAATAACATCCTACTAAAATAACAACAACTCTAACCAATTGCTCAAGTACTTGAGAAAAACTTCCTGGACTGATAATTTTATGTCCTTGTAAGAATCCTCTGGTAACACTTAAAAATGGAACAACTAGAATAGCTAAGGAAACAATTCTAAGAACCATGCTAATATCTTCAATGGTATTTCCACCAGTACCAGATACAGCAATTAATTTTGCAATCGGAGTTGCGAGTAAGAACAAGGCAATAAACATAATTAATGATAATAAAAAGATGATTTTTTTCGAAATAGTATAAACTTGATGAACCCCTGTTTTGCTATCGAGCGCAATATACTCACTTGTAAGCTTACTAACGGCAAAAGGCAAACCTGCACTAGAAATGGATAAGAATAGAGCGTACATATTATAAGCATAACCATATAAAGCCCCACCTTTTTGACCAATTAATGCATTAAATGGAATAACATAAATGACTCCAATAATTTTTACCATTATAATGCCTAAAGTGGAAATAAAAGCACCACTTAAAAAGGAATTCTTTTTCATAAATATTTATCCATAAAAATCACCTTCAAACATTAATTTTATTATCTTGTTCACTAACGTGATTATATCATAAACATAATATTTAATCTATGAAAAAAGACTATTTCTAGTCTTTTTCAATTTTATATTTTAAAATCTTATCTATCTTTGGATCAGCAAGAGAATATTTATCTGAACTACTTTCAAATAAGATATAGAAATAATCATCTAAATAAAAGATTCCTTCTGCCATAGGTGGGATTCTAATACTAGTAATTAAATTACTTCTGTCAAACTTACCATCTTTTTCTTTTAAGATGTTTTTATGAATGCTTAAAAAAGAATTGACAAGATAAGTATAAGAGTGTGTAAAGGCAACATCCCCATTAGGTAAAACACTCATTCCTTGTACTTCTAGTGGAAGAGATACTTCATAATCTGGATGATCAAAATCCATTTCTTCTTGATAAGAAAAACCTCTTAATTTAGGATCCCCATTAGGAACATCATAAAAAGGATATAAATAAAAATCCCCAATCCATAAAACATCATCATAAAATGTACAAAAATCCCCTCTAAATGATAAAGGAATTTCTTGTATTGGCTGAATAGATTTTTTATCCGTATTCAAAATAGTATTAAAATCAAAAACATCTAGTTCATAATCGTTACTAATCCAAATAGTATTTTGATGAGTAGTGATTCCACCAACATGTTTGGTATTCTTACTACCATCCATATTGATCAATTCCAACTCGTTCATAAGTTTTCCTGTATTAAAATCAGTAATATATAATTTACTAACATTATTAGAATATGAAGTTTGTAAGATAACATGATATTCTTTTGAATAAGCTAATCCTTGAGGAACAAGACCTTCTTTGTTTCCATATACAGGAATAGATTCTACATATTCTCCTTTATGAATGAAATATCGAGTATTAATTCTAACATAATTTAAAATAAATATTAGAACAAATGCTCCTATAATAATTCCTATTATTATTAAGATTTTTTTTACTGTTTTCATATTTTCACCTAGACTAATTCTATCAAAAATAACTTGTATAAGAAAGATAATTTTTTTATAATAATAATATGAGGTAGGTAAAGTTATGAGAAAAGATTATGCTCGTAGAGTAAAAGATGTTAACGGAATGAATCAAATAATGATTGATATTAAACCACAAAGATGTGTCAGTGATGTATATATTAATCAAAAAATGGATGTTACAAATTTGATGAAATATATTGCTAAGAAAAAAGAAGAAGGAGAGCACATTACTTTCTTTCACGCTGTAGTAACTGGAGTAGGAAAAGTATTCTATAACAGACCATATTTAAATCGCTTTGTTCAAGATAGACATATTTTTGAACATAAATTTGTAGATGTTTCTTTTGTTGCAAAAGTGGCTTTTAATGATAAAGCTGAAGAAATGATGATTATCATTCGTGTTGATAAAGATGATACAGTTGAAACAATTAGTAAAAAGATTAGAGACAAAGTAGAAGGCGTTCGTAAGAGCGAAGGAGAAGTAGAAAAGAAAGGCGCTAATGGAATCATTGATGTATTAGCAAAACTTCCAAACTTTGTTAGAGTCCCAGTGGTCGGTTTTCTAAAATGGATGGATAAAAAAGGTATTCTTCCAAGATCTATTTGTGAAGATAATCTATATTACAGTAGCATTATTTTATCAAACTTAGGAACTCTTCACTCTGGAGCAATTCTACACAATATTACTGATTTTGGTAACGCAAGTGGTTTGGCAACAATTGGAGAAATTAAAGACGAAGAAGTACTAATTAATGGCAAAAAAGAAATAAGAAAATTATGCGAATTTGGAATTAACTTAGACGAAAGAATTGCAGATGGATATTATTTTGTAAAATCTATTCAAATGCTACAACATATCTTTGATCATCCAGAATTATTAGAAGATAAAGCAGACACGACAATAGAAATGAAACAAGGAGTATAAAAACTCCTTTTCTTTTGCCAAAATATGAATTACATCTTGAATAATTTGGAAGAAAAAACTATAATATAATAAGAATAGGAGGTTTCCTATGGAAGGTAAAAAAGGGTTTGTTATTACAATTGTTATTATGTTCTTCTTAATCTTAGGATTAGGTGGATATATTGCCTACGATATTGTTCAAGAAAAGAAAGCGGCAGAAACAAAAACAACAAAATATGATGATAAAGATATCGATTTAAATGTCTTTTTTCAAATATCAGACACGCTTGATAGTTTTGACAAAGCTTTTAATAATCCGAAAAGTTTATATGTAGGATATATCTATGTAAATAAAAAACTAAGAGCTGAGAAATTTGATATGGGAGCCGCTATCTATGCTAGTATGGTAAGTGACATGACAGTTTCTAATCCTCCAAAACCATACTATATCCCAGAAGCAAAGGTTAAATATAATTTTAATAAAATTTTTGGTAAAAATTTAAATTATCAAGTAGATCAAGTTCAATCAGGAGAAGTATATAAAGTTGCTTATTACGAAAATTCAGCAGATCCTCCTGTACGTTACGATTATTTTGCCCCACCAGAGGAGAATGTATATTCTAATCGATACATTGCTATTAACTTTAAAACAACGTTAGATGGAGATAAAATAATCGTAAATAGAAGAGTATGTTACATAGAATTTGTGCCTGCAGCTAATGGAAAGGATTATGAAAGTATTAATATTTATACAGATCATAATAAAACAACTTCAATTGGTTCAATGGAACTAGTCAACGGAAACTATAACGAAAACTCTATCTTAGCAAAATTTGGATCACAATTAACAAGATATAATTATACATTTGTACCTGAAAAAGGAAACGAATATAGTTTCTATTCTATAGAAAAAGTAAAATAGAAGAAGTAATTCTTCTTTTTTTGTGTAAACAAAAGAACTTATAAGAAACGAATAGACTCAATTATGATATAATGGTAATAGGTGATTTTATGCAAATAAATATCCAAAACACCTCCATTCATTACATTCAATATGGAGAAGGGAAAGACATTCTTTTACTTCATGGATGGGGACAAAATATTGAAATGATGAAACCACTAGGAGATAATTTTAGTGATCGCTTTCGTATTACAATTTTAGATTTTCCTGGGTTTGGACAAAGCGAAGAGCCAAAAGAAGCTTGGAACATTGATAAGTATTCCTCTGTTTTAGAAGAATTCGTAAAAAAAACAGGAATTAAAAAGCCGATTGTAATAGGACATTCTTTTGGGGGAAGAGTAGCAATACGTTTTTCTGCCAGAAATCCGATTGAAAAATTGATTTTATTTGGAAGTCCTTGTATTCGTATTCAAGAAGAATTATCTATCCCAGTAAAAATTTTGAAACAATTAAAAAAACTTCCTGGATTAAATGAATTCGGAGAATATATGAAACAGTATATTGGTTCTAGAGATTATAAAGCAGCTAGTCCAATCATGAGAGAAACTTTAGTAGAAGTAGTTAATGAAGATTTATCAAAATATGCAAGAGAAATCGAAGAACCAACATTATTGATATGGGGAGAAAATGATGAAGAAGCTCCCGTCTCAGAAGCAAAGGAATTAGAAAAAATAATGATTAATGCAGCATTAATTGTAATTCCAGGAACGCACTATGCATATTTAGAAAACTTAGGAAGAGTAGTTGCTATTCTAAATAGTTTTCTATAGGAGGACATATGATAATTACAGTATTTTTTTTATTAAGTATGATACTTTTTGTAAATATATATCAAGGAAGAAAAAGCCTTCATATGCTACAACAAAATTTATATAATGAAAACAATCGTTATGGAAAATGGATTGTGAATAATTTATCTCAATTTAAAAACATAATAGTATTTGCTGTATTAATTAGTATTGTTGGAGCATTATTACTTTTTAAAATTCAATTAGTATCAAGCATTAGTATGTGGATGATTTCTATACTGTTGTGTCTTCATGGAATGAAATTAAAAAGAAATCAATTACAAGAAAAGAAAACTGCAAAAAAAGATCTAGTGATAACAGCTAGAATAAAAAGATTACTTGTCACAATCTTTATCTTATATTTGATTCCTGTAGTTTTGTTATTCAAATATTGGGGAGATCTTCAAGTAGAATGGTTCATGATATTAATACTAATTATTATGACGTTTATAAATCCAATTGTGGTATTAATAGCAAAAATAATTAATACTCCAGTAGAAAAGTGTGTATATTTTTACTACAAAGGAAAAGCAAAAAACAAACTAAGAACCATGAATCATCTAAAAGTAATTGGCATTACAGGAAGTTATGGAAAAACTAGTAGCAAAAACATTTTAAGAAGCATATTAAATTGTAAATACAATGCTTTGGCGACACCTAAAAATTTAAATACATATTATGGTTTAATGATGACAATTAATAATTATATTGATAAATTTACAGATGTTTTTATTGCAGAAATGGGAGCTTATGTAAAAGGAGAAATAGCTGGATTATGTCGTTTTGTAAAACCAAAATATGGTATTCTAACTACAATAGGTACAGCTCATCTAGAATCCTTTGGAAGTGAGCAAAATATTGTTGATGCAAAATTTGAATTAATTGAATCATTACCAGAAAATGGATTTGCTATATTAAACAAAGACGATCCAAAACAAGTTTCCTATCATTTGAAAAACAAGGTAAGAGTAATTTGGATTGGAATAGATAACAAAGATGCTGATGTAGTTGCTAAAAATATTAAGTGTTCCCATAAAGGAACTTCTTTTGATGTTTCTTTTAAAGGGGATAAAGAGACGTATCATTTTGAAACTAAATTACTTGGAAAACATAATGTTTATAACATTCTAGATGGTATTGCTTGTGGAAGAGAATTTGAAATACCGATAGAGGATTTAATACAAGCAGTTCATACAGTACAGCCAGTAGAGCATCGTTTAGAATTAAAAAGAATTGGAAACTTTAATATGATTGATGATGCTTATAATTCTAATCCAACAGGAGCAAAAAGAGCATTAGAAGTATTAAGTATGATGCCTGGGATGAAGGTAGTAGTAACTCCTGGAATGATTGAATTAGGAACGAAAGAATATGAGTATAACAAGGAATTTGGAAAAGAAATATCAGATGTTGCAGATGTTGCAATTTTAATAGGTGAGAAGAAAACCCAACCAATTAAAGATGGACTACTTGAGAAAGGGTTTGACAAAGATAAAATAATTGTATTTAATGATGTTAGAGAAGCTTATCCTTATATTGGAGAATTGGCCATAAATAAGGAAGTATATGCTTTATTTGAAAATGATTTACCAGATATGTATAATGAGAAATAGGAGAGTGAAACTATGAGAATTCGTGTAGGTGTTATTTTTGGTGGAGAAAGTGTAGAACATGAAGTAAGTATTATTTCAGCTATTCAAGCAATGAATAAAATGGATGAAGAAAAATATGAAATCATCCCAATCTATATCACCAAAGACAGAGAATGGTATACAGGAGAAATGTTAAAGGATATCGACGTATATCAAGATTTAAGTTTAATAAAAAAATATAGTGATAATGTTGTTTTATATTATAAAAATGGTTCCTATGTATTACAAAAGAAAAATGGATTAATGAAGAGAGTTGTAAAAGAAATAGATATTGCATTCCCAATTGTTCATGGAACAAATGTAGAAGATGGAGTGTTACAAGGATATCTTCAAACAATAGGTATTCCATTTGTAGGATCTAATGTATATGCATCAGTGGTAGGACAAGATAAAACATTTATGAAAGACATTTGGAAAGAGTGTAATCTTCCAATGACTAAATATGTTTGGTTCTATGATTCTGATTATCGTAATGATAAAGAAGCAGTATTGAAGAAAGTAAAAACATTAGAGTTCCCAGTAATTGTTAAACCAGCTACTACTGGTTCAAGTGTAGGAATTAGTGTATGTGAAAACGAAGATAGATTAATTGATGGTATTGATGAAGCTGTTCAATATGATAATAAAATCTTAGTGGAAGAAGTAGTAGAAAACTTAAAAGAAGTAAATATTGCTGTAATGGGTAATTATGAAAGCCAAAAGGTTAGTGAAATAGAAGAAGTATTGTCTGGAAACAAATTCTTAACATTCGCTGATAAATATATCGGAAATGGTAAAAAAGGAAAACTTAAGGGAGCTTCTAAATATAGTAAAACAACAAGCAAAGGTATGGCATCTACTAATCGTAAATTACCTGCAGACTTAGATAAAAAATTAAGAGAAGAAGTAGAAACTATTGCAGTGAAAGCATTTAAAGCGTTAGGATCATCTGGAAACTCTAGAATAGATTTCTTAATTGATGATAAAGCTAAAAAAGTATACATCAATGAAATTAATTCTATTCCAGGAAGTTTGGCTTTCTACTTATGGGATGCAAAAGATATAAACTTTACAAAAGTATTAGAAGATATGATTAATATTGGAATTAAAGATTATAAGAAGAGAATAAGTAAAACTCATTCATTTGAATCTAATATTCTTCAGGGATTTGCTGCAAATCATGGAGCAAAAGGAGCAAAAGGAAAACTAAAATAGTTTTCCTTTTTTTTATTGACAGAGGACTTTACAAAACAAATAAAGACAAATGATTATTCTATTTCATTTGTTTTGTTTTTTTAGTATATTTATAATAGGTGATACTATGGATACAAATCAGTTAATAAATAGTAAAAAAGCCCAGCAAGTCGTTGTTAACGGCGAAGTAAAAGGATATTACATTTCTGGTAAAAATGAACTGTATATTCCTGTATCAGCTTTAAGCAATGGTAATGATGTTAAAATGCTATCTTATATGCCTGGAACTGGTGGTTCTGACGTAGATGCTAGAAACATAAGAAATAAAATATTTAATAATCCACCTGATTATGTTGTATCCATAGCAGGAGAATACCTAGATCGTTATAAATGTATTGAAGCTGGTTATAATGCAGCGAAAGATTTAAATATAAATGTTACTCAAAATGTAACTGTTTGTTTTAGTGGTAGTGGTTACTTTGGTATAAAAAACACAGAAAGATTTTTAGAGAATCATCCTGGTGTGAAGACAACAGTCTTTTCAATTGAACCTTCTAATAATTGTACAACGCAAGTTTATGATTTTAAATCTAATACCGTTTCTGCTATGAAAGAAAATGGTACAGATGTTATATTTGTAACACCTGAGAGATTTCGTATTAACATGTATGATCAAATCAATGATTTAGGTCGAGAAGGAGTTAATACATATTGGTTACAAACACACTACACAGGAGATTACGGTAGTAAACATCAAACGACTAATAGAGATCTTCAAAACAGTGGAATAATTGATTATGTTTTAGGCTTTGCTGAGGACTTTGACAAAGATCCTGGAGTAGGCCATTCTCCTAATTATCAATTTTTTAAATATGATAAAACAACTGGTCAAATTGTATCTGCAAATTATGATGAATTAGAGAAAGCAGGAGTAAAAGTATTACAATTACCAAATATCGAATCTTTGAAAAAAACAGATGATTTTTCAATTACAACAACAGATAGTCCAGCATTAAAAAAATATAGTTCTCTTCTTAATCTAGAGAACACAGAGATAAAAAGTAAAAGTGGTCTTCGAATCACATCAGAGTATAAATATGTTTCTGATACAATGAACAGATTAAAAACCCTAATTAAAAACACATCTTGTCTTGGTGGAGGAGGAAAAGGGTTTAAGAATATGGGATTCCGTTCAAGTAGTGGGATTCCTGGATGTATTATGGGATATATAAATGCCTATTTGGATATTGTTGGTAGCCTTATGAATTCTTTATCTTTAGAAGCGGATGCTGTTATCAGTTATGGACAAGCTATGGTTGATATGGACGAAGATATGAAAAAGAATGCTGGTAATATTGGAGAAGTGGTAGAAGTAGATCAAAACAATAAATTAATTAATATTGGAGATTTAGACAAACAAGTAGATACTGCTGCACCAGCCACACAGACATCAACAGATTTATTAACAGATACTCCAATTAAGAATGGATTAAATAATGGAAATACTCAAAATACTAATTCTTCTTATTCAAACCCTGGAGGATATTATCCTTCTGGAGTAAGTTCTTCTACTTTTTCAACTAAATCTTCTAATAGTGAAGAAAAAGTAGAATTAAAACAGGCTGATGACAAATTTTTGATTCAACAAGAAATTAAAGAATTGTCTCCTATAAAAGAAAAGACTACAGCATCTGTAATTCCGCAAACAGTACAAAAAACAGTAATAGATACTCCAGAACAAATGACAATACCATCTGTAGGAAGAACAATAGAGCAAGTAGCAGAATATATTTCGTTAGAAAATCCACAGCCAATTGAAACTGACATAGCAATACCAACAGAAATTCAACACGTGGTGGAAGAAGTAAAAGAAAATATTCTTCCTAGCACTGCAGATATTATAGAAAATGTTACTAAGGTGCCAAAGATAACAAAAATCCCAACCTCTAGCGAACCAATGCCTATTATTTCAAAAACACAAAATAGTGGAAGCAGTTTCATACCAGTAGCAGCAGGTTTATCTGTTGCAGGAATTGCTGGTATTGGAGCAAAAGCATACTTTGATCAAAAATATAAAAAGCACGAAGAAGAAGAGTATGAATTTGAAGAAGATAGTTTTGTAGAAGTAGATGATTCTTCAGAAAAAGATATTATTAATCAGCCATCAAATTCAAAACTTCAAGAAGAGTTTTCTTTGATGGACCAATAAAAAAACGAATCTTTCGATTCGTAATATTCAGTGGTGGGCTGTTAGGGATTCGAACCCTAGACCCACTGATTAAGAGTCAGTTGCTCTACCAACTGAGCTAACAGCCCATAAATTGACTTGCTAGATAAGTATAACACAAAAAAAATGAAAAAGCAATTGAAAAATAATGATTTTCAATGGATTAATAAAAATAATAAAAAGATGTGTAAACAAAAAATTTTTGTCAGTTTACATTGTTTTCAACATTTAGTATACTAAAAGTAAGGTGATAATATGGATATAGGACAATATTTACAACAATATTATCCTCATGTTTCTTCCGTAGAACCCATAACTGTAAATGGAGAAATAAAAGGATATTATGCAAAAGGTGGATATGCTTGGGATCAATTATATATACCCGTAAGTGCTCTTAATAGTAGTAATGTAGGTATGGTTTCTTATCTTCCTGGAGCAGGAGGTAGTGGAAATGATGCTGCTCAATTAAGAAACAGAATTCAAAACAATCCACCAGATTATATTATAAGCATAGCTGCAGAATGTAGTGACCACCATAATGCTATTCAAACAGGATATGATATAGCAAAGGGAATGGGAATTAATGTAACGAATAATGTTACAGTATGTTTTAGTGCTAGTGGAATAAAAGGTTTTTCTCAAACGGAAGCTTTTCTAGAACAACACCCTGATGTTAAAAGTACAATTATTGCCTGCGAACCTTATGGAGGAGATTACTTTTATGCTACCAAAAATGGGCAATCTCTTGAAGGAATGAAACAAAGTGGTACAGATATTATCTTTGTAACACCTAAAAAAGGATTCCATTTAGATGCTCAAGAAGGAATTAAATTTTATGAATCTCAAGGATTAAATGCTTATTGGCTTCAAACCAATTATAAGGGATCTTCTGGTAGCGTTCATATTGCTACCAATAGAGATGTAATCATAAGTGGTATGCTAGATTACGTTCTGGGATATTCTGAAAACTTTAATACTGAGCCGGGAGGAAATAAATATACTCCAGGATGGCAGTTTATTGGTTATGATCCAGAAACTGGTCAATATATGATAGCTGACTATGCAGCATTAGAACAATCTGGCTTTGGTATGTTAAAAATACCAAACTTAGATAGTTTGAAAGCAGTAGATAGCTTTGATATAAAAGCAAAAGCTTCTCCTGTCCAAAAGAAATATGCTTCTTTAAAATCTTTAACAAATACAGAAATAAAAAGCAAAGATGGTTCTCCGATTTCTTCAGAATACACTTACGTATCTGAAACAATGAATCAATTAAAAACTCAAATTAAACAATCATCCTTCTTATCGGGAGTTCAAAACTTTTCTTTCCGTGGAGGGGGAGGAAAACTAATGGGACTTATCACAGAATGTATAAATACATACTATGATATTGTAGGAAGCTTAATGAATTCCTTATCATTAGAAGCTGATGCTGTTATTAGTTATGGACAAGCTATGGTAGATATGGACTATGATTTAGCTCATGGAGCATCTCAAGTAGGAACAATAACAGAAACAGATAATTCTTCTAAGATGATTAAGCCAGGAGGACTAGAAGCTTTCGAAGAAAAACCTCCAGAAGTAACACAGTCTCCAGGAGATCAAACTGGAATTGGTCCAAGTCAATCAGGAGGAAACAATACTTATTATCCAGGAGGAAGCTCTGGATATTATCCTTCAGGAGGAAGTTCTTCATCATCTTCATCATCTTCAGGAAAACAAGAAGATTCCAAAACAGAAGAGAGAAAGAAAGACCCTGTTGAAGAAAAGACTCCTAAAACAGAAGAAAAACCACAAGAGCAAGAAAAACAACCAGAACCAACACAGGCAACTCAACAAGAAAGTGCACCACAAGAGCAACCACCTGCACAGCAACAACAACCAGTATATAATCCAGAACCAGAGTATTATCCAGAACCTGATCCTGGAGTTCCACAAACAGAAGAAGGTCCAGTGATCGATTCATCAGATATTCCAGATGTAACAATTAATAATGAAGAAATAAATGCAATAGAGGATGAAATAGATATTGCAATTCCAAATGAAGAGACCACAATCCCAACAACAGTACCATCCATTTCAAGAATACCAGTGGGAGAAACACCAATTGAAGCACCAACAAAGAAAAAAGGAAATGCTATTTTACCTGTTATTGCAGGATTAACACTTGCTGGAGCTGCTGGAATAGGAGCTAAGGCATATATTGATCATAAAACAAATCAAAAGAATGATACAGAAGAATATGTCGGTGATGACTATGATGAAGAGACAATGGATTTCACATATCAAGAAGATGAGCTTCCAGAAGAAGCTTATAGTGCAAGAACAAATGATGAACTCGCAGATATCCAATAAAGGAGTGATAAGATGCCAAAAGTTTATTTAGATGAAATAGAAGCAGTTTTAGGATCAGGAACATGTTCTTCCTTATCCACAGATGCTACTGAAAGTAAATCAATTAATGATTCGTTAACGTCTTATATCAATACTTCTCAAAGTACATTAAAAGGAGAACAATGGGATAAGTCTAGAGCAAAAATGGAAACATTTAATGCTGCCTTACAAACTAGAATGAAATTAGCAGAAAAGTTAGGAAGTGCAATTCAGCAAGCTCTTTCATTGTTAAAAGATTATCTTGGAGAAGATGCTATGCTTGATACAGATCAGTTACCAGAATACCAACAAAAAAGGCAAGAGTGTCAAGCTTGTATTGAGAAACTGAATGCAATGTTAACAGAAACTCGTACAGTTACCCACACAGATGCTAATGGACAACAATATACTACACAGGAATTAGTATATGATACTGCTACTGTTCAAGCCCAAATTAATCTTGCAAATGAAACATTAAAAGAACTAGACCGTATCATTCAAAAAATAGAAGGATTAGAAGAGGTATATAATCAAGCGGTAGGTATCCTAGAAGGTGCTATTGCGGGATTATCTCCATTCCAAAATCAAGTTACTTCTATTACTCCAAGTGGTATATTTACTTATAAGCCAGCACCTGCTGGAACAACTACAACAACAGGAGGAACGACAACAACTACTACTACAACTGATACAAAGACTGATACAGGAACAGAAAGTGGTAGTACAAGTGGTGATTCTAAAAACGATTCACCAAAAGGTTCAACATCAGGATTTTCATTAACTTTACAACCAAAAGCTGGAGAGCAATCAACAAGTGAAACAACTCCAGCTACGACTTAAAGCAATAATTTAGAGAAAAACGAGAGGAGGGAAAAGCATGGGAAAATTTGTTGCAGATCCACCAGTATTAATCAGGGAAGGTATCGGAATGAATACAATTTCACAATCATTCTTCGATGATATTGAAAGAGTATATACAGCATTAGAGGATATGATCAATAAAGATTATTTATCACCAGAAGC
>JAEEGL012434736.1_pt1 | contig 18891 bp, 12 predicted proteins | sample 9134231 | NCBI WGS metagenome assembly JAEEGL01 (sample SAMN16246548, study PRJNA631951) | gut metagenome | biome: gut microbiome; feature: rumen; material: fiber-attached | host: Bos | place: Iran: Karaj | collected 2018-10 | reverse complement strand
CGTTCCGCATTTCGCATCTGGCGGACGTTTTTGAAGCGAACAAGGGCTTCAAGATCGTCCCGAGGCAGGTCGATATCTATTTCGGCGAGCCGATCGAGACCTCGGAAATGTCCAAAAAAGACCAACGCTTTTTAGCGGACCATATGAAAGAGATCGTTCAGTCTTTGCACTGAACGATCTCTTTTTAGTTTGCGCGGTTATGCTTTTGTTATGCTTTTGGTCCGCTGAGGCTTTCCTCAACGGCTTTGCGCCGTTCTTCAAAGAACCGGTAGACCGACTCGGCGGCGGGCGTGTTCATGCCGTCGACCTTGGCGAGCTCTTCGACCGAAGCCGAAGCGATCTCGTCGATCGAGGCAAAGTGCTTGAGAAGCAGCTTGCGGCGAACCTCGCCGATGCCGGGAATATCCTCGAGAATGGAATGCGTCTGGGCATCCTGACGCAGCTTGCGGTGGTAGGTGATCGCGAAGCGGTGCGCTTCATCCTGAATGCGCGTGATAAGGAGGAACGCATCGCGGTTGGTGCCGAAATCGATCTCCTTGTTGTTGAAATACAGGCCTCTGGTGCGGTGATGATCATCCTTGACCATGCCGGCGACCGGAATATCCAGCCCAAGCTTTTGCAGCACGCCCAGCGCGATGTTGACCTGACCGCGGCCGCCATCCATCAGCAGAAGGTCCGGAAGCTTGGTAAAGCTGCCAAGGGAGAGATCCTTGCCTTCCGCGGACAGCGAGCGGATCTCCTCGAGCGCGTGGGAGAAGCGCCTTGTCAGGACTTCCTCCATCGAAGCGTAATCGTTCGAACCGACAACGGTCTCGATCTTGAACTTGCGGTAGTCGCTGTTTTTCGGCCGTCCGTCCTCGAACACGACCATCGAACCGACGGACTGTGTGCCGAAGGTGTTGGAGATATCGTAGGCTTCGATGCGGCGGATCGGGTATTCGTCAAAGCCAAGGAGCGTCTCAAGCTGCCGGACGGCGCCTTTGGTGCGCTTTTCCTCGGAGCGAAGCCGCTGGCCGAAGATGTTCATCTGGACCTTCGCATTCTCGTGAGCCATCTCGACAAGCTTGGCCTTGTCGCCGCGGATCGGCTTGACAAGGTGAACGTGAACATTGTTTTTGGAAGCGAGCTTGGCGGTCAGGAATTCCTCAAGCACCGACTGATCCTCCGGCATCGCCTCGACAAGGATCTCGCGGGGAATGAACGCGGTTCCGCTGTAGAACTGCTGGATGAAGGCGCCGATGATCTGGCTGTCTTCGAGGAATCCGGCGGACTCCATCATGAAATGCTCGCGGCCGGTCAGCTTGCCGCCGCGGATGAAGAATACCTGAACGAGGGCGGCATCATCCGCTTTGAAAAGGGCGATGACATCGCGGTCTTCATCCGTGCCGGCATTTTCGATCTTTTGTGTCTGGGAGATGAATTCGATACTCTTGATCCGGTCGCGAAGGACGGCCGCCTGCTCGAAATGAAGAGCCTCGCTTTCCGCGAGCATCTCTTTTTTCAGCGATTGGATGATCTCGTCATGCTTGCCGGAGAGAAGGGCGATCGCCTGATCGATCATGGCCATGTATTCCCGGCGGTCGACCTTGCCGGTGCACGGCCCGCAGCACTTGCCTATGTAAAGATTCAGGCAGGGACGTTCCTTGCCGATATCGCGCGGAAGCACGCGCTGACAGGTCTTCAGCGGCCAGAGCTTTTCCATCAGCTCAAGCAGCTCATTCACGGCCAATACGTTCGTATACGGACCGAAATAGCGGGCTCCGTCCCGAAGGATCTTGCGGGTCTTGTAGATGCGGGGAAAGGCTTCCTGCGTGGTGACTTTGATGTACGGATACTGCTTATCATCCTTGAGCAGGGTGTTGTAGGGCGGACGGTGCTTTTTGATGAGGTTGTTTTCGAGGATCAGCGCCTCCATCTCGGTGTCGGTCACGATGTATTCGAAATACTCGATGCGCTGCACCATGCGGCGGATGATCTCGGATTTGCCCTTGGGGCTCTGAAAATACTGCCGCACCCGGTTATGCAGGTCTACAGCCTTGCCGACATACAGGATCAGATCGCCTTCGTGCATCAGATAGACGCCGGGCTGATGGGGGATCTTCTTTAGCTCCGCCGGAATGTCAAACATGCCTGTTTCCTGCCTTTCTTTCTAGAATCGTTGAGTATCTTAACACGGTCTTGAAAGACAGTCAACGGGTCTTGTTTTCGTTGACGGATAGGGGCGCTTGGTGGTATGATATATAAGTTAAAAAATGCCTTTTCAGCCCTTCGACCTGACCCTTTCCCAATCGTCGAAGAGGCTTTTGCGATATGGAGGAGAGAATGGATTCTCGTAAAAAAGCGTTTATTCCGATCGCGGTGATCTTCTTCGCCGTGCTGGCGATCCTGACCTTTACCGCGGTTAAGCTCTATGACCATTTTTACGGCCTGCACCGGATCAAGGCGGAGGATTATCTGCCGGAGATGGCTGAAGATGAATATGTTGTCGTGTATGACTGCGCTTACGCCGGAAAAGCGATCGAGGTAGATGGGGAGGTATATGTCAATCTTGACGTTGTCAATGATGAGTGGGCCCGCGAACTGTTTTTCTACGCGGAAGACATCAATGCCGTGCTCTATACGACGCAGGTGGAGCAGACCGAATTCCCGGTCGACGGCCCAGAGGTCGAGGTGAAGGACGGCGAGGCCTATATCCTGGCCCGCACCTGCAGCGAGATGTTCGGTATGCGTTTTACGGTCAATGAGGATGATCGGATCTGCATGGTCCGCAAGCCTTCCGGACAGATGGCGAACGTCGACAAGTTCCGAACCTACCTCTTGCAGAACCCGGATCCCGAGGAGCGCTTCTACACCGCGGAGGTTGGCCGAAACGATACGTTGGAGATCTACGGAGAAGAAGTGAACGGCTACTACTTTGCCGTGTGCGAGAACGGTTACATGGGCTATGTCGATGCCTCGCGCATCACCTTATCGCCGGCAACGCTGACTGTAAAGGAGCCGGATATCTGGGAGACCGATGAAGACGTTCTGTACTCTCACGTGATCTCACTCGGATTCCACCAGGTCTATACGAGCGAGTTTAACGAAGATGTCTACTATCCGATCTACGATACCTCGTATTATCTGAGCGTGCTGGCGCCGACCTGGTTCTCGCTCGGCGAGAACGGTTCGCTGAAATCACTGGTGAACGGTGAATATGTGGAATGGGCCTGGTGGCATGGATATGATGTCTGGGCCGTGTTTACGAACAGTTTTGACGATGAGCTGACCTATGAAACGCTCTCCGATACCTACAAGCGCCGGGCGCTTGTGAACCAGCTGGTCTCCGCGATGAAGATGAACGATATCGACGGCCTGAACGTGGATTTCGAGGGCTTGTCGGAAAAGACGTATCCGTATTTCATCCAGTTCCTTCGTGAGCTCTCGATCGGAGTGCGATCGGAGGATATCGTGCTTTCGATCGATACGGTCGTTCCGTCGGAGTGGACCGATTACTACCGGAGAGATATCTACAATGACCTGTGCGACTATGTCATCGTCATGGCTTACGATGAGTATTGGGGCGGGTCGGAGGCGGCCGGACCGGTTTCCTCCAAATCCTTCACGGTAAACGCCGTGATCGATACGATGGCCTGCGGTGTGGCGAAGGAAAAGATCATTCTCGGCATGCCCTGGTATACGAGAATCTGGTACGGAGAGGATTATGACGACCTCGAAACCGAAGCCGTCGGACTGCGCACGGCGTGGCTGACGGTCTATGATAATGACATGGAAGTCACGTTTGACGAGTCGACCGGATTGAACTACGCAGAGGGCGAGGTCGACGGAAGGCGCTGCCGGATCTGGCTGGAGGATGAAGATTCCGTCCGCTGGAGACTGAAGCTGGCGCTCGATTCAGAACTGGCGGGAGTGGCCGCCTGGAGCATCGGATTGGAAAACGGCTATATCTGGCCGGCTTATGAAGATCTGTTGATGAATGCCAACTATTGATATGATGCATAATACAGAAGAAAAAGTACAGCGTTTCGTCCTTGTTGCGGTCTCGACCGGGCGGGATGAGACCGATGCGGAGCGGTCGCTCGATGAGCTCGAAGATCTTTTGAAAACGGCTGGCGGGGAAGCCTGCGGCCGTGTGATCCAGAATCTGGAGCGGATCGACAACCGTACCTATGTCGGCAGCGGCAAGGTCGAAGAGATCCGCATGATCGTCAAAGACACGGAGGCGGACGGCATCATCTGCGATGATGAGCTGACCCCGGCGCAGCTGGCGAATCTCGGCGAGCTTCTCGATACGAAGATCATCGACCGAACCCTGCTGATCCTGGATATTTTCACGCAGCGCGCTGCCACAAGGGAAGGCCAGATGCAGGTCGAGCTCGCGCAGCTGGAATACCGCTTAACCAGGCTGAGAGGCCTCCCCGGAGAGCTCTCAAGGCAGGGCGCAGCCGTCGGCACGCATACGAGAGGCGCAGGTGAAACCAAGCTGGAGATGGACCGTCGGTATATCCGCAGCCGCATCGCTCAGCTGAAACGGGATCTGAAAGAGGTCGCGGAGAACCGTGACCGCGAGCGGGCCTCAAGGCGGAAAAGCCGGATCCCCGTTGTGGCGCTTGTCGGTTATACCAATGCCGGCAAATCGACTGTGCTGAACCGCTTAACAAGCGCGGGCGTGCTGGAAGAGAACGAGCTGTTTGCTACACTTGACACGACCGTCCGTCGCTGCACGATGCCGGACGGGAGGCTGATTCTCCTTGTCGATACGGTCGGCTTTATCCATAAGCTGCCGGCTCACCTTGTCAAGGCGTTCCGTTCCACCCTCGAAGAGGTGAACGAGGCGGACCTTCTGGTTCATGTCGTGGACGCGTCCTCGCCGATGGCCGAGCTCCAGATGAAGGTCACGCACGATGAGCTTTCGAACCTCGGCGCGGCCTTTAAACCGATCATCACCGTGCTCAACAAGCAGGATCTGGTTCAGGAAGAGGAAGGCCTTGTGATCCCTTACAAGGCGGAAGCGGTCGTCAAGATCAGCGCCCTTGAGGAAGAAGGGCAAAACGCGCTGATGGCAGCGATCGGGGCTTACCTTGAAAAGCTGGACTCCAAAATGGAACTGCTGATCCCGTATGATAAGGCGGGCATTGCGGATCGGCTTCACCGCGAAGCCGTCATCCTTCAGGAAGACTATACGGATGAAGGCATCGCCATGACGATCCGGGCGGATGAAGAGCTCAAGAGGATCGTCAAACCCTATGAAAAACAGGCAGAGTGAATGAATACACAAATCAAAAAGATCACACCGGAAAGTCTGGAGATGGCAAAAAACCTGCTCCTTGAAGGACAGGTCGTCGCGTTCCCGACGGAAACGGTGTACGGGCTTGGCGCTTACGCGTACTCTCAGGAGGGCATTGCGCGGATCTACGAAGCGAAGGGAAGGCCGTCGGACAATCCGCTGATCGTCCACATCGCGCCGAACTTCGACCTTTTGCAGATCGCGCGGGAGGTGCCGGAGGGAGCCAAGGCGCTGATGGAGCGGTTCTGGCCGGGACCGATGACGCTCATCATGCCGAAAAACCGGGAGACGATCGCGGATACCGTTACCGGCGGGCTTGATACGGTCGCGATCCGGATGCCTTCGGATCCCTCGGCGATGGCGCTGCTGAGCTACACCGGCATGCCGATCGTAGCGCCGAGCGCTAACACCTCGGGCAGACCGAGCCCGACAAGCGCGATGCACGTCTATGAGGATATGCAGGGCAAGATCCCGCTGATCCTTGACGGCGGCAGCTGTCAGGTGGGCGTGGAGTCCACGATCGTGGACCTGACCGATGAAAAGCCGCTGGTGCTTCGGCCGGGCGGCATTACGCTCGAGATGCTGCGGGAAGTGATCCCGGAGATCGATCTCGATCCGGCAGTCAAACAGGTGCGTTCCGTCGATGCGTCGGTCGTACCGAAAGCGCCGGGCATGAAGTACCGTCATTACGCGCCGAAGGGATACCTGATCCTGACGCAGGAGACCCCGGAAGAGGTGGCCCGCGATCTGGAGGAGGATCTTCAAACCATCTCGGGCGATAAGCTGGGCGTGATCGCCACGGATGAATTCTGGCAGGAGATGCTGAAAGCCGCACCGCAGCTGGAGGGGCAGGTCGCCATGATCTCCCTTGGCTCGAGGCGGGATGATATGGAAACCGTTGCGAAGCGTCTTTTTGGGGCGCTTCGTCAAGCAGATGAGCTTACACTGAGCCGTTTTTACGGAGAAGCATTTTCAAGGGAGGGTGTCGGCGAAGCGGTGATGAACCGGTTCCGCAAGGCATCTTCAGAATGGAGGGAAAGATGATCGCAATCGGATCGGACCATGCCGGATACGGACTGAAGCAGGAAATCATGCGGTATCTGGACGCGAAGGGAATCGCTTACGAGGACAAGGGATGTTTCAGTGAAGCCTCGGTGGACTATCCGGTGTACGCGCACGCAGTGGCGCACGCGGTGGCCGATGGTGAGGCGGAAAAAGGCATTATCGTTTGCGGAACCGGCATCGGTGTTTCGATGGCCGCTAACAAGGTAAAAGGCGTTCGCGCCGCGCTTTGCCACGATTGTTTTTCCGCGGAAGCAACAAGACTGCATAACGATGCGAACGTCCTGACCATGGGCGCGCGTGTTATCGGCGGCGGACTGGCGCTGAAGATCGTCGAGACGTTTCTGAATACACCGTTCTCCGGTGAAGAGCGTCATATGCGCCGCATTGCACAGATCGAGGAAGACTGATCGATGATACCGCAGGGACTTACCGCGCAGGAAGTCAAAGCGCGGGTAAAAAAGGGCCTGGTAAACGGAAGCAGCGAGGTGAAAACCAAGAGCGTGAGGCAGATTGTGCTGGAGCACACGCTCACGCTTTTTAATTTGCTGAATCTCGCACTCGCCGGGCTTCTGGTCTGGGTCGGGTCATTCAAGAACATGCTGTTCATGGGCGTTGTGATCAGCAACGCCGCCATCGGAATCATTCAGGAGATCCGGGCGAAGCGGGCGATCGACCGCTTATCGATCGTGGTGGAAAGCCGGATCGAGGCTGTGCGTGACGGGGTGCTGACGCTGATCGATCCGGAGGAGATCGTTCAGGATGACGTGCTTCATTTAAAGCGCGGGTCTCAGGTGCCGGTCGACTGTGTGATGGTGTCCGGAAACCTTTCCGCGAATGAAAGCCTGGTGACCGGAGAGTCCGATCTCATCATCAAAAACAGTGGGGACGAACTCATCTCGGGCAGCTTTATCGCGATGGGGGACGGCTTTGCGAAGGTGCTTCGGGTCGGCAAAGAGACGTTTGCCGCGCAGATCACGAAGGATGCCAAGATCCTGAAAAACGCGAAGTCTGAGATCATGACAACGCTTAAAACGATCATCCGGATCATCTCCTGTGTGATCGTTCCGCTGGGCTTCCTTTTGTTTTTCAACCAGATCCAGCTTCCGGGCGCGAGCGTGGAGGAGGCGATCGTCAGCACGGTCGCAGCCCTCGTGACCATGATCCCGGAGGGACTGATGCTGTTGACAAGTACGGTGCTTGCGGTCGGCGTCATTCGCCTGTCCCGCAAGAACGTACTGGTGCAGCAGATCTATTGTATTGAAACGCTCGCGAGAGTCGATGTGCTGTGCCTCGATAAGACCGGAACGATCACGAGCGGCAGGATGCAGGTGGAAGCGCTGATTCCCTTGAAAGGCGCCTCGCTTGAAGAGGCGGAAAAGGGCTTCCGCGCGCTGGCATCGGTATCGCAGGATGAAGGCGCAACGATCGATGCGATCCGCGCTTATTTCGGAAGCGATGAGGCGGTGAAGCCGCTTCGGCGGATCGATTTTTCATCGGAGACTAAATGGTCCGGCGCTTCGTTTGAGGGCATCACCTACGTCATGGGCGCCGGGGAGATGCTCTTCCAAGAGCGTTTTAAGGCCCTGGAAGACCAGTTTCGGGATCGGATAGGGATCAACCGGGTCATGATGCTCGGAGCCGCGGAAGAGGGCTTTAACGAGGCCGGAGACCTGCCCAAGGGGCTGAGACCCATCGCGGCACTGCTGATCAAGGACGAGATCCGTCCGGAGGCGAGTGACACCGTTCGCTATTTCACGGAGCAGGGAGTCGAGCTGAAGGTCATTTCCGGAGACAGTCCGGAAACGGTCTCACATATTGCGAGCGAGGTCGGCGTGCCGAATGCTTCCCACGCGGTGGACGCACGGGAGCTTAACGATGAAGCGGCCATCGAGCAAGCCGCCAGGGAGATGACCGTGTTCGGACGTGTCAGCCCGAAACAAAAGCAGCAGCTGATCCGAGCGCTTCAGCGCCAGGGACATACGGCCTGTATGACCGGTGACGGCGTGAATGACGTGCTGGCCATGAAGGCGTCGGACTGCTCGGTCGCGATGGCCTCGGGTTCAGAGGCTGCGCGCAATACCGCTCAGCTCGTACTGACAACCGATGATTTTTCCGCGATGCCGATGGTCGTTGCGGAGGGAAGACGATCGATCAACAACATTCAGCGAAGTGCAGCGCTGTTTTTGACCAAGACGGTCTTTTCGATCTTGAACAGCCTTCTTTTCGCCTTTGCCTCGATGCGTTACCCGTTTGAGCCGATCCAGATGACCTACATCAGTTCGCTGACGATCGGCATTCCGTCCTTTGTTTTGGCCATGCAGCCGAACAAAGAGAGGGTTTCGGGGAATTTCTTCCTGAATATCAGTTCCAAGGCGCTTTCCGGCGGCCTGACGATGTTTATCGGTCTTCTCTTTACGTATGTGCTCGGAAACCACTTCCGGTTAAGCTTTGACGAGATCTCGATGGTTTCCGTGATCACGACGGCCGTGACGCTGGTGTGCCTGATCTTCAGAATCTCGAGACCGTTTGATACCGTCCGTATCTGCCTCTTTGCCTTTGTGCTGGTGAGCTTGGCAATCGTCGGATTTGTTTTGAGAGATCTGCTGGGATTTGTTCCGCTGCGCTGGACGATCGTTCAGGTAACGATCGTTGTCGCGGCGGTGGATGGTTTGATTTTTGCCTTGCTCTACCGAGCGCTGGAGGCACTGAGGAAGGAGAGTCAGCATGAGGCGTGATGAAGCAAGAAAAAGAGCGCATGAGCTGACAGCGAAGATGACGCTGGAAGAAAAAGCGAGCCAGATGCTCTATGAGTCCCCCGCGATCGAGAGGCTGGGGCTTCCGGAGTATAACTGGTGGAACGAAGCGCTTCACGGCGTCGCGCGAGCCGGTCTTTCCACGGTGTTCCCGCAGGCGATCGGGCTTTCGGCCTCCTTCGATCCGGAGGTGACCGGTGCGGTGGGACGTGTTGTCGGCGAAGAGGGCCGGCTGAAAAACACGATCTATCGCTCCGAAAATGACCGCGATATCTATAAAGGGCTGACGTTCTGGTCGCCGAACATCAACATTGTCCGCGATCCTAGGTGGGGTCGGGCTCATGAATCCTACGGAGAAGATCCGTGTCTGAATGCGCTGATGGGAATTCCGTTTGTCAAGGGCATTCAGGAATATGCGGATGGCCGCGAGGGACTGCAGGCCGCAGCCTGTGCGAAGCATTTTGCGGTCCACAGCGGGCCGGAATCGATCCGCCACGGCTTTAACGCAGTCGTGAGTGAACAGGACCTTCGTGAGACCTATCTGCCGGCGTTTGAGAAGCTGGTGAAGGACGGAAAGACAGCCGGTGTGATGAGTGCCTACAATGCGATCAACGGGACGCCCAGCTCGGCGGATCCGTACCTGCTGAGAGACATTCTCCGCGAGGAATGGGGCTTTGACGGCTATACGGTTTCGGACTGCGGCGCGGTTTCCGACATCTCAGAGAAGCATCATTACGTCGACACGAAAACGGAAGCGGCTGCGGCTGCGGTTGAAGGCGGATGCGAGCTGAACTGCGGCAATGTGTACGCTTACGTGTGCGCGGCGGTTCAGAAAGGCCTTCTGGATGAGAAGCGAGTGGATGAAGCGGTCGAGGATCTGCTGACGATCCGCCTGATGCTCGAGATGGATGAGCCGGTCTCGCAGGAAGAGGGAGAGCGCGCGATCCACGAGTGGATGCAGAAGAAAAAAGGGTGGGATGTTTTAAACGAGCGCATCGCGGAAAAGACGATGGTGCTTTTGAAAAACGACGGGATCCTCCCGCTTGAGTCTCCCCGCTGCATTGCGATCGTGGGGCCGGATGCGGACTCCCGGACCGTGCTGGAAGGCAATTATCACGGAACGGCCGCAGAGACGATTACGATCACGGAAGGGCTTCGGGCAGCGTTTCCTGAGGCAGAGCTGCTCGTGAGTGAGGGCTCGCATCTGTACCGCAATAAGGTGGAGTTCTGCACGCATCGGGAGCATGACCGCGTTTCGGAGGCAAGAGCTTATGCCCGCGTGGCGGATGTGACGATCGCCGTCCTTGGGCTTGATCCTTCGATCGAGGGCGAGCTGGGCGACGCAAGCAACGAATATGCAGCCGGCGATAAGCGTGATCTGAGGCTTCCCGAAAGCCAGCGCGTGCTGCTTGAAAACCTCTGCGAAGTGTCCGGACGCGTGGTAGTCGTGCTGACATCCGGAGGCGCGCTCGATCTTGGCGACTGTCAGGATAAGGTCAGCGCGATCGTTCAGGCCTGGTATCCGGGCAGTGAAGGCGGAAAGGCCGTGGCCGGGGTCTTATCGGGCCGCGTCAATCCGACCGGACGCCTCCCGGTTACGTTCTACCATAACGAGGATGTTACCTGGGATTTCTCAGACTATGCGATGGAAGGCAAGACCTACCGTTTCTTTGAAGGCGAGCCGCTGTACCCGTTCGGATTCGGACTGAGCTACCGCTCACTAACCGTTGAGTCAGCCAAAAAGACGGACGGCGGGATCCGGGCTATGCTGTATAATCCGCATACCATATCAACGTCCATGCCGCTTGAGGTGTATGTGGAGCAGAGCGAAGAGGGCCTTCGGACCCCGAAACGCCAGCTGTGCGCGCTGCAGTACATCACGCTGGAAGCGGGAGAGCGGAAAGAGGTGTTTGTCCCGATCGATCCGTATTGGGAGATGGTCGTTGACGAAGCAGGAAAGCGCAGGAAATGCCACGGAATATCGAGGTATTTTGTCGGTGACCATCAGCCGGATGAGCGCAGCGAAGCGCTCGCGCTCGCAAGCGGAAAGCAGCGCTGCCTTCCGGTTGAGAAAGAGTAAAACAGAGCGGTGCCGCAGGCAAATTGGATAGATTTGTTACATCTTTAAAAGAAGACGCTTGATGCGTCTTCTTTTTTGTATATTTATACATTGATTCTAATTGGATAATTGTATACAATAATACAAGTTGTACTTAGCACGAAAGGAGACCTGCTATGCCTCGCAATTACCAGAAACCACTCGGTGACAAGCTCACCATTGATCCGCGCACCAATCTGCTGGAGCTGACCAACTTTGAATACTCCCTGCAGGATGTGGAGGAGCCGGAGCTGTACCGCATGCTGTTTAATTACCAGGAGATCCCGAAGATCATGTTTAACCAGCGTCTGGTTCCGATGAACATGCCGGACGAGATCTGGATCACCGATACGACGTTCCGTGACGGACAGCAGTCCCGCGAGCCCTATACGACCGAGCAGATCGTCACGCTTTATGATTATCTTCACCGTCTTGGCGGCCCGAAGGGACTGATCCGCCAGAGCGAGTTTTTCCTTTACAGTAAAAAAGACCGGGACGCCGTGGAGCAGTGCCTCGAGCGAGGCTATGAGTTTCCGGAGGTGACCGCCTGGATCCGGGCCAAGAAAGAGGACTTTCAGCTGGTGAAGGAGATGGGTCTGAAGGAGACCGGTATTCTTGTCAGCTGCTCCGACTATCATATTTTCTATAAGCTGAAAATGACGCGCCGCCAGGCGATCGATCACTACCTGAGAGTCGTTCGTGAGTGTATCGAGGCCGGAGTAAAGCCGCGCTGCCACTTTGAAGATATTACCCGCGCCGATTTCTACGGTTTTGTTGTCCCGTTTGTTCTGGCGCTGATGAAGCTTTCGGAGGAGACCGGTGTCCCGATCAAGATCCGCGCCTGCGATACCTTGGGATACGGTGTCGGCATTCCGGGCGTGGCGCTGCCTCGTTCGGTGCCGGGCATCATCTACGGCCTGCGTCACTATGCGCGCGTGCCTTCAGAGATGATCGAGTTCCACGGTCACAATGATTTTTACCGTGCGGTTTCCAATTCCACAACGGCTTGGCTCTACGGTGCATCCGGCGTCAACTGTTCGCTTCTGGGCATCGGAGAGCGCACCGGCAACTGCCCGCTGGAGGCAATGGTCATGGAATACGCGCAGCTGCGCGGAACACTCGACGGCATGGATCCGACCGTCATCACGGAGATCGCAGAATACTACGAGAAGGAGCTCGGCTATCATGTACCGCCGCGCACCCCGTTCGTCGGCGAAGATTTCAACGTGACCCGCGCCGGTGTTCATGCGGACGGACTCCTGAAAAATGAAGAAGTCTACAATATTTTCGATACCGGCCTGTTGCTGAATCGTCCGCCGAAGGTTATGATCAGTAATACCTCGGGCGTTTCCGGCATTGCGGTCTGGGTGAATCAGCACCTGAAGCTGATGGGCCCGAATGCGATCGACAAGCACGATCCGCTGGTGCTGGCGCTCAAGGAGTGGGTCGATCAGCAGTACGAGGAAGGCCGCGTCACCGCGATCACCGATCAGGAACTGACCGAACAGATGGAGCTTTTTGCAGCGAAACTGCATGATACGCTTTCCAGGGAGGCATAATGCATGGAAAAACTGAAGCAGCCCGTTAACCTGGCGGAACAGGTATATCAGGAACTGCGTAAGGAGATCATCGAAGGCAAGATCGAGAAGGGCCGTCAGCTGACCGAGCTGTCGCTCTCGAAGGCGATGGGCGTAAGCCGGACGCCGGTCCGTGAGGCCATGAAGCAGCTCGAGGCCGAGGGCCTCATCGAGCTGAGGCCGAACCGCGGGGCGGTGGTGCTTGGCATCGAGACCCGCGACTTCCGGGACATCTACGAGATCCGTTCGCTCCTGGAAGGCCGGGCGGCGGAGAAGGCTGCACTCAACGCGGATGAGGATCGTGTCAACCAGCTGATGGAGATCACGGATCTTACCGAGTTTTACATTGAGCGCGGGGATTACGAGCGCGTGACGGTGATGGATGACCGGTTCCACGCACTGATCTACGAAATGACCAACAGCCGCATCCTTCAGAAGATCCTGACCGATCTTCACGCCTATGCAGAGAGTATCCGCGAGCGATCGATCAAAGAGCCCGGACGCGCAGCGGAGACGCTGAAGGAGCACCGGGCGATCCTCGAGGCCATCAGCGAAAAGGATGAGAAAAAAGCCGGCATGCTGATGAGCTGCCACATTCAGAACGCGGCCGCGAACATTCAGAAAAACCATCTGGCCGATACATTCGAGTAAGACACCTGTGAAAGACACCTGCTTGGGCACCTGCTTGGGCAGGGGGAGAAGGAAAATGGAATATCATCAGAGCGGAATCTATCTTCAGAACGGAATGCCTGCCGTCGAGGCAGACATGGATAAAACCGCAGCGCGCGAAGCGACGATGGCTTACCGCATCCTGCGTGCTCATGAAAAGGCGGGAGCCCCGAAGGATGGGCAGATGCACCTTGTCTTCGATGCAATGATCTCGCACGACATCACCTACGTTGGCATTATCCAGACCGCAAGAGCCAGCGGCCTTGAGGCATTCCCGATGCCTTACGCGCTGACAAACTGCCACAACAGCCTTTGCGCGGTCGGCGGCACGATCAACGAGGATGACCATGCGTTCGGTCTTTCAGCCGCGAAAAAATACGGAGGTATCTATGTGCCGGCCAACCAGGCGGTCATCCACCAATATGCGCGCGAAATGATGAGCGCCTGCGGCGCGATGATCCTCGGCTCAGACAGCCACACCCGCTACGGTGCCTACGGTACGATGGGCATCGGGGAGGGCGGCCCTGAGCTGGTGAAGCAGCTGCTTCATAACACCTACGACATTCCGTGCCCGGAGGTGACCCTTGTCTATGTCACGGGTAAGCTGAAGAAGGGGGTCGGACCGCACGACGTGGCGATCGCGCTCTGCAAAGAGACCTTCGGCAAGGTAAAGAACAATGTGCTGGAATTCGTCGGCCCCGGCATTGCCAATCTCTCCACGGACGAGCGGATCGGCATCGATGTCATGACAACCGAAACAAGCTGCCTTTCCTCAATCTGGGAGACGGATGAGGAGGTAGAAGAGTTCTACAAGATCCACGGCCGAAGCGAGGGCTATGCACCGCTGAAGCCCGGTGAAACGGCTTACTACGACCATTATGTGACGCTCGATCTTTCGGAGGTTGAACCGATGGCCGCGCTTCCGTTCCACCCGTCCAACGCCGTCACGATCCGCGAGCTGAAGCAGGATCCGATGCGCTATCTCGCTCCGCTCGGACTGGAAGATAAGATCGTGGACGGAAAGATTCACGTCGACCAAGGCGAGATCGCGGGCTGCGCAGGCGGACTGTATGAAAATATCGAAGAGACCGCGGCGATTCTGAAGGATCATACGATCGGCTGCGGAAACTTTACGCTCAATATCTATCCGGCTTCCACGCCGATCGAAATGCGCATCGCACAGACCGGTACGCTGCGTGAATTGCTTCTGGCAGGCGCCGTGATCAAGCCGGCTTTCTGCGGCCCGTGCTTTGGTGCGGGTGACGTTCCGCAGAACCATGGCCTTTCGATTCGCCACGCGACCCGCAATTTCCCGAGCCGTGAAGGCTCCAAGCCGGGCGAGGGACAGTCGGCTTTTGTCATGCTGATGGATGCCCGCTCGATCGCGGCAACCGCGGCCAACGGCGGATTTTTGACCGGTGCGGATGAGCTGGATTACGAATTTGAATGCCCGCCGTATGTCTTTGAACAATCGATCTATGAAAAGCGTTGCTATAACGGGGCGCTTAAACCGCAGCCCGAGGAGCCCCTGGTGTTTGGACCGAACATTACCGACTGGCCGAAGATGGAGGCGCTGAAGGATGACCTGCTGGTTCGGATGGACGCGGTGATCCGCGACGAAGTCACGACGACCGATGAGCTGATCCCTTCGGGCGAGACTTCCTCTTACCGTTCCAATCCGCTGCGTCTCGCCCGTTTTGCGCTTTCGCGCCGCGAACCCGCCTATGTCGGCAGGACGGAGGAGACCGCAAAGATGAAGGTGGAGGAGCTCGGACTTGATCCGGAAAACACCTCTTTCGGTTCCGCGATCTTCTGCAATAAACCCGGTGACGGTTCTGCCCGCGAGCAGGCGGCGTCCTGCCAGCGGGTGCTTGGCGGTGCGGCGAATTTCGCGATCGAGTACGCGACCAAGCGTTACCGCTCCAACTGCATCAACTGGGGCATGATCCCGTTCACGACAGATGCGTTCCCCTATGAGACCGGAGCCATGATCTACGTGCCGGGGATCCGCAAGGCGCTCGAGAGCGGTGCGGAAGCGGTCATTGGCTATGTGTATGTCCCTGGAAAGAAGCTTTCCGAGATGGACACGATCTCGCTGCATATGGGAATTCTGAACGAGACGGAGCGCGAGATCTTGCTGCGCGGCTGTCTGATGAATTATTATAAAGCGCATCAGGCGTGAGCTTTGCGCAAGGCAAAGGAGAGTAACGCAAATGGATAAAATCAGAATGACAACGCCCATCGTCGAGATGGACGGCGATGAGATGACCCGCATCCTCTGGAAGATGATCAAGGAGGAGCTGATCCTCCCTTACGTGGATCTGAAAACGGAGTATTATGATCTTGGGCTTGTGCACCGCGATGAGACGAATGACCAGGTTACGGTCGATGCGGCGATGGCGACCAAGAAATACGGCGTAGCGGTCAAATGTGCCACGATCACTCCGAACGCGCAGCGTATGGAGGAGTATCATCTGCATGAAATGTGGAAGAGCCCGAACGGAACGATCCGCGCGCTGCTCGACGGCACGGTCTTCCGCACGCCCATCGTCATTCCTACGATCAAGCCGGCGGTCCGCTTCTGGGAAAAGCCGATCACGATCGCCCGTCATGCCTACGGTGACGTGTACAAGAACACGGAGATCCGGACCAAGGAAGCGGGCGTGTGCGAGCTGGTGTTTACCGGAGAGAGCGGCGAAGTGATCCGCAAGACCGTACAGAAGCTCTCGGAGCCCGGCGTGTTCCAGGGCATGCATAATAAGGAAAGCTCGATCCGTTCTTATGCGCGTGCGGTGTTTGATTTTGCCCTCTCGACCCATCAGGACGTCTGGTTCGGGGCGAAGGACACGATCAGCAAGATCTACGACGGTGCGTTCAAGGAGATCATGCAGCAGGTATTTGATGAGGAATACAAAGACCGCTTTGAAGCGGAAGGCCTCATCTATTTCTACACGCTGATCGATGACGCGATCGCACGCGTGATGCGTTCGAAGGGCGGATTCATCTGGGCGTGCAAGAACTATGACGGCGATGTCATGAGCGACATGGTCTCGACCGCTTTCGGATCGCTTGCCATGATGACGTCGGTCCTTGTCAGTCCGGACGGTGTCTATGAGTTTGAAGCCTCCCACGGGACGGTTACCAAGCATTATTATCGCTATCTGAAGGGTGAAAAGACCTCAACGAACCCGGTCGCGACGATCTTTGCCTGGACCGGCGGATTGAAAAAGCGCGGCGAGCTCGATCAGATTCCGGAGCTTACCGCATTCGGAGAAAAACTGGAGAACGCAACTCTGGCAGTTCTGGAAAAGGGCATACTCACGGGCGATCTCGTGAGTCTTGCGGAAGAGGAACTGGAGGGGAAGGGCATCAACCCGGTGAAGGTGGATTCGGAAGGATTCATCAAAGCCATCAAACAAGAGATGGAGAGATGAATGAAGCGTATAGTCAAAGCATACGATGTCGTGATAGCCGGAGGAGGCTTAGCCGGACTTTGCTGCGGGATCGCCGCAGCCAGAGAAGGCGCCAGCGTAGCACTGGTTCATGACCGGCCCATGCTTGGCGGCAATGCGAGCTCTGAGATCCGCATGCATATCTGCGGAGCGGATCATCACGGCAGCCGGCCCAATGCCAGGGAAACCGGCATTTTGGAAGAGATCCTGCTGGAACACAAGCATCGTAATCCGCAGACAAGCTGGATGATCTTTGACAGTATTCTCTGGGAGAAGGCGGCCTTTCAGGAAGGGCTTGACCTGTATCTCAACACCCATGTTGCGAAAGTGGCTGCAGAAAAGCTGGAACAGGATGCGGACGGATACGACAGACAGATCCAAAGCATCACAGCCCTGCAGCTCACAACCGAAAAAGAATTTGAATTTCACGCCGACCTCTTCGTCGATGCGACGGGAGACGCGTTTGTCGGAGCCGAGGCCGGAGCCGATGTCGTGATCGGCCGCGAAAGCCGGGATCAACTAGGCGAAGCGGATGCCCTGGATGAGGCGGACGAGTTCACGATGGGAAACTCGCTCATGTTCAAAGCCCGTGACACGGGGAAAGAAGTGCCTTTCATCAAACCGTTCTGGGCCGATTCCTACACGGAAGAGGACATGCGCCACCGCCCGATCACGGAGATCTCATCCGGTTACTGGTGGATCGAGCTGGGCGGAGGAGTGCAGCGTGTCATCGAGGATGGCGAAGCGATCCGGGATGATCTGCTGAAAGCCGTCTGGGGCGTCTGGAATTACATTAAGAACAGCCGCACCGACGAGGGGACGCTTCGGTTCCCTGAAGCAGCCACCTATGAGCTGGAGTGGGTCGGCTTTCTGCCCGGAAAACGCGAAAGCAGGCGGATCCTCGGCGATTATATCCTGCGCGAGGAGGACTGCCTGGACTTGCACCCGGACCCCGAAACCGGTGAGATGATCGGCACCCGATTTGCAGACACGGTCGCCTACGGTGGCTGGCCGGTCGATGTTCATACCATCGAAGGCTTCCGCAAACTCGGGAAGGAACCCAACCGTACGAAGCTCATGGAGGATGTCTACGCCATCCCGTTCCGGTGTTACTATTCGCGGAATGTCAAAAACCTGATGATGGCCGGCCGGGACATCAGTGCTTCGCATCTGGCCTTTGCCTCGAGCCGCGTCATGGCCACCTGCGCCATCGGCGGGCAGGCCGTGGGAACTGCCGCAGCGATGGCAGTGCAGCATCAGATCTCACCGCGAGCCTTAGGGCAGACCATGATCCACGAGCTGCAGCAAAAGCTCATCTTGCGAGACTGTTATCTACCATCGATCCCCTTCGAAGCGGACGAAGCGAAGAGGCCGGCAAAAATCACCGCTTCAAGCTATGTTCCCGGACACGAGCCGGAAAAAGTGATCGATCCGTGGAGCCGCACGATCGGATCCCGGCACCATGACTGGCAGACGGCTACCCCGGCAGCGGAGGAGGCCCCGTGGCTGGAGCTTGAATGGGACAAACCACAGCTGATAACGAAAATCCAGATCCTCTTTGATTCGGATCTTTCCAAACAGCTGACACCGAGCCTTTCCGAATACCAGCTCGCGAAAGAATACCCGGGCACGCCACCGACGCTTGTCAAGGACTTCCAGGTAACTCTTTTCAGCGGCGAAACCGAACTTAACACGGTCAATATCTCAGAAAACTATCAGCGCCACTGCGAAATCGAGCTGCCTAAGCCGATCCAAGCCGACCGCCTGCGCCTGACGATCCATCAAACACACGGAACCACACAGCCACGGGTGTTTGCTGTTCGTCTCATAAAGTAAATACAAACCCCTGCACACCCTCTCTCCTTGCTCCTCATGCTGCGTCGAGAAGACATAACCCATACACACCCTCTCTCCTTGCTCCTCATGCTGCGTCGAGAGGGTGTGTAGGGGTTTGTTGTCTTCTGGGACGGAGGTTGGGCTAGGGGGTCAT
>JAEEGL012081058.1_pt1 | contig 18891 bp, 13 predicted proteins | sample 9134231 | NCBI WGS metagenome assembly JAEEGL01 (sample SAMN16246548, study PRJNA631951) | gut metagenome | biome: gut microbiome; feature: rumen; material: fiber-attached | host: Bos | place: Iran: Karaj | collected 2018-10 | reverse complement strand
TTTCCCCTGCTGGTCTTAACTCCTTCCACAATCTCATAGCCCTGCTCCCAGAGCCTGTACATCTCGACGATCTTTTCCGGTGGATGCTGAAGATCGCAGTCGATTACCACACAGCAATCTCCCTGTGCCTGAGCAATTCCTGCAAAGATAGCAGACTCTTTTCCAAAGTTCCTTGAAAAACACACTCCCTTAACATTGCCATTTGTGGCTGCAGCCTTCTCTATCTCTTCCCAGGTTCTGTCCTTTGAACCGTCATTTACAAACAAAAGCTCATGATCTATCTGAGCCTCATTTAATATTCCATCTATAACCGAAACGGTTTTTGGGATCATCTGCTCCTCATTGTAAGCAGGGATAATAACTGAAAGCACTGGCTAAGCGCTCCTTTCATTCTTGATAAATATCTTTCGCATTATATCACAGGACAATAATGGATTTCCACATTAACCCGCACTCAGACTCCCATAAATCTCCTTGCACAGTTGATCCATAGCTCTATCTGGAGCCTCAGCGCATTTATGATCTCCATCCTGCCAAATCTGACCCTGTGATCCGAAAACTTACTGATCTTCTTAATTCCGGCTGCAAGCCCTTTTATATGAGCCCTTCCAAGACCGTGCCTCACATAAAAGACATGCTTGATAATGATGCCGATCAGGATAAACGGCAGATTTATGAGTATCTGCAGTGCTGGCATATTCTTGTAGATCAGGAATATGTTGTTGGCTGCTGTAAGCTCCACTTTAAATGCATTGTAACGGGAACCACTGGTGGCGCTTCCTGCATGATAGACAATGGCTGACGGCTCCATAACGTTAGCATAGCCCCTGAGCCTTGCCCTGTAGCCAATGTCCACGTCTTCCAGATAGCAGAAATGCTCCTTGTCAAAAAGCCCCACTGTGTCAAAGTACTCTCTTCTATACATGGCAGCACCTGCACAGGCACTGGTCACAGACTCTCTTCTGCCAAATTTTGAGCTGTCCGCATCTTTACCCGGAGTAAACGCCCATCCAAGGGCACAGTACAGGTCTCCGCAGTCATCGATATAGTGGGGTTCTTTTGTCTGGAGCATCTTGGCCTGGGCGGAAAAGAGCTTTTTCTTGCCATCCATTACCTTGACCAGGTTCTCAATTGTCTGCTCTTCGCAGAAAGCATCATTGTTAAGAAGGAAAATGTATTCGCCTAAAGCACCCTCGATCCCCACGTTTACAGCATTGGCAAAACCGGTGTTTTCCGAAAGGGCGATGAGTCTTACCCTTAACGGAAAAGAGCTGCCGTCACCGGCAGTATGCTCTGTGACATCTTCTGTGCACCAGGTCTTTTTTATATGCTCCCGGCTGCCATCCGTGGAACCATTGTCCACTACGATAACATCAAAATTCCTGTACACCTGCTTTTTCAGGGACTTAAGGCAGTCATCTATATACTTTATTCCATTGTAGTTGGGAATTACTACAGTTACTCTAGGCATGTATTCAGCCTTTCTGCGATCTGTTAATAAGTTTTTGCCATTTGGCCATTTTTTTATTTAACTTAACTGCTTTCACTTACTTTGAAAGTTTGACACAGGTCCCAGGATCCCACATGGTGCGAAGTCCCCGGCCACGAACCTCTGAAGCAAACTTAATGGATAGCCTTAGAGCATCTTCCCTGGATAGGTCTGCATATGCCGCTTCTCCTGACCTGCATCCGCTGAAACCGTCCACATACTTAAGTCCGGTAATCTCCTCAAATACAGGTATAAGTTCCGTCCTTACCGCAATACATCTGATATCCACTCCATAGGAATCCTGCTGCAAAACTGCGCGGTGCTGCAGTCCTCCGCTAAAGCCCTCAGGAAGTCCGGCATACATTAAAGTTCCATCCTTAAGGTACGCTCCGCCGCAGATGCGATTCTTTTTATCAAGGATCTTACCGCCAACGCAACCTACATCCGGTCTGGATCTGAAAAAAGTCTCTATTTTCCCGGCATCTGCGCCTGTTTCAGTAGAAGCAGTATCGCTAAGCCACTCGTAATTTAACCTGTAAAAGCCCACATGCTGTAAGTGCTCTGCCTTAGCCTTGATCCCGTACCTGTCGGCAAGGCTTTGAAGTGCCAGCCTCCCCGCCTCGTATGCATAGGTCTTACTTGCAGGATTTGCTGCAGTTGACCCGCTATGGCATCTCCAGTGATACAGCACCTTGTCTATATGGGCGATCTGGCCGGAGGCCACAGGCATCATAAGACACGCCTCAGCACAGGCCCTAAGGAACAGGTCATAGTCCTGGGCTCCGTCGTACTCTTTTCGGAGCTTTAGTCTCTTTATCACGTCTGCCCTCATCATGGTGAAGTGACAGATATAATTGTTGGAAAAGAGATAATCCATGTTGAAGGAAGGCTTCCTATGGGGTTCATAGTAGCGTCCCTTCTTATCATCAAATTTATCTTCATCAGAATAAATGAGCCGCAGCGGGCAGTCTGAAAACTTAACCAGCTTGTTGCTCTTCATGCTCTTTCTGATGACTCTGCTCATCTCGTAGAGAGCATCAGGAGTAAGTACATCATCATGGTCAAGAAGGCCGATATAATCCCCGGTGGCCTTCTCGATTCCGGGATTGGTATTTTCTGAGATCCCGCCGTTACGGGTCAGTCTCAAATACTTTATCCTGGGATCATCCTTGACATACTCTGACACTATACGGCCCGTCTCATCAGATGGCGACGCATCACACAGCACCAGCTCCCAGTTTCCATAGGTCTGGGATGTAACAGACTCTATCATCTCCCGAAGGTACTTTTCCGGTGTATTAAAAAGAGGCACCACTATGCTGAAACGCAGCAGGCACCCCGATTCTGTCAGGAGCTTGTACTCCTGTCTCTGCTCTTTTAACACTTCCTCAGGAAGAGGAGTAAAAGAGTACTTCTCCCTGCGGTTAAGTGATACCCTCTCAAGGGCAGCAAAAAATGCGGCCCTATAACCATTGCGCTTTGCATATGCAATTGTTTTAGTAACCGCATTCTTTATGCTCATGAGGTTTCCACCCTTAATTTATTTTTCTTTTGCGTCGGCAATCAGCCTACAATAGCCTTAACAGCTGCTGTCAGCTCATCCTGGAGCTTAGCGGCATCAGCAAGATCTTTTCCCTTAACACCCATGTAGAACTTGATCTTGGGCTCAGTTCCTGAAGGTCTTGCGCAGCACCATGCATCATTATCAAGAGCAAAATACAGAACGTTGGATGTAGGAAGTCCTGTTGAGCCCTCTGCACCTGTTGCCATGTTGACAGTCTTGCCAGTCTTGTAATCCCTGAACTCCTCAACCTTCCATGTGCCAACTTCCTTAGGCGGATTGCTGCGGAGTCTGTCCATAAGTGCAGCGATCTGCTCAGCACCTTCCTTGCCCTTCATGGTGATGGAGTACTGGCCTTCCTTGTAGTAGCCATACTTCTCATAGATGTCGATCATTGCATCCCATACGCTCTTGCCCTGCTTCTTGTAGAAAGCAGCAAGCTCGCAGAGCATCATAACTGCAACGACTGCGTCCTTATCCCTTGCGTGGGTTCCTGCAAGGCATCCGTAGGACTCCTCAAGACCAAATACGTAGTTGTAGGACTGGCCATTCTCTTCAAAGATCTTGATCTGCTCGCCAATATACTTAAAACCGGTAAGAACTTCAATGTAGTGAAGACCGTAATCCTCTGCAATAGTCCTTGCCATATTTGTTGTAACGATAGTTGTAACGAAAGCTGGCCTCTCAGGCATTGTGCCTGTTGCCTTGCGCTCTCTAAGGATATATTCACCGATCAGCATACCGGACATGTTACCTGTAAATGGCACATATTCTCCGGTCTTAAGATCCTTGGCATAGATTCCAAGTCTGTCAGCATCAGGGTCGGTTGCAAGGACAATGTCTGCATCCTTTTCTTTTGCCAGCTTAAGAGCAAGCTCGAAAGCCTTGGGATCTTCAGGGTTAGGGTAATCAAGGGTTGTAAACTCGGGATCGGGCTCTTCCTGCTCAGGAACAACAAACACGTTCTTGAAACCAAGCTCCTTTAGTACTCGCCTTACAGGAAGGTTACCTGTTCCGTGGAACGGTGTGTAAACGATGGTGAACTTCTCAGCCATCTCATCAATAACATCCTTGTGGATGATCTGCTTCTTTAATTCAACCATGTACTTGTCATCAATCTCCTGGCCGAAGCTCACATAGAGCCCGGCTGCGATGGCATCCTCTTTTGACATGGTCTTAACATCATGGAAATCAGTAATAGCCACAACCTCGCTGATTATGCCTGTATCATGAGGAGGCGTGATCTGTGCGCCGTCCTGCCAGTATACCTTGTAGCCGTTGTATTCCGGAGGATTGTGGGAAGCAGTTACCATAACGCCTGCGATACATCCAAATTCCCTAAGAGCAAAGGACAGTTCCGGTGTAGGACGTAAGATGTCGCTGACATATGCCTTGATGCCGTTAGCTGCAAGACAAAGGGCAGTTTCATCAGCAAATTCAGGTGAGAACTTTCTGCAGTCAAAAGAGATAGCAACACCCTTTTTAGCTGCATCCGGTCCGCCGTGCTTCTTGATATAGTTGGCAAGTCCCTGTGTGGCCTTTCTTACTGTGTACTTGTTCATCCTGTTGGTTCCTGCGCCGATAACTCCACGAAGTCCGCCGGTGCCAAACTCAAGCTCTCTATAAAAACGATCCTCAACCTCTGCCTCATTGTTCCTGATGGCAAGAAGCTCCTGCTTGGTCTCTTCATCGAAATAATCGTCATTTAACCAATACTCAAACTGCTTAGTTGCTTCACTCATAGCTCTTCCTCCTATTATTTGTCACAAGTAGTCTTGTGTCTTATCAATAATAAACGTCCGGAATCCATCACCCGGACGTTTACAGTATACCATAATTTATCGCCACTCAAAACCATGGCTTTCAACATCTTGCCTGATTATCTCCACATTTCTATCCCAACTGGAATAGTAAGGGTCTTCTCTGTGATCAGGGATAAGATCTGCACCGTAGCGCTCCAAAAGATCTTTTCCCAAATAATCGGTAAATTTGCAACTGCCATAGTAGTTAAGGTGGGAGTCATCATACATATCCTCGCCGTCTCCCATGTGAAGGTCAAAGGATTCCATGTGCCTTAATGTATAGTCAAAGTAAACATTTTCATAACCTTCCTCCCGGCGTTCAGCAATATATTGTTCAAGCCAGTTATATCGCTTATCCTCCTCCTGAACAACATCAGTAACCTGCTCCTGATTCACATTATAGGGGACAATGGTTATGTACAGTTCAATGTCATGTTTCTTTGTATAGTCAAGGATCTTCTTAAGATACTTCTGAGATTTTTGAGACGGAGGCAGCACTTCATCCGTTCCGATACTATTGGGAGAAATCGGGTAATACTCGAAGTATGGTGTAAAACCCTTGAAGTCCTCATAATCCGCAAAAAGCCTGGCAAAGTCCGCACTTTCCATGTTTTGGTACTGGTCATGATATCCAAAAAATCCCGGGAAATATGTATTCCATAAATCCAGCTTGTGGTCAAAGCAAGCATACATAAGCCTTAACTTGTTGAATGAAAACCTTATGCCGTAAAGAGTATCTGACAGATATGCATACTTATATTTATGATCATCCTGAAACGCCGCGGGTGAAAAGAAATCAAGCACAACCACCTTGGGCTTTTGAGTTTTACAAGCTTCAATCAGATAATAATACGAAACCCACAGAGCCTGCTCCGCAGATGAATAATCATAAGCAGATATGCCATAATCCTCCCATAATTTAGCGGTATTGACCCCGTAGTGAACGTGACTGGAGCCCAAAACCAGAACATCTATGGAATCCTCTGGCTGGTCATAGAAAGCCAAACCCTGTTTTACCCCATGAACAGTAATTTCCTTAAAAAGAATATCCGCCAGTATAATCACTCCTGCCAAAATCACAAAACTGATAATACAAGCCAGTATCTTCTTTTTAGTCCTATTCTCCATTTCAAATCTCCCAAAGCAAACTATTATGAATCCTAAAAATTCATATAGACAAACTTACGTATTTCCGATCCTGCACCATATTCCCCAAATATCAAAATAACTGCCATGGCAGCTGACAGAAGGACCAGTCTTTTGTTATCACTAAGCCTCTCGATAAAAGCCACTGGCGGTACAGTGTCTCTGTTGTATGAAAAAGCATCACATACAGTTATAAACAGGATAGTTATTCCGGCAATCCACCAATCCACAATGTCAAGTCCCAAAAGAATTCCATCCTGGATATTAAGTCCTGAAAAAAGGCCATTTGGATTAAGGCTTGGAACCATCTCCTTTACAAACAGCAGTGCCTGTGAAAGGGACGGAGCCCTGAAAAAAATCCAGGCAAAAGAAACAAAACAGAAGGTTATGACCCTACCAAGATTTCCCTTTAAGAGAAAGCAGAGTCTTGTCTTTTTTAGGATACCTGCAACCACGTTAAGTCCACCATGGATCATCCCCCAGACAATAAAACTAAGCCCTGCACCATGCCACATTCCGCAGATAAAAAACACGATGACAGTGTTTATATGTTTTCTTACAGCGCCCTTTCTGTTCCCTCCCAGGGGAATATACACATAATCCCTTAGAAAGCCGCTTAAGGAAATGTGCCATCTGCGCCAGAAATCCACTATATTTTCAGCCATGTAGGGAGTATTAAAGTTCTTGGTAAGATCGATTCCAAAAAGCTTTGAAACACCGATTGCAATATCAGTATAGCCTGCAAAATCGCAATAAATCTGTATCGTATAGAGTACAGAAACCAACATCAAAGTAAACGGTCCCATGGTTCCCATATCCGCAAAGGCCGCATCAACCACAGTAGCCACTTTATCAGCAACCATAAGTTTTAGCACCAAGCCCCAGACAATGAAGGAAGCCGCATGAGTTACACGATGCAGTGAATATGCCCTGATATTTCCCTGATATTGAAGCTGATCCACAAAAGTGCCTGCTCTCTCAATAGGACCGCTCATCCACTTGGGAAACCAGATCATGTATAAGACAAAGTCTGAAATACCAACATTTTCCTTAAGCTTTCCCGTGTATATATCAGCAATATAGCTGATCGCCTGAAACGTGTAGAAGGAAAGACCTATTGGAACAGGAAGCGACAATACTCCACTGTTCAACTCATACCCTGCTTTAAGCGCCAGGAGCGGCACATATTTCCATCCTGCCAGGATCATAACCAGCACCGAGATACTCAGCACCATCACGATTTTCTCAGATACACTGTCCTGTCTCTGGGCGAAAAGACATTTTCCCATGAGCCAGGTATAGGCAGTCACAAGAAGGATTGAAACAAGCCCAAGAACTCCGCCCTCCACATATATAAACAACGTGCTTGCCAAAAGCAGCACGAATTTGCGCATTCTCCCCGGAGAAAACTGGAATACAGCTATGAGGATTGATAAAAAAACAATTGTACTTATCTGTATCGTCATTGGTAAAACTCATTTCTCTGCATATTATTTCAAAAAACACACTAAAGGAATCATAACAAAAAGTGCATACAAAAATCTTTAAGATTTTCTTAAGATTTTCATATGCACTAAAAATGCTCCTGTTTTATTGATTAAATATATTGTCAAACTACTCGATGTGCTGCAGCCCGGTGACTTTTACTGCACTCGAAGGCTCGAATATCCTTCCACATTGAGGCTGTAGTCGCTCCTATCCAGGGAAAAATTCGGATTATAGTAAGGGTCGCCCTTTTCAAGGACTTCCTTCCACTTGGTCTTAAAATGCTCTGACTCCTTGTCGTAGCGCTGGGCATTCTTTCCCTCAAGGTCAAGTCCACGGGAAAGTGACTCGTAGTGGAACAGCTCAGCAAATGGAGTAAATACATTGAGGTACCCCTTCTGACGGAGCTTTAAACAAAAGTCAACATCGTTAAGGCTAACTGCAAAGCCCTCATCAAAGCCGCCAACTTCGTCGTACTTCTTGCGGGATACCATCAGGCATGCGCCGGTAACTGCGCTTACATCCTGAGCATAACAGAGTCTTCCCATATATCCGAGGTTCATGCCCGCCTGACCGTAGTGTGAATGGCCTGCTGTTCTGTGGGCTCCAAGTCCAAGAACAACACCCGCGTGCTGGATCTTCCTGTCAGGGAAGTAGAGCTTGCCGCCAACAGCGCCAACATCCCCACGCTGAGCGTACATTAAAAGCTCTTCGATCCAGTTCACGGTGATGACCTGGGTGTCATTGTTTAAGAGGATGATGTACTCTCCTGTGGAGTTCTGAACGCCGTAGTTAACTACTGCGGAGTAGTTAAAGCCCTGAGCAGAGGCGCTCTGCTCGGATGCAGTTTCGCTGCCATTCTTCCATGCAGTGTAGTCCACAACCTTTACGATATCCTTCAGGCCGCCGTTTTTTAGCTCCTCATAGTAGCCCCTGATCTCACTGCCCCTGGAGTTGTTCTCAACAACTATTATCTCGTAGTTGTCGTAAACGGACTTCTCATAAATTGAATCGATACATCTCTTAAGATCCGCTGCGTGCTCGCAGTTAGGGATCACAATTGAAACCTTGGGAGTTCCCGTAACCTCATAGGTGATCTTAAAGATTGTCTCAAAAGCTCTTGTGCTGGTGATCTTGAAATGATCATAGCCGTGGCGACGCAGGTGATCTGCTACAGCTCCCTTTGCTGCCTCAATGGCATAGGGCTTGGCTGAAATATCAGACGCAACTGATGCAGCATGGCTTCTCCAATAGTAAAGAAGTTTTGGCACATGCACGATATGCTCTGCCCTGTCAGTAAGACGCAGTATCATGTCATGGTCCTGGCTTCCGTCAAACTTAGGCCTGAAGAGCTCGGTTCCGTCAAGAAGAGTTCTCTTAAATACGCTGAAATGACAGATATAGTTATTGGCCCTCAGGTTATCTATGGCATAGTCAGGCTTAAAGTGCATGGTGATCATCTTGTTGATGTCATCACCCTTAAAGGTAGTCTCATCGCAGTAGATGTAGTCTGCATTTTCTTCATTGATAGCCTTAACATACCAGTAGAGAACCTCCGGATGAAGGATGTCATCATGGTCAAAAAGCCCAAGATACTCACCGTCTGCCAGCTCAAGGCAGTGATTGGTGTTACCTGCTATTCCTTCGTTTCTCTCAAGCTTCTGATATTTGATCCTGCAGGAATCCCCGGATGCATCGACTTCCCCAGATGTGCTTCCCATCCGGGCTCTTGGATCCTTCTGATACTCTTTTACGATCCTCTGCACAAGCTCCACATGCTCTGCATCAGAGCCGTCCGCAAGGCACAGCTGCCAGTTTTTGTAGGTCTGGGCCAGTACTGACTCTATCATATCCCTTAGGAACTTCTCTGGTGTATTGTACAGTGGCACAAGAATGGATATCAGCGGCATCTTTTCAAAAACTGCTGACTCCTGCTGCCTTCTTGTCTCCTCACTGGGAAAACTCTCAGTACCGTAGTGAGTCATGGCCTTTTTCTCGATCTGCTTGTACTTGATCTTGGCAATAACTCCCCTAAGGGATCCCTGATTCCTGATCCTGTCACGCTGTCTGATCACCCAGTGCATGGCGTTTCGGGCGGGAGTTGAGGCCTTCCAGATGGGATTGTTCTTGATCCTGTTCAGCTTAAATTCCAGCTCCTGGTTTTTATCCTCGAGTTCAGCTATGCGTCCTGCAAGATCTGCAGTCTTCAGTTTTTCCTTCTCATAAGCAGCTTTATAATCTAATTCTTCTGACATAAAAGCAATCTCCAATAAATCATAAAATACGATTTGCTCCGCTGCGCTCTCGCAAATCTACAAATATTCGGAATCCGCACTATTGTGCTACTTCCTCATATTTGTTTAGCCCACATGGTCATGACAAGCTTTCTGCGAGCAGAGCTTGTCATGACTATGTGTTCTTTATTTTTAATATGTTTGGCACCCAGTTGATGAGCTTTAACCTGCTGGTCTTGTCAACAGCCAGCATTCCGATCTGGTAGTATCCCGGTGGCAACAGCCCCTTCTTTATCCTGACCTTATATCCCGTCAGATCCACATTCACCTGATCTGCAAGCCTCACCCTGATGTCAGGCCTGTACCAGGTATAAGTATCAAAGCTGTAAACCTTAGGCCCCACCGGTCCTGCACCATCCTCGTATCTCTGCACCAGACGCAGAAGAAGTTTCTTTTCAAAGCATGCATTGTCAGAGCCAATGACAAAACTGTACCCCTTGAGGTAATACCCTTCCTCGTTGCTCCTTGCCGTAACGCCATATAGCCAGTTGTCCATGGTGCCATTGTACTCGCACCCGATCCTAAGGCACTGATCTTCTCTGGCTCCGCGGATGCCCCTCTCGTGAATGCTTGCTGTGGCAAAACGTATGTCCTCCACAGGAGTGTAGTCTTCCTTTGGAATAATAGCCGAAATAGTCTCATCCTCAGTAAGATGTGGTGAATAGAAAGGATCTATGTTGTAGAGGTGGCTGTGCCTGGTCATAAGGGTATCTCCCTCTACAGCAAGCCTCTCCATCTTCCTGGGGTCAAGGTTATCAAGCCCCCTTGTCAGGGACTCATGATGGGTAAGATATATGTGATTGCAGCATACATTGTAATAGCCCTTCTCATGAATGCTGTAGCAGAAATCCACGTCGTTAAAGGCTACCTTAAGATCCTCAGGGAATCCTCCCACATCATTAAACTTCTTGCGGCTCACCATGAGGCAGGCTGCTGTGGCTCCGATCATGTTGTGGATACCGCGGTTGTAGCCAAAGTAATGGCTCTTGTTGTCGTGCATCTTCTGGAGCTTGTGAACAGGTCCGCGGCGCACATTGGCAATCCCCGCATGCTGGATAAGATCAGAATCGGGATAAAGGAGCTTGGCTCCAACAACGCCCACGTGCTTAAGCTGAGCCTGGGAGAGCATCTCCCTCATCCAGCCTTCCCTGACGCACTCTATGTCGTCATTTAAGAAAAGCAGGTACTCGCCGTTTGAGTTCTTAACGCCCTGGTTACACATAGCAGAGAAATTGAATTCCTGGGTCTTGTAGATATAGTTGATCCTGGTAAGACCGTTCTTTCGCTCTGCGCGGCTTGCGTAAACGCCGTATTTCACGCGGTTTGCGGCGCTGCTGCCGTTATCTATTATGACGATGTCATAGGTAATATTGTCATCACCTGTTGTTTCAATTATCGAGTTGAGGCACTGCTGAAGTACCTCAGGATGATCCTTTGATGGAATGATGATGCTGACTGTTGCGGGAGACAGCAGCATGTGTTTTGATGAATGGAAGCTTCTTCCGTAGAATACGTCCTGCTCAGGGTTTCTGTGGAATAAGACTTCCTGTATGTGACCAATCGGGAACTCGAGACCGGTTCTTTTCCCGAAGGCATGCTCATGTATTGCCAGCATACAGAACAGTACGTCTGCGGACAAAAGAGAAGCCTCAAGGCCTGTCTGTTCAACCGAGCCCTTCTTGTGTGATGTTCCGCCAAGCATCCTCACCGCGTTGTCGTATTCAACAGCTGCGTCATGCATGACAGAAGCACGGCAGGCAAAATAGCTGCCGATATAGAACGAATTAAGATATGAATCGGGAGACCAGTCGGGTTTAAAGTAAGGGTGAATGAATTTTCCACCCTTTCCGATCTCGTCCTCGTCGCCGTAAACCACGTTGTGCTCAGGATGGGCGATGAAATACTGCTTGATCACTTCGGGAGCTTTTTTTACAAGCTTCCCCTTAGGGCTCACAAACAGGTAAACAGAGTTCTCATCCTTTTTAAGATCCTGGGCTTCCCAGACCTTGCCATAGGGCATAACCTTAACTACCGGCTCAGGGAGCTTTTTGGGCACAAGCTCTCCGCTTTCTGTTGTCTCGTACTGAACAGGTGCCAGCGCCATCTGTACCGGCGCTTTTTCCCTGGCCCTCTGCCACTTGTCATAGGCTGAAGACTTATTTGCCAGGAGTTTATTGTATTTTCTTGTCTGCTTATTATGTAACGCACCCTTCGCCAGGTCTTTTAACATATCCCCTTAATCCCACTCCTCGTCTTTGTAAAAGCGCTCCTCACGCTTTTGTCTGATCTTGCCTTTTATCTTGCCGATGATATTGCCCTTCTTATTCTCCCCCCTGGGCTCATCTACATGCACTGACTCTGCGATTGCATCTGCGCTGTTTTTCGGAATCAGCGTAGTCAGAAGAGTCAGCTTTAAGTGATTCCTGTCCTGTTTGCCGGACTCATTTTCAATCCCAAACTCAATGTTAGGGTCATCACTGTTAAATATAAATGTATCGTCTGAGATCCATTCTCCGTTTACCGGATGGATTGAAATGTTACAGGTACTGTCGGAAATGGACTTGTCATTCCAGCTGGCTTCCAGGATTGTAACAATACATGGCGCAAAAGCCGGATCCACACGGACAATCCTGCAGTCCCCGGAAACCCTGAGATCAAGGCTTATCTCATTCTTCTCATTGTACTGCTCCTCCGGGAAGAATGAATCATCCTCTGAGTAGCCCTCTCCCTCGTCCAGATATACCTGGACGCAGTCATCAGGCCTTGCTGCTTCTGCTCCGCCCTGAACTTCCTTGGGAACTATGACCTTTCGTCCGATGCTTTTCCAGATCTCCACCATGGACTTGCGGTTTCCTGTGACATATTTCTGGAAGGCGTACTCCTCTTCAAGGAGGTCCTTCATCTCTTTTTCCGTAAGGCCAACCCTGTCGTAGATGGGCCCCAGATCAAAGTGCTCGCGCTTTCTGTCCTCCAGCCTGTAACAGTACAGGGCTCGCCAAACCTGTTCCTTTACCGGAATGCACTTGCCATAAGTCCACTCGTAATCGATTATGGTCCAGATAGGGCCATTTACCATGATATTGGAAAAGATAAGGTCGTAGTCCGAAACCGGATAGTCAGGATTGTGACCTATTCTCTTAATGTACTCGTTTATCAGGGCATCAAAGGCTTCGCGGTCATCCCTGTCAATGCACTGATCAAGGAGCGATGAAAGAGGTACTCCGTTGACAAAAGAGAAGATGGCGCATCCCTCTTTTTCATTTAGCTGACAATCGTTAATCTCCAGGTCTCCGCCCTTGTACTTTTCAATAAGGCCAAGATAAGCATCCCTTATGCCAAAGACATGCTCTTTTGCAGCCTCCGTGAGAGGAAACTTCTTGATGATCTTGCGCCCTGCTCTGTCAATGGCAATATCTGTCCTGATCTTAAACTCGTCAACCCTGTCGTTACTGTATTTGCTGTATATGGTGTCAAAGCCGGGGCCAAGGATTACCTCAAAAGAGTTGGCAAATTCAGTGTACATTTTCTCCTTGATCAGCTCTTCGTAGGCCTTCTTCTCGTTAAAGAGGATCATCCTGTCCCTGTCAAAGTTTCTGACGTTGTCCTGAAGCTCTCCGTGTCCCGGAAGATAACTGTCGGAGTGGAGAAGAGTCATCAGCTTGTAGTCAGGATATGGATAATAGAAATGGTACTCATTCATTCCACACTTTTTAAATATGTTGATGAGTCCGTTTCTGCTAAAGGTCCTTGCAACGGAATCAGGGGAATACCCCTCAATTCCTGTAAAGTAGCTGCCAAGGTGATCCTCTGCGCAGCCTGCAAAATATTTAAGGCCAAGGCGGTTCTCAATGGCAATGACAATCCTTCCGCCTTTTTTGAGGTGGCGGTTTAACATGCGAAGAAAACGCTCATAGGGAGTGTCTGTGCCAATGTAGCCCTGCCCATATTCGAACACTCCGATGAGGAAGATGTAGTCAAAGTCCTTGGGAAGATCAGGCTCAATGTCCCTGAAATTGCCCACATGGATAGTAACATTGTCGCACTCTGAGTTTCTTGTGGCATTGATCTCAGAGCGGCGGCGGGAAAGGTCGCAGGCAACGACTTCTCTGGCCTTTTTTGAGAGCATGCCCGTGATGGCACCGCAGCCGGAGCCCACTTCCAGCACCTTGGCATCTGGGTCCATAGGGATCCACTCAACGATATTGGAACGCTGTTCAGAGAGGTGGTAGAGAATAGGCCAGCTGCCACGCTCCTCGATCACCTTCTGGTAGTCTTCCTTCTTATATTTTTTGACTATCTCAAGAAGGTCGTTCTCTATGGCGCCATCGCTGTAGAGATCAACCCCTGAGTAATGTTTGAAATTAAGGGAAACGCCCCCAATCTTGATTTCTTCCTGCATGTATTGTTCCTCAGGTCCACGGATTTTGGATATAATTAAGTGTCAGTTACTACACATGTAGAATTCATATCGTAGTAACCAACGGTGTTCTTATCGGATACGACAGTTACGTTCAAAGCATCGTAGAGTCTGTGGTAAACGGTGAAATCGTTCTGTTCAAAGCCGGTTACTCCGAAGCTCAGAAGGTATTCGCCGCCCTGAAGGGTCATCTTCTGGGTGAAGGAGATGTCCTTCTCATCGCCGGCCTTTACAGGTTCCAGGAAGGCTTTTTCAACCATGGAGTTGGTACCGGTGATCTCGATGCCCATGATGTTCTTGAAAGTAAAGGCAAAGATTGGTGCTGCTACGTCCTTAGTAAATTTAACCCGCATGTGGACAGTGAATTCTGAGCCTTTGATGATGGAGTTGGTACGGGTGCCCTTTTCGTCGGTGACATAGTATTCAGTAATGGCAGCTGCGCCGTCTCCGTACTCAAGAAGGTCCGGGTTAGCTGACTGCCCGTCAGCTGATGTGTTATCCTCTCTGTCAGCTTTGTTTCTGCCAATTTTTTCAGCATCAGCAGTCTTGCTCACTTTTGAATCGGCCTCGTCGGCGGCATTGGCTGCAGCCTTGCGGATATCCTCATCATCCAGAAGGTTTTCTCCCTCTCCTTTTGGAAGAGGATACTGGCCAACAAGCACCTGCTTATAAATGTCGATCATCTTCTTTGGAGTGCCTTCTCCAAGGAGAACTCCCTGATTAAGGAGCACTGCCCTGTCACAGTACTTACTGATGCTGGACAGATCATGGGATACAAAGAGGATGGTCTTGCCCTGCTTTTTAAACTCCTCAAACTTGTGGTAACACTTTGCCTGGAAGAATACATCTCCTACTGACAGCGCCTCATCCACAATAAGGATCTCAGGGTCGATGTTAATGGCAACTGCAAATGCCAGACGCACAAACATACCACTGGAGTAAGTCTTAACCGGCTGATATACGTAATCACCAATATCGGCAAACTCAAGGATTGCATCCAGACGTTTTGTGATCTCTTCCTCGGAGAAACCGATCATCATACCATTAAGGTAGATGTTGTCGATTCCGTTGTACTCCATATTAAAGCCTGCACCCAGCTCAAGAAGTGCTGAGATGTGACCGTCAACACTGACTTCTCCTGCTGTAGGAGACAGAACTCCTGTGATGATCTTAAGGATAGTAGACTTACCTGAGCCGTTGGTTCCAATGATACCAACGGTCTCGCCCTTTTTAACAGACAGTGTCACGTTATTAAGGGCAAGGTGTTCCTTGTACTTCTTTTTCTTGCCATTAAGTCCAAGGGAATCCTTAAGCCTGTCCATGGGCTTGTCATATAATCTATAAACCTTCGTGAGGTTTTTTACTTCAATCGCTATGTCTTGGTTCATATACTTCCTTAATATCGAACTTCAGTAAATCTCTTGTTCGCGTTTATCAATCTTACAGAACATCTGCAAAATGCGTCTTACTTCTCTTGAATATCAGTGATCCTATGCTGAAGGCCGCAACAACAAAAATCCAGAAATAAGTAGAGGAATAGAAGTGCTCAAAGAACCACGACTTTCCGTAAATTGTATTTCTGAAGCCCTCCACAATATAGGTCATTGGATTAAGCTTAACAATCCACTTGTACTTGTCCGGAACAATATCAATGTTCCAAAGGATCGGTGTTGCCCACTGGAACAGCTGAAGGCAAATGGAGATGATCTGCAAAAGGTCCCTGAAGAACACCACAATTGCGCAGGTAGCATAGCTTAAGGACAGCACCAGAATAAACTCACAGCCAATGTAATATATGAGCTGGAGCCAGTAAATACTTGGATAATAGCCATAGACACAGGCTATGATCATCAAAACGCAGGTAAAGAACATATGGATGAACATTGCTGCGATTATCTTGATGATAGGAAGTATGCTTATCTTGAAAAGAACTTTTTTAACCAGATAGTTGTACTCCAGAAGTGAGGTTGTTCCGTTGGTAAGAGCCTCTGAAAAAAAGAACCAGGGAACAAGGCCGGCCGTCAGAAAAAGGACGTAAGGAACTGTTACGCCATCTGAAACCGCCTGTGCTCTGGACTGGAATACTCTGTCAAAGACAATATAATACATGCAAACAGTGACCACCGGCTGAGCCAGTGCCCACACTATGCCCATATATGATCCGGCATATCTCTTTTTAAAGTCGTTGATTGCCAGCCTTTTTATAAGCTTCCTTGAATTGAACAGCTCAACAGGCAACACTAAAAGTCTGTCATACCAAATAAATACCAAAATGCAGCTGATACCAATTAGTAAACAGCCGCATATTTTTTTCAGTATGGCAGTATCCGGATCCTCCAAGGGATTACTATGAAAAATAAGAAGAAGCGCCAGCGTCAAAGCCAGTGCGTAGAAAACTCCAAGGGAAATTCCCTTGAAGAATTTCTTAGAATCGCCCTTCAAAACCCTTGATTCCTCCCCACTTTGTATCCTTATCTGAAAGGTTGAGCTCAACACCATCGATGAGAGGCCACTCTACTCCAATATCCGGATCATTCCAGATAAGTCCGCCCTCATCATTTGGATGATAAAAATCTGAACACTTATATGCAAACTCAGCGTACTCAGAAAGAACGTAGAATCCATGTGCAAATCCCTTAGGGATAAAGAATTGCTTTTTGTTCTCAGCAGAAAGAGTTACTCCAAACCACTTTCCGAAGGTCTTGGAGTCCTTACGAAGGTCTACAGCAACATCAAACACTTCACCGTTGATGCAGCGTACAAGCTTATCCTGTGGGAATTCCTTCTGGAAGTGAAGGCCTCTAAGTACTCCCTGTTTGCTAGCTGACTGGTTGTCCTGAACGAACTCTACATCGATCCCGGCCTCAACGAAATCATTCTTGTTGTAGGTCTCTACAAAATATCCTCTGGCATCTCCAAATACCTGAGGTGTGATGACCTTAAGTCCCTCTATTTCACATGTTTCTACTGTAATCTTACCCATTGCTAAACAAATCTCCTTAATTACAAAATTTATTTCTTAATTTCCTACAGGTGTCCCGGTAACCGTCTGGTCAGCCGGGATGTACTGTCCAAAGCCTCCTTCTGGTGCCTTGGGTACACTTGTAAGGTAACCTGATGCTCCTGTGGCATCATCCTGAAAAGCTGACGGATACTCGGGGTTTGGGTTGGTCAGCTGGCCAACCACAGCCATTCCGCTGCCACCATTGCTCTCATCTGCGTCTGTGTCAGCACCTTCCTCTCCTGAAAGCGCACCACTGCCTGAATCTGTCGCATCAGCAGATGAACCGGAAGAAGTTTTTTTCCTGACAACCACAGAGGGTATCGTTTCTGTCTCGTCAAAAAAATCTTCATCCAGCATAAATCCGCTTAAATCGCTGCCTATCTGGTCCTCGGAAAAAGTCACATCAGCAGCCTCATCCACATAGGACTCTTCCACCGTAGCTTCACCTTTCTGTCCCCAACCAAAGAGCTCGTTGATCTTTTTGGCGTTGGTGGCATAAACGATGAGCATAACCAGGATAAAGGCACTTATTATGGTCAGTATAGCCATTCGAAAGACTCGCTTGTCCACTGTTCCCCCTTTCCAGTATCACAAGGAAGTTCTGCTCTCACTTCGTTCGCCAGAACGACTTTGCTCACTAGTCTCAAAACTACCTCGACAAGTGATCAAAGCCCGTTCGCAACCTCCACGAGATATTTTCCGTAATCTGTCTTCATAAGTGGCTCCGCAAGCTTAAGAAGCTGATCCTTGTCGATAAATCCTCTCTTGTATGCAATCTCCTCGATGCAGGAAATGTAAAGTCCCTGTCTCTTCTGGAACGCGCAGACGAAATCGGAAGCATCAAGAAGAGAATCGTGATTACCTGTATCAAGCCATGCAAATCCTCTTCCCATGGTCTCAACCTGAAGCTCTCCGCGGCTTAAGTATTCATTGTTGATGCTTGTGATCTCTATCTCACCTCTTGCTGAAGGCTTGACGTTCTTGGCAATATCCACAACCTTGTTGTCGTAGAAATAAAGTCCCGGAACAGCGTAGTTGCTCTTAGGATTCTCAGGCTTTTCCTCAATGCTGATGGCCTTGCCGTTCTCATCAAACTCAACAACGCCATAAGCTCTTGGATCCCTTACATAGTAACCAAAGATTGTAGCACCGCTCTCCCTTGCAGCAACTGTCCTAAGGAGCTTAGAAAAGCTCTGACCGTAAAAGATATTGTCACCAAGAACAAGGGCTGCGCTGTCTCCGCCAATGAACTTCTCTCCGATGATAAATGCATCAGCAAGTCCCCTTGGCTGCTCCTGAACAGCATAAGAAAAGTTCATTCCAAGCTGTTCGCCGGTTCCAAAGAGCTCCTCAAACACAGGAAGATCTCTTGGAGTTGATATTATAAGTACCTCTCTGATACCTGCAAGCATCAGGGTTGAGAGAGGATAATAGATCATTGGCTTGTCATATACAGGCATCATCTGCTTGGACATCGCCCTTGTAAGAGGGTAAAGACGTGTTCCTGAGCCGCCTGCAAGAATAATTCCCTTCATGTGAACTCCTTTCATTACCTGTTAGAGTACATCGTGTCATAGTACTTCTCGTAATCACCGCTGGTTACGTGCTCCATCCAGTCGTGGTTGTCGAAATACCACTTGATGGTCTTGCGGATGCCTTCCTTGAACATTGTCTCAGGCTCCCAGCCGATCTC
>JAEEGL011464031.1_pt1 | contig 18891 bp, 19 predicted proteins | sample 9134231 | NCBI WGS metagenome assembly JAEEGL01 (sample SAMN16246548, study PRJNA631951) | gut metagenome | biome: gut microbiome; feature: rumen; material: fiber-attached | host: Bos | place: Iran: Karaj | collected 2018-10 | reverse complement strand
TAGTCTTCTTAACTGTTTCAAGAATATCTGATACAGCCTGTCTGTCTATCAAATCTGCCGCATGAGAGCGGATAATTTCTGTAATATGTGTAGAAATAATAGTTGGAGCATCAACAACAACATAACCAGCTTGTTCTGCCTCACTTCTTCTGTCTTCTGGTAACCAGATTGCATCCATACCAAAGGCAGGGTCCTTGGTACTTTCACCTTCCAGTTTATCCATTACGGCACCAGTATCCATACACATTACATAGCCAAGACGTACTGTTGCATGTCCAACTTCAATTCCTTCAATTTTGAAAGAATAATCATTTGGATCCAAAGTCATGTTATCCTGAATACGAATCTTTGGAATATTCAACCCGATATCCAGTCTTGATTCATCTCTGATGCGGGAAATGCGTTCCAAAAGTTCCGCACCCTTTTCTTTATCTACAAGAGGAATAAGAGCATAACCAAGTTCCAGAGACAAAGGATCAAGCATTACAATTTTTTCTGATTCCTGATTAGCAGCAGTCTGAGTTGTTGCTGCTTTTTGTGCAGACTGTTGGGCAACCAGAAGCTGAGCCTGCTTTTCTTTTGTCATTCTTGTTCCAATAAAGAAGAACAAAATTGAAACTGGAATAAGAATAGCCAGTAAGGAAGGCTGTCCATTAAAGCTGAATACAAGCCCTGCAGCCAAAAGCACTGCAGAAACAATCTGATAAATATGTCCATCGCTTGTAAATTCTTTTTTAAGCTGCTGGTCAATTGTTTCATCAGATTTTGTACCTGTTACAAGGAGACCTGTTGCAAAAGAAATAATTAAAGAAGGAAGCTGAGAAGTTAATCCATCACCAATTGTAAGTGAGGAATAAGTTTTCATAGCCTCGCCAAAACCTAATGAAGGATTTCCAAAGAAACCAGCAAGAACTGTTCCCATCAGAATACCACCAATCAGGTTTACAACCGTAATTACAATACCGGCTTTTACGTTTCCACTAACGAACTTAGAAGAACCGTCCATGTTTGAGTAAAAGTCTATATCACGTCTAACGGCTTCTTTTAAAACTTCTGCCTGCTGTTCATCAATTACACCAGAATTCAATCTGTTATCAATATCAAAGAGTTTCTGGTTCATAGAATCCAAAGAGAATCGGGCTGCAACTTCAGAAACGCGGCCGGCACCCTTTGTAACAACAAGAACCTGTACTACAATCAAAATTATAAAGATAATAAAACCAACAACAAGGTTATCGCCCGCTACAATTTTAGCAAATGCTGTAACCATATCACTCTGGCCAATCAACCTGCCGTTTCTAATCTGGCCGGTCAAAATAAGTCTTGTAGAAGAAATGTTTATAGCAAGGCTGAACATTGTCTGAAACAAGATCACACGGGGAAAAGTCTGAAAATCTGATGGTCGAGGAATCTGTACAACAACGAGCAAAATTATAATAGAAAGCGCAAGATTTATAATCATGCTTAAATCTACTAAGAATTTTGGAATTGGAACAAAGAGAAGTAACACACCAAAAACCACTGCAACAGGCACAGCGTTTTTTTGTATGAAATTTAAAATTGTATTTCCCCGACGTTCGTCTGCCATAAGTCCCACCCAGCAATTACGAATTACCGTTTTTTAAATTTATCTAATTGTGCGTATACAACCGCAACAGCCTTAATATAGGCATCTGGTATTATAGCACCAATTTCAACATTTGTATACAAATCTCGAGCCAACGGCCGATTTTCAACCACAGGAATATTGTTTTCTTCCGCAATTCTACGGATATTCAAGGCTACTGCATCCTCTCCTTTTGCATTTACCATTGGTGAATCCGCCGCTGCAGTATCATATTTTAATGCAACCGCAAAGTGCGTTGGGTTTGCAATTACAACATCAGATTCGGCAACAGCCTTTGGAATATTCTGCTGTAAAAGCTGGCGCTGCATCTGCTGAAGCCTGCTTTTTACTTCCGGATCACCTTCCATTTCCTTGTATTCTTCTTTCTGTTCCTGCTTTGTCATCTTCATTTCTTCCATAAAGTCATGACGCTGAACAAAATAGTCTGGAACAGAAATAACAAGGAACAAAACTGCAACAGTAAGAAGTATCTGAGCTGCCATCCTAGCTATAAGTCCCAGAGCCCCGGCTATATCACCATTTTTAATTATTTCTACAAGCACAAATATGTCTTTTTTTATATACACATAAGCAACAATTCCAATCAAAGCAACCTTTCCCATAGACTTTGCTACGTTAAAAAGTCCCTTTGCAGAAAAAATTGTCTTTTTAAGATACTCACCAATTTTTGGAACAATCTTAGAAAATTTTGGTTCAATTGGCTTTAAGCTGAATATAAATCCTCTTGTCTGAATAATATTTCCCATAATTGCAGCCACAAAACCAACAACACCAACAGGAATAATGCATTTTAAGAAAAAATTAAAAAAGGCATATACAAAAGTAGGATTTGTAATTTCCCTGGCGGTACATCGGGAAAAATAGAAAGTCATTATTTCTGTAAGCTGTTCTAGTAGAAATTTAGACATGGCAATAATTGTTATAACGCCAAAAAGCAAGATGAGTGCTCCACTAACCTCCTGGCTTTTTGCAACACGCCCTTCTTTGCGAGCTTTTTCAAGTTTGTATTCCGACGGTTCTTCGGTACGTCCTTCATCTTCGGCAGCCAACTAGACACCTCCCCCGGCACTAGAAACCGAAACGCTTCTGAAAAACTCGCCCAAATCAGCAAATCCTTTATTAAATGACCTTACAAAAAAGTCAATTATATTTGGCATAACAAAAGCAATAATAGTAAAGGCAACAAGAATCATAATTGGAAAACCTTCAGAAAGAAGGTTCATCTGAGGGGCAGCTTTACCCAACAAACCTGTTGTTATTGTTATAAGACTCAAAGTTCCCATAACAGGAAGAGCAATTACTAGCGCATCTGCAAATAACTCTGTAAGACTTCTTAATAAAAATGAAACAATATGATTTCCAGAAGTTGCAATATTAATTGCATTCAAAGAAGCAAAACTGGAAGTTAATCCCTTAAAAAAGAGAATCTGGAACCAGTGAGTCTGCATAAAAACAAGCATTGCAACCAGATTAAAGAACTGTCCCATCAAAGGGTTTTCTACCTGAGAAAGTGCATCATAAGAACTTGCCGCACTTAACCCCATTTGAAAGGCAATAAACTGACCTGCTGTACTAAATGCAGAAAAGATAACAGAAACATAAAAACCGATGATGATACCAATAAGCACTTCACCAATTGCTATTAAAATATATTGAAGTGATGCAACTCCATCTTCTGTAATATAAGGTTGATAAAATGTCAAATCTGTACTGGCTAAAATAAAAAAAGCCATATAGCCGGCAAGAGCAACTTTTGCAATTCTGGAAGCTGCTCTTGTAGAAAAAAGAGGAAGAGTAAATAACATTGCCGCACAGCGTAAAAAAACAAGGAGAAAAATTGGAGCCTGCGACAATATCAGATTCATTTTTTACACCCTCTTTTATTTTGCAAAATCAGGAATCATACTAAAAAGTCTTACTGTATATTCGCCCAAAGTACCAAACATGGCACCACCAAGAAGAGCAATTACCAAAAGAATTACAAGAAGCTTAGGCAAAAATGTGAGAGTCTGTTCCTGAATAGAAGTTGTAGCCTGAAAAATAGCAACAATTAAACCAACAATTAAAGCAAGACCTAATACAGGTGCAACCATGCTGATAACCTGCTCAATTGCGCCTCTCATTAATTCCGAAATTGTACCTACACTCATTTTTCACCTCCCCCGTTATCTAATAACAGACGTAAAGAGCTGCTGAGTAAGTAAGCCCCATCCATCAACAAGAACAAACAAAATCAGTTTAAATGGCATAGAAATCTGAACCGGAGGCAGCATCATCATACCCATTGCCATTAGAACACTCGCGACAACCATATCAATTATGATAAATGGAATATATAGCAGAACACCAATTTTAAAAGCAACAGTTAATTCATGAAGAATATATGAAGGAATCAAAATATAGGTTGGAACTTCAGAAAGATTATTAGCCTTTGGAAGTTTTGCCATATTCATAAACATTGGAATATAAGATGGATCATCAGCCATCTGACTATACATAAAAAGTCTAAGTGGAACTTCGGCTTCTTTATAGGCCTCTTCTATGCCGATTGTACCATCAGACAGTGGCTTATAAGCTTTCTCATAAACAGTAGAAAAAGTTGGCCACATAGCAAAAAGTGTCATAAAAAAGGCAATTCCGTTCAAAACTGCAGTTGGCGGAACCTGCTGCAGCGAAAGTGCACGTTTAATAAAGTCCAGAACAATAGAAAAACGCAAGAAACAAGTAACAAGAATAAGAATACTTGGTGCAAGAGTTAAAATTGTAAGGATTAAGAGAAGACGAACAGAAAAAGCCACTTCCTTACCGCTCTGAGGTTCAGTAATTTCTACAGATATATTAGGAACCAGAGGCTGATTAACATTCGGACTCATTTCTGTTCTGCCTTGAGTAGAGCTCTGAGGAAATCCGCTGTTTTGGGCTGATTGTGCCATCACCGGAGCCGAAAAAGAAAACAGAAGAAATAAAACAATTACCTTAATTAAATGCTTTTTCATCTGCCCTAGCTCCTATCAGACGTAAACATCTGGTCTACCTTTTGTTCAGATTCAGAGAAAACATTTTTCTGCTTACCCGATTTTACCAGGAACATATCCAGAACTTCAGAGAAAGTTGTTGGTTTTTTATTATTAGTTTTCTTATCTGCATTAAGATTCATTGCTTTTATAAGTTCATCATCATTAATTTCACCTAAAAGCGTAATAGAATCATCTGTAACACCAATAAGATATGCCTTGTCTATAAGGGTAACAACCTGCACAGACTTTCCAGGCGCAACATTTATAGCAGCCACACGACGCAGGTAATCATCATCATTAGAAACTACATTAGACTTCTTTTTGATAAACCAGAAAACAAAATAAATAAGACCTACAATTATAACAAGGGCAACAATCATTCGGACAAAAATGCCAATTCCAGAGCCAGAAGATTTTTTTACACCAGAGTCACTTAAATTTATTGCTGATGGTTCATCGGAAAAAGTAATAGAACGTTCTAAGTCTAAAGAAGATACGGCACTTTCAGATTCAGCTGTATTATTTTCAACTGATTGTGCAGTTAACGGATAAACAAAAAGTAGAAAGACCATGCCAAAAAGCACGGCCATAAGAGATTTATTTATAGTTTTCATTCCCCCACCTGAGTAAGGCCGCCGGAGCGACCTTTATTATTAGGTTAATTCATTAACACGTTCAATAGGAGACAGGATTTCAGTTACGCGCACACCAAAGTTTTCATCGATAACTACTACTTCTCCCTTTGCAATTGGCTTATGGTTTACAAGGATATCTACAGGTTCACCGGCAAGCTTATCAAGCTCAATAATGGTACCTTCACCCATTCCAAGAATATCTTTAATAGACTTCTTAGTACGTCCAAGTTCTACGGTCATTTCCATGTTTACGTCCATGATAAGACCGATATTTCCCTGTTCGTTTGAATTAAGGCCAGCTGTAAGGTTTGGATACTGCAACTGCTGAATATTAGGAACGTTCATACCCATGTTTACGCCCATTCCCATATTTGGCATACCGCCCATCTGAGGCATTCCCATGCCCATTCCAGCACCCATATTAGGCATTCCGCCCATCTGACCGCCCATAGCCATTCCACCACCCATATTAGGCATTCCACCCATCTGGCCGCCCATAGCCATGCCGCCCATGTTAGGCATTCCGCCCATCTGACCGCCCATAGCCATACCGCCGCCCATATCTGCACCACCACCAAGAGAAGCATTCAAATCAACTGGTGCAAGAGTAGAAGAACTATCTCCACCCATAGCCTTAGAAATACCTTCTGCAGAATCTCCACCAAGACATTCCCACAAAGTATAAGTATTTCCATCCAAGCTAAGAGGATAATTTACAACAACAAAGTCTCCCTGAGGGAACATTACCATTGCTTTAGATTCGTTAAAACCTTCTGGAGTAGCATATGCAAGACCAGGAACTTTTCCAACACTGTCAATCTGAGTAATTTCTGCACTGATATGAGTTGCAACAAATTCAGAAACAACAGAAAGTACCATATCATCTACTTCTGCAGCTTCTTCTGAACTAACAAGCTGGAAAAGCTTAAGAGCAAATTCAGAAGCCATAAGATACAGGTGGCTTCCCTTAATTCCCTGATTGTAATCAGCATTTACACCAATTACTACTTCTGGCAATTTAGAAAGAACTCTATCGCGGTTTGTTTTTTCAACTACCGGAGCATCGCAAGTAAAAGAAGCACTTGCATATTTATTGATATTTTCCTCAAGCTTTGGCTTCAAATCATCTGCAAGCTTCTGCAATGTAGGAACATCAAAATTATATGAAGGCGTATTTCCAACATGACCGGAAGAATTTAATCCGTCAATAGACACGCCCGATAGCAATGCATCAATTTCGTCTTGTGAGATAGCACCATCACTCATATGTTTCGTCTCCTTCTACAGAAAGCTCTTCAAATTCGTCTGAATCAACGTCTTCAATTTTTCCTGTAATTTGTACTGCCATTTTTTTACCGACAACACCTGGTTGGCAGTAAAACTTTTTTCTATTTCCTATACTTAATGATAAAGGATCTCCGATTTTTATCGTTGAAAGACGTACAACATCACCAACACGCAGTGAAAGTACATCTCTAATAGGCAAATTAACTGTTCCAATTTCTGCAACAACATCCATATCTACAGTTGTAAGCTGCTGCTTGATGGTTCCCAAATACTGAGTAGTAGAATTCTTTCGAACAGAAGAGAACCAGAACTGAGATGAAAGTTTAGAAATAATTGGTTCAAGTACCAGGTATGGAATACAGAAGTTCATCATTCCTTCTTCATCACCAACCTTAGTTTCCAAAGTTACGAGAACGACCATTTCTGTTGGTGGTACAATCTGCGCAAACTGTGGGTTTGTTTCAATCTGAGCAAAGCGAGGACGTAAATCAATTACCTGAGTCCAGGCTTCACGAATATTTGCAAGAATACGGACAATTACACCTTCCATAACCTCCTGCTCAATATCAGTAAGGTCACGGTTTTTATTACCAGTTGTAGCTCCACGACCACCAAAAAGGCGGTCAATCATACAGAAAGTAATAGCCGGGTCAATTTCCAAAACGGCATTACCTTTAAGTGGGTCCATATTTATTACTGCAAGAGTTGTAGGAGTTGGAATAGAACGAATAAATTCCTCGTATGTCAACTGGTCTACAGATGCAACGTGAACATGAACTAAGGAACGCAATTGAGCAGAAAGAGAAGTTGTTGTTAAACGTGCAAAGGTCTCATGCATATTTGAGACCGTACGCAACTGTTCCTTTGAGAACTTATCAGGACGTTTGAAGTCATAAATTTTTATTTTTCGGGTACTATTAACCGGCTTAAAGTCATCAGTATCGGAATCACCCGAACTGATTGCAGTAAGCAATTGGTCAATTTCGTCCTGTGACAGAACTTCGTTCATGCACTTTCCACCTTTTTAATTACGGTTTAATTCTGTTCAATGACATCTTTCTGCTGGAAAACAACGTCCCTGATTCTGGAACTGCTCAGAATTTTGTCATTAATACCATTTTTAATTTCATTTTCCAATGCGTCTTCATTTGCAGTATTACGGAGTTCAGCCGCAGTTTTACTGCTGAAATAACGGCGCAAGAAAGCCTTTAATTCAACTGTTCTTTGAGTAATTTCTGTAGAAGTTGTCTTGTCATCTTTTTTATAGGCAAGAGCAACATCTATACGAACTGTTGCAGGAGGTTCGTCGCATGTAGTTGTCTGGATAATACCAAGAGAGGTATACCAGTCGTAAATCTCACGCTGACCAGAGACATATTCTTCTGATGTTGGAATTGCAGTTACGCGAGTAGCATTCTTGCTTGCTATTTTCATGGTTACAACAACAACCACTACAATAACAATAATTGCAGCAAGAGCTATAATCACCCATTTTAACAAACCTGGCAACAAGCCACCTAGTCCACCTTTTTTTTCTGGAGCTCCACCAGAGCCACCATCATCAAGGTTGATATCATCATCGTCTGCCATTTCCCCTCCAGCAAATCAATAGTAAATATTGTAACATTAAAAATGTCCTTCGTCTAGGATTATTATATCCACACGTCTATTATAGGCTCGACTTTCGGCCGTATCATTGGAAAACTTAGGTCTGGTGTCTGCATAGCCGGCAACAGAAAAATCATTTTCCCTTACTCCATAATCGGCAAGATAATGAAGAACATTAACAGCTCTTGTTGCAGAAAGTTCCCAGTTACTTGGAAATTGAGAACCTAAAGCAACAGGAGTATTATCTGTATGCCCTTCAATTCTAAATCTACGTCCCTTTAATTCATCAGACTTAAAGAAATCAGCCAGACGAAGTAAAGTGTCACGGGTGTCATTTATATTTAATTCCGCACTACCTTCTTCAAAGAAATTATCAGAAAGTAATGTAATTACGAGTCCTCTTTCATCACTAGTAATTGTAATTTTATTTGATTTAATATCAGGAGCAAAAAGACTTACAGCCTTCTTTTTTGTAGTACCAAGAGATTTACCACGTTCAACAGAAGGAAGAGCATTTACGTTATTACCCAAATCTGCAAGCTGACCAGCAGACAAAGACAAACCACCACTTGTAGTAGTTGTCTCTGACATCTGAAGACTCTGAGTAATTGTAGCCATTGTTGTAATATCAACTTCTGTAGGGTCATAAAGCATTACGAAGAAGCAGAGCATGAGTGTAATCATGTCTCCGTAAGTACCCTGCCAGGCAGATGATGGTTTTTCAGGCGCTTTAGCTTTCTTTCCCATTTATTAAATCCTTAGTTAATCATTAGTCCTTCAATACATCTGCTTCAATAGCCTTTCTTGAAACAGGATCAAGATAAGTAAGAAGCTTCTGAGCCATAATACGAGGGTTTTCACCTGCCTGAATAGCAAGAACTCCTTCAATAACCATTTCCTTTGCACGCATTTCTGCAGAGTTATGAGCAAGAAGTTTTGTAGCAAATGGAGTAATCAACCAGTTGGCAAGCATGGAACCGTAAAGTGTAGTAATCAAGGCAACGGCCATGTTAGGACCGAGGGATGACTTATCTTCCAAGTTGTTCAACATACCAATAAGACCTACTACAGTACCCATCATACCAAAACCAGGAGCGAATCCGGCCCAGGCATTGATAAGTCCAATCCAGTCCATATGACGCGCTTCAATCTGGTTCATTTCATTTTCCATGATTGCTCTGATGATATTACCGTCTGTACCATCAACTACAAGACGCAGGCCCATCTTCATAAAATTATCTTCCAAATCATCAAGACCATCTTCAAGGGCAAGAATACCTTCACGACGAGCCTTTTCAGAAAGCGCCTGCATATTTACAACTATGTTTTTTTCTCCAAAATCCGGTATCTTAAAGGCCCGTCCCATAATCTTGAACATACCCAATGCCTTCTTTAACGGAGCGGCAATGAACATTGCGAAGTACGAACCACCGATAGTCATGGCTGCAGAAGGAACGTCGATAATTCCTCCCAACGTACCACCAGAAGTAACTACTGACATGACGATCATGGCAGCACCACCAACAATACCAATAATACTTGCTATATCCATTACAAGACCTCTTGCCTATCCATACCGATATTTTTACGGTATGCAACAATTTTTTCTATTATATCTTCTGGGGAATTCTTTACAATGATTTTGCGACCCGAGAGCATAGTTAGCGTCAGGTCTGGAGTAGTTTCCATACTTTCAATCATATGCGGATTCACCCAATATTTTTTCCCATCTAACCGCATTACATCTATCATATAATATAACAATTATAACCTTTTTTTTCTATATTTCAACATTTCATTTGCAAATATTATAAAAAAACTGTTATATCTTTTTTTTCTCTTTATTTTACACTATTTTATGGGTATCTTTGATTTATAATGATAAATAACAATCCATATATTTATGTAATAGAAGACGAAACATCTCTCTCTAAGTTGATTTGCCTGTATCTTGACAAGTCGGAAATGACTTCAAAGCCCTTTTATAACGCAGAAGATGCCCTGGAAGCATTAAAAACAGACAAAACACCGGATATTATTTTATTGGACCTAAATCTTCCGGGATTAAGCGGTTTTGACTTCTTAAAGAAATTAAAAGAAGACAATAACATTAACTCAACTGTTATCATTATTTCTGCAAGAGACTCTGATGAAGACATAATTAATGGACTTGAATACGCAGATGATTTTATAACAAAACCTTTTTCTCCAAACGTTCTTGTTGCAAGAATTAAAACTGCAATCAGAAGACAGTTATCTGCCAGCGCAAAAGCTGAAGAATCCATTCAATTTGGAGATTACACTCTCCTTCTTAATAGCTGCGTTCTTAAAAAAGGAATTTCAAAAATTCCTCTTTCGCAAAAAGAATACGACGTTCTTGAGTTCCTTATTAAAAACGCAGGAAAAGTTATTTCTCCAGAACAGATTTACCAGTCGGTATGGAAAGTAACCTACGGAGACGTTACTGCAGTTGCAGTTTATATCCAGCGCCTTAGAAAGAAAATTAAGCTGGATAATAATGAAGGCGAAATTATTAAGACAGAATTTGGAAAAGGATATGTATTCAACGAAAAGTTGATAACAGCAAGATCTGCATAATCGATATGACTCTAAAAAAGCTTTTCATAACAATTTTACTTCTTCTTTTGAGTATTCCAACAATTTTATCGGTTGCTATAATTGTCGACCTGCAGATTAACAATCCAGAAGCGGCACTTTCTCCAAGATTAAAAACATATTTAACAATACTCTTCTGTATGACAATAATTACAGCCATTCTTCTTTTGATTTTATTTATAAAACTGTTGAATTATTTTTCTTCAATTCAGAAAAAGACAACAAATCTTTCAAAAGGTAATTTAAAGCAGACTGTAATTACAGAAGCAGACAAAAGCTACATGAAGCTTTCTGAACCATCACAAATTTTACAGAATCTGGAATCAATGAGAATTTCTCTTATAGAAGCACAAAACCAGACAACAAAATTTATAATGGGAATCAGTCACGACATCAGAACCCCGCTTTCTATTATTAAAGGTTATACAGAAGCTCTTTCGGACAACATTCTTACAAGCGATGAAGAAAAGCAAAACGCATTAAACCTTATTTCTGCAAAAACTCAGCAGCTGGAAGGAATAACAGAATCGCTGATTGATTTTATGAGAATGGAAAAGAAAGAACTTCGCGAACAGTTTGAACCAATTAATATCTGCGAATTCTTAAACTATTTTGCAAAATCCTGCACATTAACACTTTCTTTATATTCAAGAAAATTTTCATATTCAATAAATATTCCGGAAAATTACTGCACAAAAGCAAACCGAACCCTTTCTTTACGGGCTCTGGACAATCTCTTTTCTAATGCACTTCGTTACACTCATGATGGAGATTCAATTTCCTTAAACGCAGATCTTACAGAAGAAGGAATTATAATTACACTTTCTGATACAGGAATTGGAATAGAAAAAGAAGAGCTTGATTATATTTTTAACATTTTTTACAGAGGTTCAAACGCCACAAAAGAAAACGGTCTTGGTGTTGGACTTGCTGTTGTTCATAATATTACAGAAACTCACGGATGGAAAATTTCCTGCAGTTCTAAAAAAAACAAGGGAACAACTTTTACTATAACAATTCCTTTAGAAAACTGTTCAGAAATATAATTCCCTTTTTACCGAGGGTATAAATGGTATCATCATTCTTACCTATTATCTCGGCAAGATTCTTAGCCTGCCACTTTTCAATCAGATTAATAAAAGTTTCTGGCAGGTCGTGATGAAAAATATTTTTGTATTGAGCTACTGAAAAACCAGAAAGTTTTCGAAGTGACATCATAAAAAACTCAAATTCTGCGTCTTTGTTAGAAATGACTTCCAAAGTAAAAGGGTCCTGCAAAGTTTTTCTTTTTTCTGCCCCCGCATTCCAATAGTCTGAATACAAAGTAATATCTGGAATATTAAAAAGCCTTTCTGCCCCACCCTCATTATTATAAAGTGTTCCCGCAGCCCCAGAGCCACAGCCGACATAATCTGCATAAGACCAATATTTTAAATTATGCTTACATTCTTTGTCAGGCAGGCAGAAATTTGAAACTTCATACTGCATATATCCGGCTGATTCCAAAAAGTTTTTTCCAGAAAGCCAGAGGTCATCTGCGCAATCGTAATTATAGAAAAAATCTCCCTTAGAAAGCTGCTGGCCCAAAGGAGTTTCTTCTTCTATTGTAAGAGAATACATGGAAATATGGTCAGGCTTGTAGGAAACTATTTCTTTTAAGCCAGAAATAAAGGTCGATTGCTCCTCGCACGGCATTGCACAGATAATATCTAGAGAAAGCTGCCCCTTCCAATATGTTTTTAAAATATCCAGAGCTTTTTTGTTTGTTTTAGAATCTGCACGGCGGGAACAAAAAGAAAGAGAAGCATCATTAAAGCTTTGAATTCCGCAGGAAATTCTGTTTACGCCATTTTCTTCAAGGCTTTTTACAAGAGCCGGGTTTACATCATCAGGGTTTACTTCTATTGTAATTTCACAATCAGAAGAAAGCGGCACATTTTCTTTTATACATTCAAATAAAAGTGTAAGCTGTTCATCAGAAAGAAGGCTTGGCGTCCCCCCGCCCACATAAACCGAATCCACAATGCATCGCCCACCGTGGAAGCGCTCCCTAATTTCATTACAAAGAGCAGAAACATAAGAAGAAGGCACGCGTTCTTTAGAAGCAATGCTGAAAAAGTCGCAATACGAACACTTGGATAAACAAAAAGGAATGTGGATATATAAACCTAAAGTTTTTCCCTCAAAAGCAGAGTTCACAGGACAATCCGCTAGTAAACCTTAAAATTCTTAAATGGCAGATAACAGAAAAGAGCCTTACCATCAATATCGTCTTTTGTAATTACACCCCAAAGGCGAGAGTCATCTGTAGACTTTCGGTTATCTCCCAAAACAAAGTATTCATCAGGACCAAGAACAATTTCTTCAAAGGAACCTTTTACACCAATGGAACTGTCCCATCCGGCTGGAGCTGTAAAGAAAGTAACGTTATATGTTTTTGGAGTAATTTCAAATTCTGTAAGAAAATGACGTTCGCCCACAGGTTTTACATAAACAACATAGTCCCTCATGTAAATAGTATCACCTGGCATACCAACAATTCTGCGTAATTTCTGCTTTGTACCAGGAAAAGAGGCATCTTCAGAAACAAAAACCTGGCGTCCGGTAAAAAATGAAGTAAAAGTTTCTAAGAAGCTGTCAAAAAGAGACTTTTTTTCGTTTACACGCTTTCCTAAAAGTACAATATCACTTCTGTCATAATTGCTTGCAATTGGAGAAACCATTACAACAGAATCTTCCAGAACATCAGGAATCATAGAAACAGAAGTCTGGCGCACCGGAAAGATTAAATATGTCATTATTACATTGATAAAAGCAAAAAGAAAAATTGCATAAAGAAAAACAAAAAATACTTTACGCTGTTTAGCTTTTTTTAACTGATATGGTGTGGGCATCTGTTTGCGATTCACGGAAATCCTCGTAGGCTTTAATTTTCAATTTTATTTTCTATATATAATAAAGAAAACTAATGCAAATTTCAACATGGAGTAAACTTGAAACCAAACCTTGTATGTCATATAATAGATTTTATGGCTGATAGAAAAATAATTGCAGAAAACAGAAAAGCCAGATTCGACTATTTTATTGAAGATACCTATGAATGTGGAATTGAATTGCAAGGTACAGAAGTAAAGTCGGTCAAAAACGGCAGCATCTCATTTCCAGACGCCTTTGCAGAAATTATAAACGGCGAAGTCTGGATTAAAAATATGCATATTTCAGAATATTTCTTCTCTTCTATATTCAATCACAATCCGGACAGACCAAAAAAGCTGCTGCTTCATAAGGAAGAAATAAAAAAATTAACAAGAAAAGTTGATGAAAAAGGTTACACTTTGGTTCCTTTAGACTTTTATTTAAAGAATGGTCGCGTTAAAGCCACACTGGGAGTTTGTAAAGGTAAAAAACAGTATGATAAACGCGAAAGTATCAAATCTAGAGATTTAGACCGCGAAATGCAGAGAGATTTCTCCAAGAGGTTAAGAGGATAAGTGCCAAAAAACACAGAAAAACTAATTTTTTCTATTTTTCTCATTTTTCTGCCCTATCTGATTTCTGCTCAGACTTATAAAATTGACTATTACGGCATTGTTTCCACACAGATAGATGCAAACATGTCAAAAATGACCAGTGATTTATACTACACACAGCTGACAGAAATTAATAATTTTTCAACCGAAGATAAAAGAAACGGCACAACGGTACTATCAGAAGAACCAGACAGCGATACTTTTTCTGACTCTAAACTTTCTTTTTATGCTCTCATTACCAAAGATGAAAAAACAGAACGCTGGACTTCTATCTTTAAGGTTATTGATAAATACAAAAACGAAGAACACTCAAAGGCAAAAACTTACGACTCTTTTTACAAGATTCTTACAGAACCCAAATCTGTACTTCAGCAGACAATCAAAAATCTTATAGAAAGTGATTCAAACACAAGTACAATTGTTAGAAACCAGAACAATACAGAAAGTACCAAAACTTCTAACATAGAATCTACAGAACTTCTTTCCGGAACCTGGGCTGGAGAAGCTTCTATAGACAAGATTGTAATTTTACGAGGCGGCAGAGGCTTTGTTATCTTTAAGAACGGAGCTTCCATGAATATTGGAATAGAACTATCAACTTCTGCTGATGAACAGCATATCATTATCACTCAAAAAGGCCGCGCAAATGCATCGTTCTACCCTGAATTACCAAGAAACCTGGCCTTAAACGCAGCTCTTACGGCAGAGCCAATAAACTGGGTACTTACAGTTGTAGATGAAGACACACTATCGGGTACAAAAAATACTCTGGTACAGAATGGTAATGATTTTGAAAGTGGAAGTCTTTCTGTTGAATGGAAACGAATAAATTAATTATTTCCATTCAACAATTTAAGAAATTAGATTTGCGGAAGATCGTAAACAGGAACACCTGTAATTATAGGCTTTTTATTTTTATCAAAAGAAATATTTCCAACATTTACATCGTATAAGAAAAGAATAATAAAAGTCATCATGCCAAAAAGAAGACCTATCATTTTACAATACTTCTCTGGAAGAAAATCTGGTTCTTCATGGCGAATAACAGTTCCCGTATCATAAAGTGCGGTCTGTGCAGGCTTTAAGCCGGTAATCTTTACAAGTTTCTCATCATCAGAAACATAATCCAAACGGCGGGCATAGGCAGCAATAACTGCCTTATCAAATTGAAGAGCGGTTAATTCAAGCTGCAATTCACTATTAATATTCTGAATATCATCAGTTTGCTTGCTGATTATACGCCTCTGTTCTTCCATCTGGTTAAAACAACGAATACTATTCTGACCAACAGTTATAGAAACAAGCACATAAGCCAGGGTTGCAGAGAAAATCGTAAACAAATACTTTGCACGTTTCATAATAATTTAATTATCGGAAAGAATTTCTGTTTTCTGAAATCAAAACATATGTTATAATATAAAAAAGATTTTAAATTGATTGTGTAGTTTTTGCCGAATTCGGCCGATAATTAAATAGAAAAATTTACACTTATGAGAGGAATTGCATGAGCAGAGCTGATGATAATACAAATGATCTTGAAAGCTATGGAGTTTGGGTAAAAAATTCCAGCGGTACAGAAAACGAACCGCAGCAGAATGAAGATACAACAGAAAGCCTGCCTGATTTTGATGATGCAGATTTCTCTGACATGTTCAAAGATGATTCGCAGTTTGCAACAGAAGACAAGGCTGCAGATGATTTTGAAGAAGAGGATTCAACTCTCAGCACAGACGAACTTGCAAATATTACCGGTGCAGGTGACGTAACTATAGAAGAAGTAACTGCAGAAGAAGATTCTACTTTAAGTACAGATGAGCTTGCAAATATTACTGAAGCTGGTGACGTAACAATAGAAGAAGTTACTGCGGAAGAAGATTCTACTTTAACTACAGACGAGCTTGCAAATATCACCGGAGCTGGTGATGTTACAATAGAAGAAGTTACTGCAGATGATATAATAACAGACGATGCAGATGACGATATGCCAGATTTTACAGAAGTATCTGCCTCTACAGATTCTGATGATATTACAGACGACTTTGAAACAGAAGTTGTAACAGAAGAAGAGATTCCACTCCCCCCAGAAACAGAACCAGAAGAAGATTTTGAAGATTCAGGTGAAATTACATTTGGTGAAGACGAAGAAATTTCTCTTGATGATTTTATGGACGGCGGTTTCTCTGATGAATCTGTTGCAGCAGGTAACAACGGATTTGAAGCTGGTAAAGAACCAGATATTCCAGTTTCTTCTGGCGATAGTTCCGAAGAACTTTCTTTAGACGACTTCCTTGATGGAGGATTTACAGACTCTGTTCCAGAAGAAGTTCAGAAACCTCAGGAAGAAGTAATTGTTGATGAAAAGCCACTTGATCTGGATATTTCATTTGACTCATCAGCAGATTCTGTAGAAACAGAAGACAATGTATCTGTAGAAATTGATTATTCAGATGATGACTTTGAAGATTCATCAGATTCTACTATAGAAACAGAAGAGATTTCTCTTGATGATTTTGGTGCAAGCTTTGACGCTGAACCTGCATCAAAAGAAAGTGAAAGCCAGGATGTAGCAGTTTCTTCTGGAGATTTCTCTACAGAAGAAGTAGACCTTTCTGATTTTGGTATTGATGCAAGTGCAGAAGAAACACCTGTAACTCAGGACGTTGAAGAAGCTAAAAATAAAGAAAAAGTTGTTGATTACGACTTAACAGTAGGAGATGAAAACATGTCCACAGCACCAGTTGTGAATGAGATTAAGGAAACAACACCTTATGAAGCACAGCCAGAACAGAAAGCTGTTCCAGAAAATGCAACAGTTGTTGAGAATTCACTTCTTCAGCAGATTGTTTCAGACCTTGCTGGCCTTAAAGATGAAATTAATAAGATTAAAAATAACATTGCAGAAATAAAAGCTGGAGAAATACCGGGTCAGGAAGAAGTTCCAGCCCAGGAAGAAGCAGTTATTCCAGAAACTACTTCTAGCGGTGGCTTCTTTGATTCTGATGATACAGATGAAACCATTGCCCTTTCTGGTGATGAACTTTCAAATATCTTTAATACTGCAGAATTCAGTGAAGCAGAAGGTGCAGAAGTTACAGAAACAGAGGAACAGGCTCCTGTTTTTGAAGAAAGTGTAACTGAAGAAGTTGCTGAAGAGCCTGTAGCAGAAGAGCCGGTTTTTGAAGAAAGTCCTGTTGAAGAACCTGCAGTTGAAGAAAGTTTTGCAGAGGAACCAGTAGTAGAAGAAGCCGGCGACTTTGCAGTTGAAGAACCTGTTATTGAAGAAAGTGCAGAAGAAGATTTTGCCGCAACAGAAGACTTTGCTGTTGAAGAGCCTGTTGTAGAAGAAACTCTTGCAGATGACTTTGCCGCAGCTGATGATTTTGCTGTTGAAGAAACTGCTACAGAAGAAACTGTAGAAGATGACTTTGCTGCAGCTGACGATTTTGCAACAGAAGAAACTGCTATTGAAGAGCCTGCTGCAGAAGAAACAGAAGAAGACTTTGCAGCTGCAGATGATTTTGCTGTTGAAGAAGCAGAAAGTGCTTCAGTAGAAGAACCTGTTTTTGAAGAAACAACTGTTGAATCAGAAATGCCTGAAACACTTTCTTTTGACTTTGAAAACGAGGAACTTGCAGAACCAGACTTGGATTCAATTGATACAGAACAGGTAGAAGAATCTGAATCAGAAGAATTTGGAGATCTTCCAGAAGAAATCTCTATTCCACAGACAGACGAACTTGTTGTAGAGTCAAACGCTGCAGATTTCATTAATTCAGTTGCAGATACTACAGAAGAAGATTCTGAAATCCAGGAAATTTCTGATGCAGAAGAAAGCGTAATTGACACAGAACCAGTTATTGAAGAAAGTGTTGAAGAAGCAGCTTCTGATATTGATGATGATATTCCAACTGTAGATAAACTTCTTGAAGAAAAGTTTGATGATGAAGAAGAAGCAGAATTTACAGATGTAGAAGCATTTGAACCATCAGCAATTGAACCTGTTGATGAAAACGAAGAAGTAGTTGCAGAAGAAACTGTTACTGAAGAAACTGTTGTAGAAGAAACTCCAGTTGAAGAAGACTTTGCAACAACTGATGATATGATTCAGCCAGAAGCAGAGCCAGAGAGCCCAGCTCCAGAAGCAGCTGAAGAAGAAGCCTTTGCAGAAGTAGACAACCTTGACAATGCTATTTCTGAAAGCAATCTTGATTACCTTACAGCAAAAGAAAGTCCAGATGCAGCATCTGATGAGTCTGCTAATATTTCAACAAATCTTAAGCAGGATATTAAGTCTGTTCTTCTTTATATGGATCAGCTGCTTGAAAATCTTCCTGAAGAAAAGATTATTGAATTTGCTAAGTCTGACGAATTTGTTACATATAAAAAATTGTTCAATGAATTAGGATTGTCATAATATGGGTTTACTTTCAAAAGCCGGCAATCTTGATCCAAAAAAAGAGCTGGCTTTTTCTGAATTTATAAACAAGTACAAGCTTAAATTCTGTGCTGTTTTTGAAAAGGAAGATAATTTCTTTCTTATCAAAAACAGCATTGGTTTTGATGGGCCTTCT
>JAEEGL014719602.1_pt1 | contig 18892 bp, 25 predicted proteins | sample 9134231 | NCBI WGS metagenome assembly JAEEGL01 (sample SAMN16246548, study PRJNA631951) | gut metagenome | biome: gut microbiome; feature: rumen; material: fiber-attached | host: Bos | place: Iran: Karaj | collected 2018-10 | reverse complement strand
TGGTTTTACCAAACTTTTACTAGAATTTCGCCACCAAGTTGATTCTTTTTGGCTTCACGTCCGGTCATCAAACCTTTAGATGTTGATACAATCACCATCCCACGACCAGACTTCACTGCCTTAAGCTCAGCAGCGCCAGCATATACACGACGGCCCGGTTTTGAAACCTTAGCAATCTCATTGATTTTAGCTACCGTACCAGGTTCATTCACAACAACGCGGAGAACTCCACGTGGCGTGCCTTCAACTACTTCATAAGAAGCAATATAGCCGTTTTTCTTAAGCACATCAACCACCGCTACTTTAAGCTTTGAGGTAGGTACCAAAATCTCATTTTTACCAACTTCAATCGCATTACGAATACGGGTAATGAGGTCGGCGACTTGATCTGTTGATTGAATAGACATATTTCTCCTTTCTCCTTACCAGCTACTCTTAGTTACACCAGGAATTTCGCCCTTGCTGGCTTTTTCCCGGAAATTAATACGCGATAAACCAAAACGACGCATATAGCCGCGTGGGCGACCGTCAAGCAAATCGCGATTCTTAAGTCTAGTGACCGAAGAATTGCGTGGGAGTTTCTGGAGACCTTCGAGGTCGCCAGCTGCTTTGAGCTCAGCGCGTTTCGCTTTATATTTTTCGTACATTTTGCGTCGTTTTTCGTCACGCAGTACTGCAGATTTCTTCGCCATACTACTTGCCCTCCTTCTCAAACGGCATTCCGAACAGTTCTAGCAATTTAGTGCTTCCTTCCTTTGAGCCATTTTTAATTATGAATGTAATTTCAAGACCATGCAACACACTTGCATCTTCAAAAGTAATTTCTGGAAATACAGTTTGTTCCTTTAGTCCCAAATTATAATTACCTTGCTTATCAAATGCAGTTCTTGACACGCCATGGAAATCACGTACGTGAGGCAAAGCTACATTGATTAAACGATCGACAAATTCATACATTTTGTCGTTGCGCAAAGTCGTGAGATAACCAACTGGCGCACCCATGCCTTTACGAATTTTAAAGGTTGCGATTGACTTCTTGGCCAAGCGAGAAGTTGACTTCTGACCAGTAATCTTCGCAAGGGTAAGCTCTACCGTCTCGGTAAATTTCTTATCCTCGCGCTTCTTACCTACACCAGCCGAAACCACAACTTTTTTAAGCTCAGGCACCTGATTAATATTATCAAGTCCTAACTCTTTTTTGAGTTTCGCCTTAAGCTCCGTATTATAGAGAGCTTTGAGGCGTGGTTGTGCTTTTACTTCAGCCTTTTTTGCTGAAGCTTTGGCAGCCGTCTTATTTTCCGCCATTATTTAGCTCCTTTCTTAAGCTTTTTCTTATCAGATTTGTCAGATTTATCGGCCTTAACTAACTTTGCAGCTTCGACCAATTTCAAATTCGACATATGGATACTAGCATGAATTGTCTTTTTACCACCCTTTGGATTGGTATAAGACTTTTTCATGTGTCTCTCAATTAAACCAATTCCTTCAAGGCAAGCTCTACCGAGTTTGCGGTCAATGCGCACAATCTTGGCTTCTTTACCTTTTTCGTCACCAGAAATAACTTTTACTTTATCACCAATCTTCATTTTAGAGTACCTCCGGTGCGAGGCTGATAATCTTATTAAAACCTAAATCACGAAGTTCACGCGGAATTGGACCGAATACACGCGTACCTCTTGGCGTCTTGTCTTCATTTACAAGCACTGCTGCATTTTCGTCAAAACGAATGGTTGAACCATCTGGACGACGAATCGGCATCACGGTGCGAACGATTACTGCCTTCACTACAGCTTTCTTCTTAACGCCACCAGTAGGAGATGCATCTTTGACTGAACAAGTCACGATATCACCAACTCTAGCATACCTAGCGCGAGTGCCACCAAGGACCCGGATCACTCCAAGCTCCTTAGCGCCACTATTATCGGCTACTTTTAATCTAGTTTCTTGTTGTATCATTACTCTTCCTCCCCTTCAGCCTTAGCATTTGCTTCTCTTTCGGCTCTAGCAATTTCATCTGCTCCAACCTTTTTCTCATGTACTACTTCGCTTACACCTTCTTTGAGCTCGACTTTGCCATGTGACTTTTCGAGTACCTTTACCAAAGTATAAGCCTTGGTCTTAGAAAGTGGGCGTACAGCCATGATTTCTACACGATCACCAACACCAGCTTCATTTTTTTCATCATGCGCAGTGTATTTGCGAGTCTTTGTGTATTGTTTACGATAAAGTGGGTGAGTTTCACGACTCGTGATCGAGACGGTAATGGTCTTGTCACGCTTGTCGGAAGTTACTACCCCTATGAGTGTGTGTGCCATTTTAGAACTCCTCTCTCTTTATTATTTTACATTTTACTGGCAGCTTATGTGATGCAAGACGAAGCGCTTCTTTAGCCTGTTCGTCAGTCACATCAGCGATTTCAAACATCACTGTGCCAGCTTTTACCTTTGCCACAAAGAATTGCGGTTCACCTTTACCAGAACCCATTTTTACATCAAGTGGTTTCTTGGTAACAGGGGTATGTGGGAAAATTCGAATCCAAATTTTACCACCACGCTTAATATAACGCGTAATTGCTTGACGAGCTGCCTCAATTTGCTTTGAGTTAACGCGCTCATTATCGAGTGACATTAGTCCATAATCGCCAAAAGCTACAGTGTTACAACGAGTTGCAATACCTTCGTTTTTACCTTTGCGGACCTTGCGGTGTGCAGTTTTCTTTGGAAGTAAAATAGCCATATTATTTCTCTCCCTTGTAAATCCAAACTTTCACGCCGACGATACCAGCAATTGTTGGTGCGTGATGACAGTAAAAATCAATATCAGCTCTTAAAGTATGTAGAGGCACTGAACCTTCGATAAATTTCTCACGACGAGACATTTCGGCGCCATTTAGACGACCTGATACCTCAATACGTACACCCTTAGCACCCGCATTCATCGTTGATGAAAGTGCCATCTTGACTGCACGGCGGAAATTCATACGCTTACCGAGCTGAAAACCAATATTCTCAGCTACAAGCTTAGCATTAAGCTCTGGTTTTTTAACCTCTTCAACATTAATGCGAATTGGACCCTCAACGATTTTTTCGAGCTGAGTTTTAAGCTCGTTGATGCCTGCACCTTGCTTACCAATTACAGCACCAGCTTTCGCGGTGAGAATTGTAATCGTAGTAAGGTTAGCAGAACGCTCAATATTGATTCGCGCAATCGTTGGACGAGATTTAAATCTGTCCTCAATCAAATGGCGAATCTTATCATCTTCGACAAGCCAGCGTCGAAAGTCGCTCTTTCTGGTAAACCACTTAGACGACCAGTCTTTGCTGACCTGGAGACGGTAAGAGATGGGATTAACTTTCTGACCCATATTACTTATTCTCCTTCTTCGCTGCAGCCTTAGTCTTCTCAGACTTTTCTGCTGGCTTATCAGCGACTTTCTTTACTTTCTCTTCGCCGGCGACCTCGACGAATATGTTACTTGAAATCTTCTCATATGGAAGTGCACGACCACGAGATGCAGGTACGTAACGACGCATCCTCGTACCACTCGTCACAAAAATTCTTGCAATTCGGATGGTTTTTGGATCAATTGACACTTTCGAATTATTAAGTAGATTTGCATTTGCAGATTCCACTGCCTTTAGAACAGCTCTTGCTGCTCTACGTGGAGTATTTTCAAGAATCACCACCGCATCAGCTACATATCGGTCACGAACAAGTGATGCAACGATACTAGTCTTGCGTGGTAAAGAATCAATACCCTTTTCATATGCATGCGCAAAGTGAGTAGCCATAATTAGTTATCCCCTTTCGCTGCTGCAGCCTCAGCGGCTTTTTTGCCGCCATGACGCTTAAATTTACGAGTCGGCGCAAATTCACCAAGCTTATGACCAACCATGTTTTCTGAAACAAACACTGGTACATGTACCTTGCCATTATGTACAGCAATGGTTCGTCCTACCATTTCAGGTGAAATCGTAGATTGACGTGCCCAAGTTTTGACTATGGTGCGGTCTTCGCTGGAAAGTGCGGCGATCTTTTTCGCGAGTTTGTAGTCCACAAATGGACCTTTCTTCATACTCCGAGACATTATTTCCTCTTTCCTTCGTGGCGACTGCGCACGATCATTTTATTAGTTTTCTTATTATGACGAGTACGGTAACCAAGCGTGAGCTGACCCCATGGAGTACGTGGTGCTTTACCAGAACCGTGACGACCACCGTCACCACCACCGTGTGGGTGATCCGTTGCGTTCATTACAACACCGCGTACAGTTGGGCGAATGCCCTTACGGCGCCTGCGACCCGCAGCACCAATCTTTACGTTTTGGTGCTGGAGGTTCGAAACCGTACCAATCGACGCTTCGCAACCAAGCAATACTTTGCGTACCTCGCCAGACGGCATTTTGAGGGTGGCATAGCCATCTTCTTTTGCCATCAACTGAGCCGCTGCACCCGCCGCGCGCACCATTTGTGCACCACGTCCAGGAGCAAGCTCAATTGCATAAACAAATGTACCAACTGGGATATTCTCGAGCTTCAAACGATTACTGTCTTCGACTTCAATATTGTCACCAGTCTTAAAAGTGGTACCCTTAGTCATTTTAGTATCAGCAAGCACATAATAATATACGCCATTTTGATCTTTTACTCTAGCAATACGTGCTGAGCGATTTGGATCGTATTCAATTTCCTCAACCGTCAAAGTCAAATCCTTTGGCAAGTTGTAAGTCATGATGCGATAGTGTCTCTTGACACCGCCACCACGATGACGCACCGTAATGCGACCCTGGTTATTCTTGCCCGCTTGCTGTTTTTTAGCTTTGAGGAGTGACTTCATCGGCTTACTCGTAGTAATCTGATCGTAATCCTCAGTCGTCTTCTGCCTCTGCGCCGGTGTAATCGGGCGATAAGCTTTAATAGTCATTATTTATTCTCCTTCCCTGCATTCTTGTCGGCCTTTTTGGCAGCTTTATCTGCTTTTTTGGCTTCCTTTGCGCTGGTTTTCTTTTCTTCTTTTTCAGGCTCATCAAATACTCTGATTGAATTGCCTTCAGCGAGAGTCACATATGCATATTTCTTATCTTGACGATGTGTAATACCAGGATAAGCGTGCTTACCCTTACTGTATTTAGTCTTTTTACCGTCGCGAATCAAAGTCCTCACATCCGTAACTTTCACGTTAAATTCGTCTTCCACCATCTTAGCAATTGCTTGCTTGCCCATGCTTTTCTTTACTGGAAAAACATAGGTTCGCTTGGTTTGCTCAAGATAGGTTTTTTCGGTTGCACGTGGCTCTAGCATGCGTAGCTTTACCTCTGCAGTTTTCTTGTCCGCCATTACTTATCTCCTTTCAACCATTCAGTTGCAGTCTTGAGGGCAGCTTCTGAAAATACAATTGCATCTGCATTCATGATGTCAAATACATTGAGATAAGTCGCGCGTACCAATTTCACATTAGCCAAATTATTGGTTGAACGCAAAACCTCTGGAGTTTTTTCATTTGCAACCGCTAGCACGTACTTATCATCGAGTTTCAAATCTTTCAAAATCTTTACAGCCGTCTTAGTTTTACCGTCAAGTTTAGCGTCAGCTGGTAGTACAATTACTGCCTTTTCTGCATTCTTCATCGATAAAGCCTGACAAACTGCCAATCTTTTAGAAGCTTTTGAAACCTTCTTGGTGAAATTTTCTTCACCGGTGCGACCAAATGCCACACCACCATGGCGCCAAATCGGGTTACGGGTACTACCGAAACGAGCACGACCAGTACCTTTCTGCTTCCATGGCTTCTTGCCACCACCAGAAACCTCACCACGCTTCAAAGTTTTTGCGTGAGAGCTCCTTGAGTTTGCAAGATATGCATCATAAGCAAGTTTGACAAGCTCATGATTTTCTACGGAGAGACCGAATATTTCTTTATCAAGCGTAGCCATATTACTCCTTTCCCTCCACAGTCACGACGCCCTTCTTAGGACCAGGCACTGCACCTTTAAGACCGATCAAATTGTTGGCTGCATCAATATACGCAACTTCCAAATTCTTGACCGTCACAGTGTCATGCCCCATCCTACCAGGCATTCTTTTACCTTTAAATACTTTTTGCGGATACATTGACCCAATCGAGCCAACTTTCCTAATGTCACCCTTAAAACCGTGCGTGTTACGAGATTCTTGGAAATTCCAACGCTTCACTGTACCAGCAAAACCTTTACCTTTACTCGTACCCGTCACAGCTACCTTGTCGCCAAGCTTAAAACTTTCCACCGTAAGAGTGTCGCCTAGCTTCATGCCCTCAGGAATTTCATCAACGCGAAATTCTTTGAGAACTTTAGGATTTATATTTTCACCGGCCTTTTTCACGTGGCCAGCAACCGACTTGCTCAGATTCTTACCCTGACCATAGCCCACTTGCACAGCATTATAACCATCGCTTTCGACAGTCTTTATCTGAGTCACTGTGCACGGACCGGCTTGCAGGATGGTCACTGGAGTAACCACGCCATTATCGCCGATAATCTGGGTCATACCAATCTTGGTGCCGAGAATGACTTGCATTTCTTACCTTTCCTTTAAAAAATTTGTTGTTTTATTGTAAAAACAGACTCCACATATCTGTTTTTATTAGCCCTGTCCGCCCTATAAGCGGCTCCTTTTCGGCTGTCGTTTCGCCTCTGTACAACAGGCAAAACGGCACTATTAAAACTAGACTTTTAGGCTGGTTTCTGTCCGTGAAATAACAGACCTATCCTTATGTCTAGGACTAACCCCTACATTATATCATACAAAAAATCTAAATACAAGAGGAAAATTCACAAAAAATAGAGCTTTAAATCAGCTCTATCCTTCCATTATATCACATTTCTAAATATTTGTCAATAAAATCATCTATTTCACCCTTTAAAACCGCATCCACATCAGACGTTTCGCATCCGGTACGCGTATCCTTAACCAACTTATACGGCTGCATCACGTAATTACGAATCTGCTGCCCCCAACCCGCCGACTCGCCAGCACGCAGCTCCCCAATCGTCGCCGCATGCTGTTCCATTTGCATCTGTGCTAGCTTACCCCGCAAAATCTCCATCGCTTTCTCTTTATTTTGAAGCTGCGAACGTTCATTCTGAATCGCCACCACGGTGTTTGTTGGGATATGAGTAATTCGTACCGCCGAATTAGTCGTATTCACCGACTGTCCACCATGCCCGCCCGAATGATATACATCAATCCTAAGATCTTTTTCATCAATCACCACCTCCGTATCTGCTTTAATTACTGGCAAAACTTCGACCAATGCAAACGAAGTCTGGCGCAAATTATTCGCATTAAACGGCGACAAGCGCACTAAACGATGTACGCCATGCTCAGATTTTAAAGTACCATAAACATTCGTACCACTCACCTCATACACCGCAGTCTTTATTCCGGCCTCTTCACCAGCCACTTTTTCGAGACATGTTACCTTAAAACCCTTCCTTTCAAAAAACCTAAGATACATTCTCTCAAGCATCCCCGCCCAATCCATTGCTTCTGTCCCCCCAGCCCCAGAAGTAATCCTTACAATCGCATCACTCGCATCGTATCGCCCAGTAAATCGAAGCGCCTTTCTTAGCTCTATTAGCTGTTTTTCCATCGCCTCAATCTGCTCGCTCATTTCATCTTTCAAATCCTCATCGGCCATCTCAAGAAGCTCATTCATATCGTTAATCTGAGTTTTTAAAAGTACCCAGGCTTCCGTCTCGTCCTTGAGTTTTGCTAGTTCTTGATTCTTTTCTGTTGCTTTTGCTACGTCTCGCCAAATCTCCGGCTCCGCCACCTCTTTTTCAAGTTCTGCCAAATCTGCCAGTTTCTCATCAATTTTAAGCCGCTCATAAGTTTTCAAAAAATCATCCTTCAAAACGTCTAATCTTTTCTTCAAATCTTGCATATCTCCATTATAACACAAATGGAAAAGGAGGCCCCGGAGGGCCTCCTTTTAGAGTAAGGGGGATTATTTAATCTTGACGACAACATATACGCTGCCGTCGTTCATTTCGAAGTATATTTGCGTCGTTCCGTTCACTTCGATAGTGTACGTGTTCACCACTTCACCATCGAAGAAAACTTCGGCGCCAACATACTCGTCCGTAGGCGCACTTTCTACCGGGGGCATCACCTGGGTGTGCCCCAATCTCGCCAGATACTGGCAAATTGCTTCGGGCAAAGTCTCTGCCTGCGCAACAATAGAGTAGTTGCTTACGTTGCACAAGGCGTACGCCTGAACGATACCCGCCGTGCCCTTGAGACACATCAGGTACGTCGGTTCTCCGCTAACGTTTACCGGCAACGGGAACGTTGCTTGGTACCGATAAGCGGAGACGAGCTGCTCCGCCGCAGCCTGCGCCGAGCTTTCTTCAGCGCCAACCACAGCGTATTCAGCCATCTTGCCAGTACGCGGATCGAGAATGAGCCAGCCGAGGTTAGATTCCGCCGCATTCGCAGCGGTCAGCCCAGTGTAATACCTGACTCCGCCATCCACGATTACCGCAGAGTAACCGTAAAAGTTGGCATATATTCCATCCTCAGGACTCTTTCTGGCGTCCCTGTACTTGTACGCGGTATGCCAGACGCCAGTTTGGCTCCAGTTAAAATACCCGTTGCGATAGGTGTAATGCCATTCCGCAACTTTCAACAGGTACTCGAGCGAATAGACGTTGTCTATCCACTCGGGGGCTTCGTTCGGGAAAAACTGCTCAGACACCCCAGTTTGGGCGTCCGTAACAATCACCCGATCCACGGTCTTCACCGCAAAGACGCCACCAGAAGGCTTCAACACCTCCGTGACGTAATACGGCTTGCCGGTTTCGTCGATTTCAGCAGTCGATTGGCCAAAGATATACCCCGGGAACTGCGCCCGAAGATGCCTCTTCAGGTTGTGCCCAAAATAGGCAGACTCCGAGTAAAGAATCGGGGTCTCGAGCTCGACCAACGTCGCCTCTTGTGAAACGACCTCACCGCTCGGGTTGGTCTCCACGAGGATGTACCCCGGGATCCCTTCCGCGCGCGCTTTCCTGTACTTCCAGAAATCGCCGTACTCCAGGAAAGCGAGGCGGTAATAACGCCCCTGATACTTGATGAAGGTGTAATCGTCCTCCACCTCATACCAAGAGGCGTTTTCCAACCCGGCAACCTTCTTGTCACCGAGCATGATCGCGGAGTCCAGATCAACCAGGGGCAGATTAGCAGTCGTGCCCTCAGCCAAATCCGGGAAGACCTCCGTCACCAAAGCATCGGAAATGGTAACGTCGGCCACCTGAACTGCCTGCCTAGCGTGGAACGCCATCCAGGACACGCAACCGAGAATAATAAGGATGGCAATCAAGAACACAAGGACAAGCCACGCCCACCTCTGCCACTCGAATTCGGTAAACTCGAGAAAACAGATTATGGTAACGTTAAAGGCAACCACGAACACCGTCGCGATTATCATTCCCCAAAGCCCCTCATTCCGGAGGCTCAGGGCCGGCATGGCAACATACCAAAGGATACCCATAAATATCAGGCCAACCGCAATCGCAATCACGTTGGCGACCAGTTCTTCCTTGTCAATTCTCGCAAAAAACTGCTTCATCTCAATTTCCTCCCTTTTTAATATTCAAGTTTTTCTCCCCCAAACTCTCCTTACATTATACCACACTTACCTTAAAATGTAAATGCTTATATCATATTTTTCCCTGTTTAGCCACAACGTGGCTAAACGTCAAAAACAAAAATCGAACCGGAATTCACTCTCGGTTCGATTTTCTTACTGGCATCTTCTACCGAACTCTTCTCCTCCGGAGAAGAGTTCATAAGCGAAGAATCAGTTATTGTGTGAGGTGCCAGGAAAGGTCACGCGAGTTAAACTCGAGTGTCATTTTTTCCCGACCAACTAATATATCGAAGATATGAAGTGCCACCTCGCCCACAAACCGAATATGGGTTTGTAAAAGCTCGGTAATTTCGGTCTCAGATTCTCCCTGTCGCCTAAAATTCAAAGGCTGACAAGGGGTCATCTCATAGCCGAAAAGTGCCATAACCTCGACCCTCTCTATTTTGTTGTTTTTGTTAAAGTTTTTCATAATTGACTCCTTAAATTAATTAATAGAGTCATTTATGTGAGCCTTATATTTATTGGCTCTTAGTTACGACCATAAATGACAATAGCCGCAACCTTAAACTTTTCTCATTGCCAGTGACCGAAGTATAGCATGAGACACTTTTATTTTAACACAAAAAAACATCAAAACCGCATCAAAAATCCCCGCCGACTCAAGCCTACGGGGATTCTTTAGTAGATGTTTTCTTCCTTTCTTTCTCAATCAATTTCAAAACATACATTGCCTTTCGAATATTTCTCGCTCGAGGTTGTTTGCGTGAATCTTTTTTCGCAAAATCCCGCAAAATCGCAGTGGAAATAATACGATGACTCTCGCCGCCATAAATGTATGGCTCCATGAATTCTCCCACCCAGTCAATTGTCTCTGCGTCGAGCACGCTCGACGTGTCAGTCACAATTTTGGGGAATCCGTAATCATCACTACTCGAATCGCCAAAAGCCGCCAAAGCCATTAACAGCCTTGATTTCTCCTGATGTTTCATTTTTTCATAAACAATATTCGGCCATGGCATCGCCCAAAATTCATCATGACTGCACTCAAAACGAACCGTCAAGCTACTTTTGCCACGGCTATCTTTTGCTATCTCTCTGAAATATTCTTTCTTTTGCACAAATTCATTTATCCAAGCAAAATCAGCGACAAAAATACCGGCACCAGGCACCTTGAATTCCACCCAGGAATGATGTGTCTGGAACTCACCATTTACGAAATAATCTCCTCGATACAGCACAGCACTACGGTTACTTTTAAGCAAGATCATCATTAATGCCGCCATTTCATAGCAAATTCCACCACCAAGCCATCTTTGAAAACGGTAAAACGCATCATTTTTAAAATAACGCGTCATCTTAAAACCGTGAAACCATAAATCTTTATGCTCCTCTGCCAAGTTGTCAAAATACTTCCTAGCCGCACGCTCGCGAATGCTCGAAATAGTATCAGAAATCGTTCCTAGCAAAACACCTGCGAAAAATCCTATAATAATGCCAACAATGACCCATGTAACACCGGAACTAAGAAATTTGTCCAAAGAAAACACCACCTTTTTAAAATACGAATTGCTAAAAACAACAATTATTTACCTATATTATATAATATAATAATTGGTTAGTCAATTTAATCCGTACACCAACAACAATTCATCTATACTATATCTTATCCACTCTTGACTAATTATCTATATCGTGGCAAAATATTATCAATGCATCACTATATGAGAGGCATAGTATTTTAATATCTTGATTCTACAGTAAGGGGAGAGGTGATAAAACTTGAAAGTAAAAGACATCGAAGTAGGTAGCCGTATTGGCGAATCCTCAAAATTTCGTATCTACCTCGGCAAAAAAGCAGACGGACAATCGGTAATCTTAAAAGTCGCAAAAACTTTCGAAGACGGTGATGTCCTGGCCAAAGAATCTGCCAAGCTCTACCAAATGAGCCTACTCGCAGACGAAATTGACCAATTCGAGAAAAAGGAGGGTAGTACAAAAACAAGCTACAACTGGCTCTTTGCTAAAATTGAAACTTCGTTTATGGAGCCCACTCAAGACGACCGGCGCATCAACGTACTCACGATGCCCGATATCGACCTCAGTGAGCTAACCCCGCTTGCAAAACTTCATGCAAATGTCACAATTGACGCTCGCACTAGTGTCTGGATCATGGGACGTCTCTTCAAGCTCTACGGCCTTTTTGAGCTTATCGCAGCTGGCGGAGACAGCCCCATAGTCAGATATCCGATCTTTTCGCCCGACGATTATCTCATTAGCCCAGAAAAACATCGGCTGGTTTATTACAACTTTGTCGATGACATGGCGGATGTTGTAGCCTACGATTTTGTAAAATCAATTGCCACATTTATGCTTGGTTGGATCGAATTAGAAGGCGATTCCCATGAGCTTGAGTACTATCAGTTGGTGAAAGATTTTTCAGAACATGGTCGCGATTCGTTTGAACTGGCGCATAAGGATCTCTACGATTTAGTAAAAAAACTCTGGGGTATTTCTTATTATCCTTTCACCTATCGTGAAAGCGGTACCGTAGTTTGGAAAAGAAAGGGGAGTAAAAATGGGTAGTAGAGTATTTTCGGTTGAAAGCTACAAAAAAGCTCGCGAAGACTACGATGTAACGCACGATACTGGCGTCACCAAAGTCGCCGAGCGGCGCACCCAGGAAACCGGGCGCCTCAGCGAAATTGTTGACCCGGCCATTAATCCGATTCGGAGATCCCTGATTCGGCTTGACCCCCACCAGAAAAAGTGGATTGCAACCGTCGGCTGTCCGATGGACATCGAAGTTAGTTGCGATACCACTGGCTCGATGGGTAGCGAAGTTGACAAGGAAATGAAAGTCCTGCCGGACCTCTATGAAGCGGTAGCTAAGGTACTGCCGGGCTACGACCCGCAGCTCTGTCTCGGCATCTTCGGCGATTGTCAAGACGAATTCGCAATGTGTCGCCCTCAATTTGAGATGGAAGCACCCAAAATCGTAAACTATCTTAAGGAGATGGCGCCTCAGCGTGATGGTGGTGATACGCCCGAAGATCCGCAATATGCAATGTTTGCGCGTGCCTATCTGACCGATGCTTACACTAACCGCATTGGTCTTAAGGGCTATCACTTCATCGTGACCGACGCGACCTGCCATGAGCGCGTTCAGCGCCGGGATATCACCAGGATTTTTGGGGAAAATATCTTTGAGAACGAGCTTAAAGATATGAAAAATATTCCCTCGATTAGACAAGTGATTAAAGCCTTAAAGAAAAAGACACACCAGTATATTCTGCTGGTCGATGATTATAGCTCTTTTACTCTTGCTTTCTGGAAAGAACTTTGTGGCGATAATAACGTAATCGTCATTGATTCTACTCGGCAACTTCCGGCGGTTATTTCCGCCATTATCGGCCTGACCGAGGGAACTCTTGATGTTACCGATCTTAAAAAGCATTTGAAAGGGTTAGCTTTGATTGAATCCTTAATCGGACAGCTTTCCAGCATCGACATCGGTGCTCAGGCGAAGCTTCGCCACGCGTTGCCCCATCCGGTTCCGAAGGCTGGCGATATCTTCAGGAACAAAGGCGACCTTTGGCCGATTCAGCCGGGCGAAGAAGACGCCGAAGAAACGCCGATGGAAGCTCCGGACCACATCGAATACCTGTAGTAATCAAGATTCATTAACAATTTGGTTTACAGTTTACTAAGAGGTGCAATGTGTTCGACAAAGTCTACGTTATCACCGACCTCGGTCCAGGTGACGGCGGAAAAGGTAGCATAGTGCACGCACTTTCATGCAAAACCGACGCTAATCTCATTATCAAACGCGGCGGCGCACAAGGTTCTCATGGCGTACGCACTTCCCTAGGAGAGAGTTTCAACTTTTCTCAGTGGGGATGCGGAACGCTTGAAGGTGTACCGACTTTTCTGTCCGAGCAAATGGTCATTTCACCTGTTGGGCTTGAGAATGAATCAGAAGCCCTCAAAAAACTCGGAATATTCGACCCATTCAAACTTCTCACCTGCGACCCGTCCTGCATCGTCGCCACGCCTTATCATAGAATCGCTTCTCAGTTTGAAGAGCTGCTCTTAAAAGATAAGCCGCGCGGCACCGTCGGAACGGGCGTTGGACAAGCCTATCGCATGACTTCCTTAGGCGAAGAGATGACAATCCGAGCTCGCGATCTCACGAATCGTCGCGTTATCCGCTCAAAACTTCAAAGACAATACGATTATTACTTTGAGCGGTATGATAGTATCACTCGAGATGCTTTTTTAACCGACGATTTTCAAAGCTACGCCGCCAACCTCATCTTGCTTCTTCATGACGAAGATTATTTTAACTATATTATCGATTTATTTGACAGAATAGGTAAAAAACTTTCGTTTAAAAGTCTTGGTGAGGTGTTAAAAGGCGACGGCACAGCAATCGTCGAGTGCTCGCACGGAGTTTTAACCGACGCTGAAATGGGCTTAAAACCCCACGTCAGCGCCATCCGAACTCTGCCAATCTTCGCAAACGAAATGCTTAAGAATGCCGGGTACGATGGCAAGATTATCAACTACGCCGTTCATCGTGCCTACGAAATCCGTCATGGCGCCGGCCCCATGCCGACCTATGACCCCGAATTTACCGCACGCATGCTTCCTGGCAGTCACAAAGATAAAAACCGCTGGCAAGGCGCTGTTCGCGCCGGCCCCCTCGATTTGAATCTTGTGAAATATGCACTGGATGTAAGTAACGAAATAAGCTTTGACGGACTGGCTCTCACTTGGTTTGACCAGATTTTAGCAAACAATCGTACTTGGTCAATTTGCGACGACTACAAGTACGTACGAAACTGCAACGAATCGTATGTTGACTTTTTGAGTAGAGCCGAACCCATCATTTCCAAAACCGTTATCAAAAATCCCATTGCCGTACGCGAATTATTCGATTTCATCGGCAAAATCCTCGAAGGTTTTCTAAAAGTTCCGCTAAAAATCCTTTCAGCCGGACCCACGGAAAAGAATAAAATTTATTCAGAATGAGGAGGACAAAATCATGGCTGAAGAAATGAAGAACACCGCCATCGAGACCACCGCTGAATCCACTCTGGCAGATTCCGCAGCAAACCCTTTTGACAACGAAGTCATCACCAAACTCATCGAGTCTGGCCTTGACCGATCTGCTGCTCAGAAGATCATGGAAGATCTTGGCGTCGAAAGCCTCGAAGATTTGGCTTCTCTCGAAGTGACCGATCTCACTGGCGCCGGCATGAAGCTGGCCAAAGCCCGTAAGCTCGTAAATGAGCTGAAGACAACATCAAAACCTGCCGCTTCCGCGGTAGCTACGGCGGAAACCCGCGCCATTCAGACCCAGTTCGAGGCTCTTCTTCCTCCTGTGCCGACCGATGATTCCTGGCTTAACGCCCTGAAAACCGGTGGCATCCTGAAGGTGGACGAGTCGTCCTACATCGCCGCCATCCGTGCGGCGCTGGCTGACCGAGCTGGGCTCTATGCCATCCCGGACGCCCTGGCGAAAGCCATGGAAAAGTACGCCGATGAGACGGAAGAACAGGTCGACCCGACCTTCTACGCTCTGCGTAAGTCTCTGACCCGCCGCGCCTATGGCGACATCTTTGCCGCCATCGACGGCCTGGACGGCACTTTCATCACCGAAGGCCGCCGCAAGGAATTCCTCGGTCGCATCCGCGATACCCTGTGGCCAGCCATCGCTGAAAGTTACCAGACGTTGGACAGCTGGTATCAGACCTGGCGCGCCAGCTTCTCTGATCCTTCCATGCTGATTGCTGCCATCAGTGGCGGCTTCGGCGGTGGTGCTCCTGGCATGGGTATGATTACTCCGCCCGACACCGCTACGCTTCATGATGCCGGCGATACGCTGGTCGATTCCATCAACCGCGTTTTCCGCGGCACCGGTGTTCAGGTCGCCGCCGCCATGGCGTACGACGCCAATGTCATTCGCAACACTCTGGAAGATACGCGCCTGCCCTCTATGGTTGGCGTGAAAAATCGCGAGATGATGCTGAAGAAAATCGGCGCCGCCGTTTCCAGCAACTACATCCGCCTGGAGCAAAACCTGGTCAAATACGTCCTCGGTTTTGCCAAGCACGACACGGTGACTTCCGATGTGGAAATCAACTACTTCGTGGCGCTCTGGCAGCTCGGCACCCAGATCAACTGGAACGAGCTCGGTGTGAGCAACACCAGCGGCGTGACCGGTCTCACCGGCAAGCGCGTCCTGTAAACCACCGCACATTAGATTGGCCCCCTGCATGCAGGGGGCCTTTCTTTTGACTATTTAAAGCCAAACATATTTTGCATAGAGCATAGTTGCAATCGTGCGATACTCATCATTATAAAACGGGCAATCACCTTCCATTTCTTTTGGAATAAGGTAATGGAATCTACCAGTAAACCTCGCAAAACCTTTGTGAAGCAATCTGTACTGAAGCAAATCACTCTCGAGCCGCTCAATCGCCCGTCTTTTTGCAAATGTCGTCGGGTGATTAAAATACAAATCCACAATTTTACGCCGCGTTTGTTCGAGATTCGATTTATTGCCACCCAGCCAAATCGTATTTAGGTAAATATGAGCCGCATGGAAACTACCAGGATAAAAATCTTCGCTCGCGCATAATTCTTCCAGGTTCCAAATATCTAGGTCTGATTCTTTGGTCCCATAACCTTTTAATTTCGAACCACCGACCATAACAATCTCTGACGGTTTAAGCCTCGAGGCAATTTCCTCAAGCTCTGCTTCAAGAGCCGGAATATTCTTAAAAAATGGTCCTTCAAGCTTCGCTTCTGGCGTAAATAGCTTTGCAGGCTTATTGAATTCATCAAGCCACTTTTGTCTCTTTTCAGAGACATATAGCGGCTCGACCGATCTTCTAGCCGGGAGAAACTTTGTTTCCGATATCAGCGGAAGCATCTTCGCCTTGCTCAAAATTCCCCTTCTCTGAGTATACTCCCAAGTATCTTTAAAACTCTGGATTAAAACTCTATCAAGGCTATATTGAAGAATTTTTAAAATCTCTTGCTGATCTACATAGCCGTATTTCAAAAGCCACGGAGTTAAATGTGCACATTTTACAACGCGTTCTAATCCCTCGCTTGGCCTCGCGTCAAGCTCGAAACAGTCGCCAAAATGGAAATTCTCACGCACATCCTGTACGTGCAGTAACCTATACCACGCTTCTTTGTATACCACCATAAAATCCTTCGGTGCGTCTTTTAAGACCCACATTGGCAAATATAGCAGGACTCTTTCTGAGTTTCTCTTGCTAAGCAGCTCACTACAGGCATAATAAAAAATCTCACGCCCGGTCTGATCCCTACGCACACTTTTTGGGTCTTGCTCGAAAAATAGACAAATCGTCTCAGCAAGGCTTTTACGATAAGCCGATGTCGTATCAAACCTTTCCTCGATTGCAGGTTTCAGAATTGCAGCCACAAATTTCCCCTCCTCTCTATGCATTTTAATGTACTTTTTTATATTATAACAGATTTTTAAGTTTTAGCAAATAATGCCTCTATCTACTTTTTCTTTGCCTCAAAAAATACACACGGCACTGCCGGTGGAGGCGTAAAATCATTCGGTCTCAAAGGCAAACGTATCTTAGTTTCATAATCCTGTGTCAGTTGAAAACCCAACTTTGAAGTATAATGCCTAGTATTGTTTAGTAGTTTCAAAGCAAACTGTTTCTGCAAAATCAAATAAATCGCCTCAGGTGGATTTTTTGCCTCTATCAATTTATGCAATATTTCCGAACTAAGATGAAACGGTGGGTTCGCAAACACTTTATACGGCTCATCGGGCAGTTCAAAATTCTGGAATTCCTTTTCTAACACCGTCACATTAGCAATTCCTCTTTTTGACAAATTCTCTGTTAGTTTTGCTACAGTTACAGCATCCGGCTCAATCGCAATCACTTGTCGCACACGTTTTGACAGTGCGCTCGTAATCACTCCAGACCCCGCGCCAATCTCCACCACTAAGTCCCGTTTTTTTAGATTCGAATGTCCAATCAGCATCAAAGCCAGTCTTGGAGAACGTAAAAAATGTTGCGCCAACCTATAATCCCGCATCTTCTATCACCTTCCACGCTTCTTCCACTGAATGTGTCTCCATCAGCTTCGCCCTTATCTCCCCCGCCCCAGGGAAATTATTGATATAAATCTTGAAATAATGTTTTAATGGCTCATAGGAATGATAATCATATTTATCATATAACTCTAAATGCTTTTTTAGTAGTTTAATCAAATCTTCCCGCGTTGGTTGATAATCCGTAAAACAGTACGGATTTGCAAACACCCCGCGCCCAATCATAAATCCATCTACCTCTGGATACTGCTCGTGAAGGTTCATCGCATGTGCTTTATCTCTAATATCACCATTGATTATCAACTTTGTATCAGGACTAATCTCATCACGAAGTTTTACAATCTCCGGAATCAACTCATAATGCGCCGACACCTTGCTCATTTCTTTTTTCGTTCGTAAATGAACCGTAAGAGCCGCCGGATGTTCGTTCAATAATACTGGTAACCATTCCTTATATTCATCTATCGAGCCCCATCCAAGTCTCGTCTTTACCGACACTGGCAAATTCGTCGCTTTTTTCGCATTGCGCACGCATTCCATAGCGAGCTCCGGTGTTTTAATCATCGCAGCTCCACCCCCAGCCCGATTAACATTCTTATCTGGGCAACCAAAATTAATGTCCACTCCAGCAAAACCAAGCTCCTCTAAAGCTCCCGCTACCTCCGCGAAATGCTCCGGATTTTTACCCCAAATCTGTGCAATTATCGGTGGATCCGTTGGCGCAATCGTAAGCCTTTCTAGAGCATTCGCCCGCCCTTTCTCTGATGCATAAGATGATACATTGGTAAACTCCGTAAAAAACAAGTCCGGCCGACCAGCTTCTGCCACCACCTGGCGAAAAACCACGTCCGTCACCCCTTCCATCGGCGCCAGAATCAAAAACGGCTTCTCTAATTTGTCCCAAATATTCATATCCATTATTATATCACATTTCCCTATACCAGTAAATTGTGTTTTGCCTATTGACTTTTTAAAACACTTGTGCTATAATAGTAGATAGTTGACAAATGTCAATGGATTATTTATTAAAAAGTGAGGAGGTGAGAAACCTTGAGAGAAATCGACGAGAGCCTGGAACAGTACCTGCGGCTTATGTGGCAGGAAGCCATAATCAACAAGATGCTCCGCATCCAGTGGAGAAATCGATGCCGCTCA
>JAEEGL016200994.1_pt1 | contig 18893 bp, 21 predicted proteins | sample 9134231 | NCBI WGS metagenome assembly JAEEGL01 (sample SAMN16246548, study PRJNA631951) | gut metagenome | biome: gut microbiome; feature: rumen; material: fiber-attached | host: Bos | place: Iran: Karaj | collected 2018-10 | reverse complement strand
GCTTAAAAGCTTTTCTTATTTTTTCAAGATCGGCACGTGCCTCTTTCTCGTTCATCGTTCGTCCCCATTTGAACTTCAAGTACTAACTGATTTTCAGTATATCATTTAATTAAATTATAATCAATCTTTTTTTGACAAAATTAAGCTTTTCTTTTTACTGTGTAATAACGTAAATTCTTCTAGACTTTTGAATAAGATAGTGTTTAACTTGCGCCAGTTATTATTTAAAGTGAGGAAAATGTTGATGTTAAGCCCATATTTAAGCTCTCTTGTTAAAAGAGCGGCACAAGATGTTAAAACAATCGTTTTGCCTGAGGGCGAAGATGAGCGCGTTTTAGAGGCCGCTTATTTGGCCGTTCAAAACAAGGTTGCCAATCCCGTTATCTTGGGAAAACCTGATGAAATTAAGGCTTTTTTTGCAAAAAAAGGCTGGTCGATGGAGGGCATTCAAATTATCGAGCCCGAAAAATCCGAACATTTGGCAGAATACACCAAATTGCTCTATGAGCTCAGAAAAGCCAAAGGAATGACTGAAGAAGAAGCTCAAAAAACCGCTTTAAACTACAATTATTTCGGAACCTTGATGATGAAATCCGGCCATGCCGACGGTATGGTTTCGGGTGCCAATCACTCAACCGCTGATACGGTGCGCCCTGCCCTTCAAATCATCAAGTCTAAAAACCCCGCGATGGGCGTTTCATCATTTTTCATCATGGTCTCAAACGGCGAGCCGTTTATTTTATCTGACTGCGGTTTGGTCATTAAGCCGAGCGAAAAAGAACTCGGCGACATCGCCGTCACTTCTGCCTTATCTGCCGTTATGTTCGGTATTGAGCCGAAAGTTGCCATGCTCTCTTATTCAACAAAAGGTTCGGGCAAAGGCGAAGACGTTGATAAGGTCAAAGCCGCTTTGACACTTGCTTTAGAAACGCTTAAAACAGAACCGTACAGCAGTTTAAACATTCAAATCGACGGCGAGCTTCAGGCAGATGCCGCTCTTGATATGACCGTTGCCAAGAAAAAGGCACCCGAAAGTGCGGTTGCAGGCAAAGCAAAGGTTTTAATCGTTCCTGATTTAAACGCCGGCAACATCAGCTACAAACTCCTTCAAAGACTTGGCGGCTGCGAGGCTTACGGACCTGTTTTGCAAGGCTTAAACGCCCCGATTAACGATTTGTCACGCGGTGCTTTGGTTGAAGATATCTTAGGCACAATCGCCATTACCGCCATTCAGGCTCAAAACAAATAAGAAAGGTTAAATTTATGAAGAAAATACTTGTTATCAATTCCGGTTCATCATCCTTAAAATATCAGCTTTTTAATGTTGACGGCGATCGCTATGAGGCTGTTGCCAAAGGTATTGCCGAGCGTATAGGCGCAGATGGTGCGAACATTACCTTAAAAATCGGTGACAATAAACAAACAAAAGTAACACCGATGCCGACTCACACCGAAGCCTTTCAAGAAGTTATCAACTTTTTGCTTTCCGGACCTTTAAACAGCGTTGAAGAGTTATCGGCTGTCGGACACCGTGTGTTGCATGGTGGCGAATTGTTCCAAGATTCTGTTAAAATCGATGAAGACGCCATGGCAAAAATGGAAAGCTTAAAGCCTTTAGGGCCTCTTCACATGCCGGCCAACATTTCAGGCATCAGAGCCGTTCAGAAATTGTTGCCGAACGTGCCCCAAGTTGCCGTGTTTGATACGGTCTTTCATCAAAGCATGAAAAAAGAAGCCTTTATGTATCCGCTTCCTTTGGAATATTACACTCAGCATAAAATCCGTCGTTACGGCTTTCACGGCATTTCACACGCCTTTGTGTCTCAAGAAGCTGCCAAGTTAATCGGTAAAAAAGGCAAAATCATTACTTGCCACTTGGGCAACGGTGCCTCACTTGCCGCGGTCGATAACGGCAAATGCGTTGACACATCGATGGGCTTTACCCCTCTTGCCGGCATCATCATGGGCACACGTTCGGGCGACATTGATCCGTTTATTGCGCTTCACTTACAAAAGCTTTTGGGCAAATCTGCCGAAGAAGTCAACAACATCTTAAACAAACAAAGCGGTATGTTCGGCATTTGCGGTTATTCTGACAATCGTGATGTTGAAACACGTTATCAGGAAGGCGATGAAAAATGCACGCTTGCCATGAACATGTATGTTCACAGCATTTTACGCTTTATCGGTGCGTATATCGCCGTTTTGGGCGGAGTGGATGCGATTGTCTTTACCGCAGGCGTTGGTGAAAACGGTTCGATTTTGCGCTCTATGATTATGGAAAAGCTTGCTTATCTCGGCATTAAGCTTGATGTCGAAAACAACAAAAAGCGCGGTCAAACCGTCGAGATTTCAACACCTGATTCTCGCGTTAAAGTTTTCGTTATCCCGACAAACGAAGAATTGATGATTGCTCAAGACACAATGCGTTTGGCATTCTAAGATTTTTTCACATTTTTAAAGCCCTCTTTTTTAAGAGGGCTTTTTTTATAAATAAGGCTTGATTTTTGATTTCGTTTTCTCTATTCTTGAGTTAGATTAAAATTATTCAAGGAAGTGTTTATCATGAAAAAATATATTTGTCTTTTTTTTGTTTTAGCGCTCGCTGCCTGTGCTTCCGACACCTCGGTTAAGCCCGTATACGACTCAAAATACAACAATGTTTATGAAGCCACATGCAACGGCAACTCTTATACCATGACGGAATGTTACCGTTTGGCTAATCAAAAGTGTGATAGACGCTTTAAGGTTTTGAATCAGTCCGAAAACGTCGCAACCTATGTCGACGATTACGGTTTGTTCCTCAACAGAGAAAGAGAAGTTACAAGGACTTTGCTTTTTAAGTGCTTATAATTTGAAATAACAAATTAAGAAAGCCCCGTTTTCAAACGGGGCTTTAACTTTTTCAAAACGCTTATTATCTTGAGTAAAACTCGATAACAAGGTTCGGTTCCATCAATGCTGCATAAGGAATGTCAGCAAATTTCGGAACATAATTGTATTTTGCCGTTAACTTCTTTGTGTCAACTTCGATATAATCCGGTGTTTCTCTTGTTTGAGATTCAACAGATGCAATAACCATTGCCATTGATTTAGCTTTTTCTCTAACTTCAATTGTATCACCGACTTTTAACATATAAGAAGGAATGTTTACCTTTTTACCGTTAACGGTAACGTGACCATGGTTAATGAATTGACGAGCAGCAAAAACCGTCGGAACGAACTTTGCTTTGTAAACAATGTTGTCCAAACGAGATTCAAGCAAACCAACCAAGTTTTCAGCAGCATCACCCGTACGACGAATAGCTTCTTCGTAATATTTGTGAAACTGTTTTTCGGAAATATTGCCGTAATATGTCTTCAATCTTTGTTTTGCAGACAATTGCGTGCCATAGTCAGACATTTTCTTTCTTTTTTGACCATGCTGACCGGGGGCATAATTTCTTTTGTTAATCGGGCTGTTACCATCACCCCAAAGGTTGACGCCATAGCGACGACTTGGTTTTTTCTTTGCAGATACGATACTTTTCATAAAATTTTTTCCTTTTTTAAGTTAAATTGTTATTGTCCCGATAGTTATAAACCATACATTTATAACGGGATTTAAAAATCCGCCTTCTCGGAAGTGAGCGCACTATAAAACAAAAAAAGGTAAATGTAAAGCAAAAAATTATCTGTAGAAAACATAAAAAACTTGTGAAATATCTCTTTCTGCTCTTGAGATTTTATTTTCTTTGTTGTAAGTTCAAAGAAATTAATATTTAACTTTAAGGAAAAGCATAAAATGAAAACAATTACTCGTTCTGATATTGCAGAAAAAATTTATGAAGAAATCGGTATTTCCCGCAAGGATGCCGGTGATATCTTGGATTTGATGATCGGTGAAATCAGAGAACAGTTGATTCAAGGTAACGATGTTAAGCTTTCATCTTTCGGCACTTTGATGTTAAGAAGGAAGAAACCTCGTATCGGTCGTAACCCCAAAACGGGTGTTGAGGCAACTATTTCTGCCCGTACCGTTATTTCTTTCAAGCCTTCTCAAATTATGCGTAAATCTATCAACAAATAAGGGATATAGGCTTGGTTAATAAGTCGAAATCAGCTTTCAGAACCATTGCCGAAGTCGGTCGCGAAATCGGTGTTGCCACGCATGTTTTGCGCTTTTGGGAAACGAAATTCAAAGAAATTTCTCCGATGAAAACAAGCGGCGGTCGGCGTTATTATCGTCCTGACGATGTTGAGCTCATAAGACTTATCAAAGATTTTCTTTATGAAAAGAGATATACCATTGAGGGCGTTCAGAAAATATTCAAAGAATACGGCGCTAAGGCATTTTTGAGCGGCGATATTCAAAAGGATTTTTTTGAACCCGTCTTGTCCTCTTCCGAACCTGAGGTGCAAGAATCGGCGCCCTCTCAAAAGCTTGATGTGCAGCAAATTGAAACGCTCACAAAGCTTAAAAACGAATTATTGGATTTAAAAGATAATTTAAAAAATCTTTTAGCAAGCTAAATTAAAAAATGCTTGCAACGTACGGGACGTAGTTCAGCCTGGTAGAGCGCTTGCATGGGGTGCAAGAAGTCGGAGGTTCGAATCCTCTCGTCCCGACCAGATACAAGAAAACCGCCTTTATGGCGGTTTTTTTGTTGGTGTGAGAAGCTTCGACTTCTTACAACATGCGACATTAAGCAGGCTTTTAAACTTGACATTTTAATTTTACGCAAATAGACTTTTTCTAAAGCTGAAAGGTTAAAAATGAAAAAGACTTTATTATCATACGCTGTTATTATTTGCTTCGGATTTTTTTTATCATCGCCGGCATACGCCTGTGCTGATTCAAATTGCAAACCCTGTCCCGACGGTTTTTCAATCACAACAAAATGTTGCAGCGGTTCAGATCAAAACAATTGTATCGTTCTTAAGGATGAGCTTGAAGATTGCGGCTCAGGGCAATGGGTCGAGTATCCCAAATCTTTTTCAATCCCCTCTAAAAAGTGTTGTAAAGATTCGAGCGAAAACGATTGCCGTTTGATCCATCATAAAGAGTATTGCGGAGTTGGCGAATTTAAAGATTATCCTTATTCTCCCATCAAAAAGTGTTGTAAAGATTCTCATCAACAAGATTGCCTCATCATCAGTTCTAAAAACAAATGCGGAAAATATCAATTAGACAACTATTCTTTCACAAAAAGCGATTGCTGTAATGCCGATCTTACGAAATGCACAGGACAAGTCAAAGATTGTCCTCGCTGTTTCTAAACCTGATTTTATCTTTGTTCCTTTTTTATTTAATCACCCCGCAGGCAATGCGTTTGCCTCCGCCGCCTAAAGCTTTCGGCGTATCTTGGTAATTATCGCCGCCCGCATGAATAACAACCGAGCGTTCTCTTATTTCTTTAGCTGTTAAGCGCGGCATGTAAAAGCTCGTTTTGACGGATCCTTTTTCATTAACTTTCAAAGCCGGCAGATCACCTCTGTGTCCCTCGCCTTTCGGACCTAAATGTTTTCCTGTCTGATCTGGGTCATAATGTCCGCCGGCTGCAAGTGCTGGCTCTTCCTGACCACTACTATTCAGCCCTTTTTCACAATTGCCATATTCGTGAATATGGAAGCCATGTTCGCCCGTCGGCAAATTTTTAAAATCGACTTCAACAAACAAACCTTTCGGCGCGTCGGTAAACTTCACTTTACCGATGTTTGTTTGATCTGTTGTTGACATCACATTTGATGCGGCATCATTGTCCATTAAATAGCAGCCGACAATAAGCAACAAAACAATTAATAAAGCGCTTCTCATAATATTCTCCTTTTGATGAAAATATAATGACCGCTCCTTAAAAAAACACTCTAAAAAAAAGGTTATAAAAAAAAGATGCCCGAAAGCATCTTATCTTTTTGCTTTTAATGTTTAATCACATCACATCATAAAACATATCTTGAGAGATTTCATCAAGATCAATATCTTCAAGCTCGCTTCTGATGGTTGAAACAAAATCTTGGCGAACGAGCGTCGCCGCATTATTTAAGGCAACAGAAAAGCTGAAGCCGTCTGCACCGCCATGACTCTTAACAGAAAGCCCGTTTAAGCCGACAAACATTGCCCCGTTATATTGCTTCGGGTTCATTGTTTTCTTAATTTTTTTAGCGGCAAAATACAAAAACGGAAGCCCGAGCCAAGAAATCGGCGTTCTCTTAATCGAATCTTTGAGCATTGCCGCGGCAAACTTTGCCGTGCCCTCAATTGATTTTAACGCGACATTTCCCGTAAATCCGTCTGCTACAATTACATCAGCTTTACCGAAAGGAATATCGTGCGGTTCAATATAACCGACGAAATTTAGGTTTAAATCATCGCCTGCTTCTTTTAACATCTGCAAAGCATGACGGATTTCTTCCCTGCCCTTCATTTCTTCGGAGCCGATGTTCAAAAGCGCAACACGAGGTTTTTCAATGTTTAAAGCTTTTTTGGCCAAGATGTTGCCCATCACGGCAAATTCTGCCAAGTTAACAGATGTGCATTCCGCATTGGCGCCTAAGTCAAGCATCACATACTTACCGTATCTGTGCGGCATAATCGTAACAATCGCCGGACGATGAATTTTGTGAATCGTCTTTAAAAGCATTTTTGAAATTGCCATTAATGCGCCCGTATTACCGGCAGAAACGACAGCTTGTGCTTCGCCTCTTTTGACTGCATCAATAGCTTGATACATACTGGTGTTTCGGTTGCGGATAACCTGAGACGGTTTATCTTCATTTTGAACTCTTTCAGACGTGTGTCTGATCTCACAGCAGTTTTTCAACTCCGGAAATTTTTTAAACTCGGCCGAAACCTGTTCAAAATCACCATAAACCAGAAAACGCATATCCGGATTTTGTTTGGACGCAATGGCCAAACCCTCAACGACGATTCGGGGAGAATAATCTCCCCCCATCGCATCAACTGATATAAAAAGCGGATTTTCAGACATATTGGCCGCTCTCCTTCATGTTTTTCCTAAAAATTTTAGTTTGCTTTGTTTTTAGCAACAACTTCTTTGCCATCATATTGACCGCATTTCGGGCAAACATTATGAGGGCGTTTCAACTCACCGCAATTCGGGCATTCTTGATAAGAAGCCAGCGTTAAAGCATCGTGTGAACGGCGCATATCGCGGCGAGATTTTGATGTTTTCTTCTTTGGTGTAGCCATTTTCTTTCTCTTTTACTTAATTAATCCAATTTGTTAAAACCGCTTTTATCTGATTTTTTTTAACAATGCAAGTCTTTTTTTATAAAATCTTTACTTTTTTAACTTTTCAAGAGCGGCAAAAGGGTGTGTCGCTCGTGTCGTTTCTTCATCAAACTCTGATTTAAATTTGAACACTTCGCCATCCATTCTCGGATAATCGTCCATCACAAGCGCTAATTGCTCTATGGCAATCTGCCCTAAATCGATTTCCCCGTTCTCGACAACTTCCGGAATTTCATCGTCAATACCGGCGCCTAAACTTTTGACATCTTCATAAGTCATTGATGTGTCGTAATAATATTCAAAGTCGGCGATATATTCCTTATCAAAGTTTTCAAGTGAAATAACGCTTTTTAAGATTAGGACGGCATCAACCTCGCCTTTAATATCAATTCGATGTGTTTTGTGGCTCTTCTTTAAGGTAATATCGGCTTCAAAAGATTTCACATCTTCAACTTTTAAAATTTCTTTTAAAACATTAAGTTCTTCTTTATTTGCTTTCAGATGATAATGCTGTGTATTTTGCGTTAAATCCTCAATTTTCAGCTTATATGAAAAATCTTTTTGCATTTTTAAATTCCTTGTGATATATAATGCTCAAATATAAAAAGAAGGATGTTTAAATGTCAAGACGCAATTTGTTTTTTTACGGGTTATTTATTGTTTTTTTAAATGCTTGCTCATCTGATGTTTTCTTGGTTCATAACGGCAATATGCCGAGCGACGACAAGGTGGCTCAAATTCAAATCGGACAGAGCATGGAAGATGTCGAAGATATTTTGGGTTCGCCCTCAAGCATTTCAACCTTAAATGAAAACGAGTGGATTTACATGTCCTCCACCTTGAAAAAAGTTGCTTTCTTTACTCCGAAAATTGTGGATCGGGATGTTTTAACCATTCGCTTTGATGATGCGGGAAAAGTTTCAAAAATTTCAAAATTGAACGAAAAAGACGGAAAAAAGGTTAAGATTGACTCTGATGAAACAGAAAGCGGCGGACACAATCCGGGCTTTTTCAAAAAGTATTTCGGCGGTGTCGGTCAATACATGCCCATCGGCCCCTCAAAAGAAAAATAAACAAAAAAAAATCGCCGACACGGGCGATTTTTTTTATAAGTCTTCAACAAAAGCGTTTTTCTTGATGTGTTTGATTGGCGCCTCATAAGACCGCAACAAATCTTCTATTTCATCATCAAGCTCAAAAATCATGACCTTATCCGACTCATTTAGAATCGGCGGCAGACGATCGTCTAAATAATCAAGCGCGATTGTTTCGTTTTCACCGCGATACAGTGTTGCATGTTTTCCGCCGTCATAAAGCAAAAACGGTTTTTCAGGCTCAGACGGGCGCGACTTAATCATAAAGACCAAAATACCTTCATTTGTGATGATAACTTTATAATCTTTTTCCTGTTCCATTATTTTGCTAAACCTTTCCCTCTTGCAATTAATTTTGATGCATATTTTCCAGTTTGCTTTTTAATATCAGAAAGAATCGATTCTCCGATTTTTAAATCAGGGGCTTTAACAAACTCATTTGCAAGGTTTTTAGCACCGCTTAAAATCACCTCCGAAACACTCAATCCCATTTCGGCCAGCCTTAAACAAACGCCCGTGCCGAGCACCACACCGCCGGCAACAATTTTAACCGTTTTAGCAGCTGCTTTTTGTAATTTAACCTTGTCCATTTTGCTCTCCTTTGGCTTTAATTTAGCTGTTTTTTTATCTTTTGTCAATTTTTTTCTTGTGCTATGGGTAAAAATGTGATATAAGGGGGACATTGATTTTAAGAATTGTGTTACCAATTAAAATACTTATTATTATCATGAAAGAAATTCTCAAGTACAAAAAGGGCTGGGTCATTGCCGCCTACATCATCGGCCTGCTGATCAGCACTCTTGCCATCGCAATCAGGTATCAGGTCGCGACCAAGGCTGCCGAAGCAAACATCTGGTTTCTCATCTATGCTCACGCCTGCTTTTGGGGAGCCCTCGTCTTCTGCGCGAACAGGAGCGCCCTGCGGCGAACATTTCTCTGGCGGACGTTTGCCGGATATGTCTTTGCCGTTTCGCTGTTCATGTTCTTTACGCCGCCGATGATGAGTGTTGTCAGCTCGTATGCGCTCTTCTTGGCGATCGGCTACGTCCATATCCGAACGATTAAGGCAGTCGACATCTTCGGCGAGATGCCATCCGAAATGGACGGCGGACCAGAGTTCACTCCCAACCAGTACAAAATGTTCATGTGGTATCTGATTTCACTCCTGATCCTGATCTTTGCCTGCTGGTCTTTGTAAGATTTATCGAAAACAAAACGGAGCCTTCAAAAGAGGCTCCGTTTTTTTATTCTGCTATTTCGTTTTTATCAATGGAATATCCCGTTGCACGAACCGTTCGAATATAGTCTGCTCCGAACTCGTTTAAGGCTTTGCGCAAGCGTCTGATATGAACATCAATCGTGCGCGACTCAACATAGATATTATTGCCCCAAACGGTTTTAAGCAAATATTCGCGTGAAAAAACCTGCCCCGGGTTTTCAATTAAAATCTTCAAAAGTCTGAATTCCGTCGGACCTAAATGGATATAGTTCTCTCCGCGGAAAACCTTTTTTTGAACCAAATCTATTCTGATATCTTCATAGTTTAATTCTTTAATCGGCAAAATCTCAGGTGCACGGCGCATATTTGTCCGCACACGCGCCATCAATTCGGGCACCGAAAACGGCTTGGTCACATAATCATCCGCACCGGCATTTAAGCCTTTAACCTTATCTTCTTCCTGGCCTTTTGCGGTCAGCATAATAATCGGAATATTTTTCAAATCGGGTTTGGATCGGATCAATTTGCAAATTTCGACTCCCGACAGTTCAGGCAACATCCAATCAAGCAAAATCAGCGACGGGCAATTTTTTTCGACCACACCCAAAACCTTATTTCCTCTTGACTCGATTAAAACATCATAGCCCTCTTTTTCAAGATTATATTTAAGCAGCAAAGCCAAAGCCTGTTCGTCTTCAACCACCAAAACCGTTGCCATTTTTCGTTCTCCTTATCTTAATGATTCAATATTTTTTTTATAATTTCCGCCTTTAAAAATCGCCGTTCCGGCAACCAATATATCAGCCCCGGCGCCGATGCTTTCTTCCGCAGTCATCGGGTTAATACCGCCGTCAACTTCAATTAAAATTTTGCGCCCTTTAATCATCTTTTTGATGCGTGCGATTTTATCAAGACATGTGTCGATAAATGTTTGACCGCCAAAGCCCGGATTAACCGTCATCACCATAATTAAATCCGTTTTATCCAAAACATATTTTAAAACGTCTTCATCCGTTGAAGGATTAAGCGCAACGCCTGCTTTGATGCCACAGCTCTTAATTTTTTCCAAAATGCCGTCAAGATGTGTTGTTGCTTCGGCATGAACGGTTAAAATATCGGCCCCGGCATTTTTAAACCACTCAATCATATTTTCGGGGTTTTCAACCATCAAATGCACATCAAGCGGCAATTTGGTGCATTTCCGAACGGCTTTAACGATTGTTGCACCGAATGTTAAATTCGGCACAAAATGACCGTCCATCACATCAAGATGAATCATATCTGCGCCTGCCTTTTCAAGCGCTTTTATTTCATCTTCAAGATGCGCAAAATCCGCAGATAAAATACTCGGTGCAATCAAAACCATATTTTTCTCCTTTGGAGTTATTTTACTTTTTAAAACTTAAATTGAAGTAAATTTTTTTGAGCCCTTGAAATTAAAAAATTGAGGCATACTTGTTTTTCAAACACAAACAAACAGGAGAATTTCAATGGGCGATATGGCAAGACGCATTTCAAAAGTCGATGTGAATGATTTAATCAAAACCTTAAATGAAGCTTATGCGGAAGAATGGCTCGCATATTATCAATATTTTTTGGGAGCAAAATTAGCTCAGGGTATTTTGCGCCCGAATATCGTTGAAGAGTTTGAAGAACACGCCCGCCAAGAATGCGAACATGCCTCAATGGTGGCGGACAGAATCATTCAGCTCGGCGGAACGCCCGTTTTAAACCCTGATGATTTTTCAAAACTCGCTAAATGCAAATATGATGAGCCGATTAATGAAGATACTTTTTCGCTTGTTAAGCAAAATCTTGATGCCGAACGTTGCGCTATCGGGCGTTATCAGGGAATCTGCGATTTAACCTTCGGCAAAGATTACGAAACATATCGTCTTTCGGAACATATCTTGAAAGAAGAAATCGAGCATGAGCAGGAAATGGAAGACTTTATCAAAGATATGACCACCGCCAAAAATTATTATCAATCGACCTCAACAAATTGATTTTTTTCATTTGAAATTTTCTTTAATAAAAACTTTAATAAAAACTTCAAGATGTTTCTTGAAGTTTTTTATTGACGCGGTTTAAAACTTGTTGTATCTTTCGACAAGTTTAATTGAACTTAAAAGAAAAAAGATGCTTTATTTTAACAGTTACATACCCTTCATTATTATCCCCTAAGGGGATGCATCTTTTTATATAAAATTCAATTTTTTAATCAAACAACTTAAATCAATACTTTAATTAAATTCAAATAGGTTATAGCTATGAAACATTACGCTGAAATAGAAGCAAAGCCCGACTTTGTAAAACTTGAAAAAGAGGTCTTAAAATTTTGGGAAGAAGATAAAACATTTGAAAAATCCGTCCACAATCGCGACGGTGCCGCAGAGTTTGTTTTTTATGACGGCCCTCCGTTTGCAAACGGAACGCCTCACTACGGACATATTATGGTTTCTTATGTGAAAGACGTTGTTGCCCGTTTTCAAACAATGATGGGCAAAAAGGTTGAGCGCCGTTTGGGGTGGGACTGCCACGGACTTCCTGCCGAGATGTCTGCCGAAAAGCAGCTCGGCGTTTCGGGACGCAAACAAATTGAGCAATACGGCGTCGAAAAATTTAACGATTTCTGCCGTTCCGATGTTTTGAAATATTCTTCGATTTGGGTTGATATGTTCAAACGAATCGGTCGTTGGGTCGATTTTTCAAATGATTATAAAACAATGGACCTGTCTTTTATGGAAAGCGTTATCCATAACTTCAAAGAGCTTTATGACAAAGGCCTTGTTTATGAAGATTTTCGCGTTATGCCTTATTCTTGGGCGGCCGAAACCCCGATTTCAAACTTTGAGGTTAATCTCGGCTATCAAGACAAAACGGATAATGCCATTACCGTTATGTTCACCCTTGAAAACGGTATGAAAATTTTAGTTTGGACAACAACGCCCTGGACACTTCCTTCAAACCTAATGCTTGCCGTCGGCAAAGATATTGATTACGCCGTTATGGAGGAAGACGGGCAAAAATATATTCTCGCCGAGGCGCGTTTGGGTGCTTATAAAAAACAGCTTGAACATGCCGTTAAAGTCGGCTCGATGAAAGGAACGGATCTTGTCGGTCTTTCTTATGAGCCTATGTTCGGCTATTTCAAAGAGCTAAAAAACAAAGGTGCTTTTAAGGTTTTATCAGGTGATTTCGTTTCAACCGAAGACGGCACCGGTGTTGTTCATATTGCCCCAGGTTTCGGACAAGATGACTTTGATGTTTGCCGCGCCTATGATGAAAACTTTCCGATTGTCTGCCCTGTTGACGAATCGGGCAAATTTACTTCCGAAGTTCCGGATTATGAAGGCAAGCAGGTTTTTGAAACAAACGAGCCGATTATGGCTTGGCTGAAAGAAAACCGCTTACTTGTTAAGAAAGAGCAATATACCCACTCTTACCCGTTTTGTTGGCGTACGGACACCCCGCTTATATATAAGGCGATGTCTTCATGGTTTGTTAAAGTAACCGATTTCAGAGACGATATGGTCAAAAACAATCAGCAAATCAACTGGGTTCCGGACCATATTAAAGACGGACGTTTCGGCAAGTGGCTCGAAGGCGCGCGTGATTGGTCAATTTCACGTAATCGTTTTTGGGGAACGCCGATTCCCGTTTGGAAATCCGACAATCCGAAATTTCCAAGAATCGATGTGTTCGGTTCTCTTGAGGAGATTAAAGAGAAAACGGGATTTGACGTTAAAAACCTTCATAAGCCTTATATTGACGAGGTTGTTTACAAAAACCCCGATGATCCGAGCGGACAAACAATGATGCGGCGCGTCACGGACGTTTTTGACTGTTGGTTTGAATCGGGCTCAATGCCTTATGCTCAGGTTCACTACCCATTTGAAAACAAAGAGTGGTTTGAAAGCCACTTCCCTGCCGATTTTATTGTTGAAGCGATGGATCAAACAAGGGGCTGGTTTTATACCTTAACCGTTTTATCGACGGCTTTGATGGGCAAGCCGGCATTTAAAAACTGCATCTGCACGGGGCTGCTTGTTGCCGAAGGCGGTCAAAAGCTTTCAAAACGCTTGAAAAACTATCCTGATCCGAATGAAGTTTTGGAAAACATCGGCTCCGAGGCTTTGCGTTGGTTTTTGGTTTCTTCGCCGGTTTTGAAAGGCGGCAATCTCGCTGTTGACAAAGAAGGTAAAGAAATTTCAAAAGCTTCACGTGCTGCGTTAATTCCGCTTTGGAACGCCTTCTATTTCTTTGTTTTATATGCTAATGCCGAAGAATATGAAGCCAAAGAAATCTCTTCTTCATCTGAGGCTATTGATAACTACATTTTATCAAAGCTCAAAGTTTTGAGAGACCATGTCGAGCACGGTCTTTTGAGCTATGATGTTGCGGAAGCCACCTCTGAAGCAACTGCCTTTATGGAAGTTTTAAACAACTGGTATATTCGCCGCACGCGTGACCGTTTTTGGAGCGGTGATGAAAAAGCTTTTGACACGCTTTACACCGTTTTGTTGAATTTGAGCAAAATTTTGGCGCCTTTGATGCCGTTTGTTTCGGAATATATTTATAAAAACCTTACCAAAGGCGAATCGGTTCATTTGGTCGATTTTCCAAAACTCAAAGACATTAAAGCCGATGAAAAACTTGTCTCCGAGATGGATTTTGTTCAAGAGCTCTGCTCTGCCGGCAAATTTATCCGTGAAGAGAAAAATTTAAGAGGTCGTTTGCCGCTACAAAGCCTGACGCTTATCGGGGCTGATTTGAGTTTGCCCTATCAGGAAATTGTCAAAGATGAGCTTAATGTTAAAGAAATTAAGTTTGATAACAATTTAAGTGCTTATGCCGATAAAAAGCTTTATCTTTATACCCCGCTCCTCGGCAAAACTTTGGGCAAGGATATGGGCAAAGTGATGGCTGCTTACAAGCAAAATCAGTGGTCTTTAAACGATGACGGAACACTCAGCATTGCCGGTTTAACTTTAGCGTCCGATTTGTTTGAAGTTCGTCTTGACATGAAAGACGGCGTTGCAGGGCAGTCTTTTGCAAACAACAAAGCCGTCATTACTTTAGACACAAATTTAACACCCGAGCTCAAACGCGAAGGTATGGCACGCGACTTTATCCGTTTGGTTCAAACGCTTCGAAAAGAAAAAGATTTCAATATTTCAGATCGTATTGAGCTGTGTTGGCAAACCGAAAATGCTGAGCTTGCTCAAGCTTTGGAAGAAAACAAATCTTATATTTCCGAGCAGGTTTTGGCTGTTAAAACTTGTGATTCTTGCGCCAACGGGGTCAAAGATGTTATTGACGGTCAAAATATTATCTTTGATGCTAAAGTTGCTTAAAGAAATATAAACTTTTCAGCCTTAAAATGCACTTTCATAAAAAAAGTGCATTTTTTTGATAAAAATACTAGACAAAAATAAAAAAATATGCTAAAGTTAAGCATATATCGGTTCAGAAATGAAGGAGACAAAAGATGGCTGAAAATTTTAATCAACAGATATTAGATCACCCTCTTTATCATCTGGCGCAAAAACTCGGCGCTTATCGGCTTCGCAGTCTTCCTAAAAGCCAAAAAGCCGTAGATATAGAGCTTAACAGAATTGCCCATGCCGTCAAAAAGCATGCCCTTAGCGATGAAGAAATGAAAAAATTGTCTGACGAAGAGCGTGCCGTTTACGAACAAGTCCTTGCTCGCGAGGAAAGCGCTCCGAAATCCGCACGTGCAGACGCGCCGAAAGACAAAACCACTTTAAAAACATTTGAAGAATTGGCTGAAAGAAAAGAACGTCCGATTACGGAAGATCCTTATTACCAAATGGCAAAGCTTCTCGGCATGGACGTTGAAAAATATCAGGTCACTGCCGAAAAAGATATTGAAACCGTTCAAAAAGATTTGGCGTATGATTTGCATATAAAGGTTTTCAACAGTTCTGCCGAACAATGCAATCAAGATCTTCAAATTTTAAAGAGTGTTGAAGATTCCAAAACTTCCAAATTGTTTATCGGCAAATATAAACGCCTTGTGTTGGATGAAAAATTTAAGGGTCACTACGCAAACATAAAAGATATTGAAGCTGTTCTCCAAAAAGTTGAAAAATTACCCGAAGGCGGAGCCGGTTTTGAACTTCTGGCTGATTCTCTTTATATTCAAGCCGTCAAGCTTGGAATTTCGCTTCCCGAATACAAACTGAACTCCTTTAATGAGCGTGCAGATTGTCTTCGTGATGTTGAAATGCGCATCAAAGAAGCCGGTCATGAGCCGGTAGAGCATTATCCGACAAAAGAAGAAGAGGAAGAATTTCGCAGACAGCAGGCTTTAGAACGCCTTTCAAATGCCCCTTCTTACAAAATCGCCCAAGCAATCGGCATTGACCTTTCGGGTTATGCGCCGACAGATTCTACTCAAGTGCATGATATCTTAGAAGAGCTTACCGAAAAAGTCAAAACGCAAATTCCGGAATATATCAAAAACAATGATTTTGAAAAAAATCACGCTTTTGTAACAGGGTTATCCGCAATCATAGCCCAGGCGCAAGAAGATGGCCGGATAAACAAACACAATGAAGAAACCTTTAAAGAGATTCTTGATATTACTGTAAACGCGATTCAAGAAAAGCTTAAAACCATTGAAGCAACAGAAGAAAGGACAGAAGACATGAGCAACGAATGGATGGATAAATTGACCGAAAACCCGATTTACAAAACCGCTCTCGAAGCAGGGTTGATAGCTCCGGGGTCAATTACAATCAACAGTGAAGAGCAAATGATAAATCAGCTTAACACTCTTGCAGACTTATTGCATCAGGAAGGATACACATCAGATAAAGAGCATGCAAAACACAAGGAAGAAATAGATGCCATCAGACCCTCTATGGAAGTTGCGGGAGATGAACCTCTTAAGGAGGCCGAAGAGGTTAAAGAAATTGTTCCCGAAGAACCTAAAGAAGTAGAGACGGAAGAAAGACTATCAGTGGTTGTTGAAACAGTTGGTGAAGAAACCCCTCTTCCTGCTCCCGTTAAAACGGAAGATGAAGAAAAAGAAGAAGAAAAATCATGGATGGATATCAAGCGTGAAGTTTGGCAAGAGTTTGCCGCTTCGGTTGAGCATACTTTAACGGAAGAAGATAAAGACAACAAAGAAAAAGAGACTTTAGAGTTTATTTTATCAAAAGAAGAAGAACCGAAAGGCAAAGTTTTGTATTCTTCTGCCACGAACGTTCAAATTACGGCAGATTCCGAACTTGTTATGTATCAAGGTTTGGTTCATGATGCCATCAAAGGCGAAATGAGCATTACCTTCGGCGAAACTTTAAGCGAAAAACAAAAATTGATGCTCTATGCCGCTGCCTTAATGAGCGAAGAAAAATATAAAAACGGTGAAAAGATTCAACTGATCGGCGCGCCTGAAATTGATTTGAACAATGAAGTTTTCAAGAGCTTGCCGAAAGAAGTTCGCGATGTTTTGAGCGCCGAAGTTGAACGTCAGGCTCAAGAAGCAGAAAAGCTCGCCGAAATTGAAGCCGCAAAAGCAAAGGCTGCCGAAATTGAAGCGACTAAAGAACCTGTTATTGAAATACTTCCGGAACCCACGGCAGAAGCCGAACCTGTTCCCGAGCCTGCCGCAGAGCCTGTTCCAGAACCTGTTGCGGAAGATGTTACAGAAGAACCTGCCGCAGAGCCTGTTCCAGAACCTGTTGCGGAAGTTGTTGCAGAAGAACCTGTCGCAGAGCCTGTTCCAGAACCTGTTGCGGAAGTTGTTACAGATGAACCTGCCGCAGAGCCTGTTCCAGAACCTGTTGCGGAAGTTGTTGCAGAAGAACCTGTCGCAGAGCCTGTTCCCGAGCCTGCCGCGGAAGTTGTTGCAGAAGAACCTCTCGCAGAGCCTGTTCTCGAGCCTACAGCCGAAGAAGCTGATAAAGTTAAAGACGAACTTGACAAAGCTCGCAGAAAATTGCCTGTTTCCAATGCACGCGCTCCTAAAACACATCGAAGCGTTGATGAAATGCGCGGCGTAGGTGTTAAAAACCAAACACGCAAAGGAAGAAAATCCTCGACAACAAAAACACTCAACGGAAAAGGTGTCGCTCCCCAAAAAGGTGATGATGGTCGTTAATAAAGGAGAATAGCAATGGCAGACGTTGGAACCGAATTTACGGATTTTTTGAGAGCATACTGTTTGGAAGATTATCACAGACTTTCTTCCGATGAGGTTACCGGTGCCGAAATCAATGCTATTTTTTCAAAGCACAAAGCAAAGTTTGATGCTTGGCGCAAAATTCCTCAATGGCAAAGGGACAAATATTGCAACAAAGTCCCCGAAGAGCTGTTGGAAAAAGCGGCCAGAGATCCGAACTTTACCGAAGCGGATGCCATTGAAAACGAAAAAAAGTATCTTAATAAGAACAACCCCTACTCGCCCATTCCCGATATTTTGGAAGAAAGCGAGACTTATCACGAGCTTGTCGCCTGTGGTATTATGTTTACGCCGGCACACATCGCCGCTATGAAACTTGCCACGGACCAGTTTGACAGAAGCGGATATCAGCACTCAACTTCCGAACAGCTTGCTATGGAAACGGTATTTAACAAAGCTTTGTTCGAAAAATATGCTCAAGTTTCAACAAATTCTGATCTGTCGGTTCAAGAACAAACACAGCAAAAGCAAAAATTGGAAAATTTGATTGACGAATCTCGTCTCAGACGCGTTCATATTGCGACCGAAGATGTCAAACAAAATCAGCCCGAGCGTGCCTTAATGCTTACTCTTAGAGCTTTGCAAATGGGCAAAATCGACCAAGAACAAGCTCTGCCGGAAATCGACATGTATGTGAAGAAAATTGTTTCTGCCGATCGCTTGGATTTGCTTGCCGTTAAAATGAGCGAATCTCTTTATCAAAAAGTTTTGAAACCCGAAACGAAAGAGATTTTAGATTATGTCTTAAAAGAAAATCATGCTGATATGCACCACATTGAAAAAATGCGTGAAAAAATCAGAAAAATAAAAACTGTCGACATATCTCAAACGCAAGCCAAACGTTCAGATTTACCAAGGTTTTCCGCTTATTCAAAAGCAATAAAAAGAGACTCCTACAGTTAAAAAATCGGTGTCGTTAACTTTTTATTATATCTTTCGTTATATACCTATTTACGAACTTGATACTTCAATTTTTTTCAGGTATGATTTATTCAGATACTTGAGGAGGTATCTGTTATTTAACAACTAATTAGTTTAGAAAAGGATTACTAAAATGAGAAAGATTAATGAAAATGGTCGTTCAATGGTTGAAATGCTCGGCGTTTTGGCTATTATCGGTGTATTGAGTGCCGG
>JAEEGL014961184.1_pt1 | contig 18893 bp, 16 predicted proteins | sample 9134231 | NCBI WGS metagenome assembly JAEEGL01 (sample SAMN16246548, study PRJNA631951) | gut metagenome | biome: gut microbiome; feature: rumen; material: fiber-attached | host: Bos | place: Iran: Karaj | collected 2018-10 | reverse complement strand
CCATCGCGATGTCGGTGTCCGTCCCCGGCTGGAAGTAGATCTGGGCGAAGAAGTTGCCGTTGTCCTCGGCGTTGGCCGAGTAGTAGATCATGTCGTCGACGCCGTTGATCTGCGCCTCGATGGCCGTGCCGACGGTGTCGAGCACGGTCTGCGACGTCGCGCCGGGATAGTTGCACATCACGTAGATCTGCGGCGGCGCGATGTCGGGGTATTCCTCGACGGGGAGCTTGAAGACGCAGATGATGCCCGCGAGCATCAGCACGATGCTGCAAACGAAGGCCAGACGCGGCCGGTCGATGAAGATTTTGCTAAACATGGCAGGGTCCTTAGTTGGGAAGTTGGTTAGTTGGGAAGTTCTAGTGGCTAGTTGCAGTGGCCAGGGGTTCGGGGGCAGGCCCCCGGTTGTTGTCCGAAGTGCCGCCCGCTGCCCTTGCGGCAAGTGCGCGGTTTCGGTCGTTCATGGTGTGGCAGTTGCCCCAGTCGATGGGCGACTGCGGCACGCCGGGTGGAAAAGACGAAAGCACCAGCATGCGCCCTTCCGAGAGGACGCGGGAATCCTCGACGGAGGGGTCGAAGCGCGGTGGCAAAAAGAATGGCACTGTCTTGATCCATCTGACGCCATCTTCTTTGCGCAGTAGTTCCTGCACGCGCTTCTCTCCTGGCGAGAGGAAGCCGCTCACGGGAATCATGCCGCGCTTGGCAGCCGCGACGATCCGCTCGATTTCCGGTCCATGCTCTTCGACCGTCTTCTTGCGCGTGAGAATTACCGGCAGCAGGAAGGGCGAGGCCAGCAGAGTCAAGTTGCCGATAGCCGACCATGGGAGGAGCGGATCGAGCGAGGAATGGCGCAGATGGTCGTGGCGCACGAACATGTCGGGGTTGGCATGCTTCCACACCCTGCGTGCAGGGTTCATCCTGATGTAGCGGCGGACGGCGGACAGCGAGACGCCGGCGTTTACAAGAAGCAACCAGAAGCGGTCTTCCCAGACCAACGACGGCTTCAGCCCTGTCAACGGCGCGATGGCATCCTCGCAAGAGCGCATGAAGTGATGAATCCAGTCCAGAATGTCGAAGGCAGGATTCTTTGCGTAGTCGGCGATGAGCAGAAGATGCACATGGTCCGGCATGATGACGTAGTTGCTGGCCGTTAGGCAGGGTTCGGCGGAATGGACGCCGCGCCAAAGCGCGGCGATGGCCTCGCCAGGCGGAAGGAGGGTGGCAGCCGGGGACAACGACCGGGAGCTGCGCCCCCGCACCCCTGCGCCCTGTTTCAGGAGCTCGGGAGCTTGCCCCCGGTTGTCAACCGCCACAATCCGGGAGAGCAACGGCATCCGGCCTCGCAAGCAAAAAGTGATGAAGAAGAACCGGCGTCCTTCCTTGCCGAATTGCAACTTCATGTAATCCTGTTTCCCATCCCTTGTGTTCGAGCTAAGTAGTCGAGGGGTTCGGAGCTTACCCCGGTTGATGTCCTTGGTGCGCTACAGCGCCACGGGCTCGACCGGAACATTTGGCATGATCTTGTGCGTGCCGCTGACGATGACCTCCTCGCCCTCTTCCAGACCGGAGGCGATGGCCTCGTAGGTGGCGGTGGTCGCGGCGGGAACGACTTCGCGGCGGACGGGCATGTTGTTTTCGCCGACCATCCAGACGAAGGCCTTGTCGCCGTCATGCTGGACGGCCGTGAGGGGAAGCGCAACGTAGCGCGCCGCCTTCTTGGCCTGGATCTCGACCTTGACCGTCGCACCGGGAACGAGAATCCCGCCCTTGTTCGGGAAGCGGGCATAGACCGGCATCGTGTCCGTCGTGGCGTTCACGGCGTTGCCGACGAACTCCACTTCGCCCTCGGTGTCGTAGACCGTGCCGTCAGCGAGGCGGAGGCGGACGGTGAAGAGCTCGCGCAGCCCCTTTTCGCCGCCGAAGACGGAGAGGTAGTCGCGCATGCCGGGGGCGAAGGCCACGCGCACGGGATCCTGGCGGACAATCGTGGCGAGGGCGCCTGAGGCCGTCGTGACATAGTTGCCGACCGTCGCCGCGTTGAGGCCAACCTTGCCGTCGACGGGGGCCGTCACCGTGCAGTGCGCGAGGTTGTCCTCGGCCGAGACCAGCGCGGCCTTCGCCGCCGCAAGGGCCGCCTCGGCGGAGGCGTAGGCGCTCGTCGCCGAATCAAGGTCGTCGTCGGAGGCGACCTTCTTCTCGAAGAGCGTCTTCGTGCGTTCAAAGGACTTCTTCGCGTAGTCGTAGGTCGCCTGGCAGCGCGCGACATCGGCCTTCGCCGAAGCCGTTGCGGCCTCGTACTTCACCGGGTCGATGCGGTACAGCACGTCGCCCTTCTTGAGGACGGCGCCTTCCTGAAAGCCGACCTCCTTCACTTCGCCGGCGACCTGCGCGACGACGGCGACCGTCTCGGGTGAGAGAACGCGGCCGCTGAAGGCGCGGACGGGGTTGTGGTCCACGACGCCGGCCTTGGCGACGCCCACAAGGAACATCGAAGGCTTCGGCCCCTGCGGGGCGGCGCCTCCCGGCGCCGCGTCCTTGGCCGGCGCCTCCTGCGCGAAGGCTGTGGAGGAGATCGCCGCAACTGCGGCGAAGATGGCGAATGTAGCGTGCTTCATGATGTTACTCCTTAAAGTTAAAAGGCTAATGATGGTGGCGGAGAGCGGACGCCCCGTCCGTCTCACGCTGTCCGGAAGTGGAAGGTTGAGCGGACGAGCCGTCCGTCGCCCGCGCGATGTATTCCCGCCAGCGGGCGACGAGTGTCGCATGGATGGCGGAAAGAACGCGGCTGAAGGCGGCGATGTCCGCCTCTGGGAGGCCCGTGTCGCGGTAGACATCGGAAAGGAGGGCGCTTGACTTCGCCTTGATCTCGTCGAGGACTTTCCGGCCCTTCTTGGAAATCGTGATGACGACGGCGCGGCGGTCGGTCGGATCGGGGCGCCGGTCAAGCATTCCATCGGCGACGAGGCGCTCCACGGCCTGGGAGGCGGCGGCGGGGGAGACATCGAGGTCGTGGGCGATGTTCTTGATGCGGACGGGCATGTCGGGGTGCGAGAAGATGTGGCCGAAGATGCGCGCCTGGCCCACCGTTACGCGGCTCAGTTTTTCGTCGTCGCAGTTTCCCGGGTCGGTTTTGGAGGAGACGAGGCGGAAAAGTCCCGAAGCCATGGAGAGGTAGAGCCAGTCGTCGGACTGGCCGCCGTTGCCGCTTCCCCCTATTTTTGATTTTCCCTTTGCCATGCTTGCTCTCCTGCGCATCTTCCGATACGGAAATGAGGCTTCTATTTTAACATAATATTTGTTTATAGTCAACACATCTTAACAAAATTTCCCCCAAGTGCTGCAATGTGAAGAGTAGTCCCATCCCTGTCGCTTGCCGTCAGCCGCCATCGATGCGTTTCAGAAGAGGACAAGCAAAGAGGTCAGGACCTTGCGGACAGAACACTAGACCGCTGGATGCAGATAGGCGGGAAGGGGATTGTCGGTGGCGGCGTCGGGATAGGCCGCGTGCAGAGCGAGGAGATCCCCCGCCGTCGGGAGAACGTCGGCGGCAAGCGCCGAGAGGTCGTGCGCAGTCGCCAGTCCGGCGAGCCGCTGTACGAGCCTTGTCCCTTCGGGCGAGACAATTCGGTAGCCGGGGTCGAGCGTCGCGGCGAGGGCTTCGGCGTCGATGAGAATCGGCGCCGCCGCGATTTCGGCGGCGCCGGCCCTCGCGAAATCGTAGCGGGCGAGCCAGAGCTTGCCGCGACGCGCGTCGCCGACGACGGTGATTCGCGTCTGGCCGGTGCGGGTGCTTTCGGCAAAGGCGAGGGCCGCGCACGAGGGCAGCCCCGCCACGCGGGCGCCGAACGGAAGGGCCAGGCCCTGGAGGGCGGCGATCACGGCGCGGATTCCGGAGAAGGACCCCGGTCCCGTCCCCGCGAGAAAGGGCGAGACATCGCGCGGTTCGAGGCCGTTGGCGGCAAGGCCCGCGAGGACGGCCGGGAACCACGCCGGGGAGCGCGGCAGGTCTTCGACGAAATCGCCGCCGGCAACGGTCGCGCCGTCGCGTGCAAGGGCCCACGACCCGCGTGAGGCGCTTCGGTCGATGGCAAGGATCGCGGCCATGCTAGTGCTGCGCGCCCTTCAGCAGCGGCACGATGTCGATGACATCGGCCCATTCGGCGTCGGGATCGTCGGAAATGTACTTGATCTTCGCCTCGAAGTGGTCCCACATCTCGTCGTAGCGGAACATCTCGTAGGAGTGTCCCCAGAAATAGAAGACGCCAGTGGCCTTGGCGCGCTGGTAGCGCGTCCAGAAGTCCCCCGCCATGAAGTGGCAGTTGGCGGCGATGGCTAGCGGCTCGGCGCAGTCGGTCACGTCGAAGGTGTTCTGGGTCGTGCGGCCGTAGGCGAAGCCGTTTTCGCGGAGGAGGGCAATCGTCTCGGGCGTGAAGCGTCCACAGGGCCAGGCGAAGCCGGGGCAGGGCCGCTGGACGACGTCCTCGAGGCACTTGCGGGCGTCCACGGCGGCCTTTATCCATTGATCGTCAGGGATGGAGCCGGCGTTCTCGTGGCGCCAGCAGTGGGAGGCGAGCCTGAATCCGGCGTAGACCTCTGGGATGTCGCAAAGGGCGAGCTTGCCGCCGCGGAAGCCCTGGTGCGACCATCCGGTGATTTCGCCGGCGACGGTCCACGAGGGCTCGACGCGCTTTTCGGGATCCATGAGCCCGGGGTTAAGGTTGAATGTGGCCTTGGCTCCGTATTTGCGGAAAAGATCGGTGAGACGCACGTCGTTGACAACGCCGTCATCCCAGCACTGAACCACCTTCATCTTTTGCATGTTGCGCTCCTTTTGGTATAATCAATAGTGACAATTATAACCGAAAACAAGGAGAATTTCAATGCTCGCAAACCTGAATGAAGTCCTCGCTGAAGCCCGTGAGAAGGGCTACGCCATCGGCGCCTTCAACTGTTCCTCGCTCGAATCCGCGCGCGCGGCCATCGCCGCGTCCGAGGAACTCAACCTCCCCTTCATCCTGCAGTTCGCCCCCGTCCACGGCTGCTACCTCCCCTTCGAGGTCGCCGCGCCAATCATGCTGACCCTCGCCCGCGCCGCCAAGACGAAGGTGTGCGTCCATCTCGACCACGGTCCGAGCGTCGATTGGTGCTTCCGCGCGATGGCGGCCGGCTTCACCTCGGTCATGCTCGACAGCTCCGGCAAGCCCTTCGCCGAGAACCTGGCCGAGACCCGTCAGGTCGTCTCTGTGGCGCACCAGATGGGCGTCACGGTCGAGTCTGAGCTCGGCAGCATGCCGCACAACTACAACGACGAACTCGGCGAGGTGCGTCCCGAGGACTTCTACACGAAGCCCGAGGAAGCCGCGCAGTTCGTGGGCGAGAGCGGCGTCGACGCCCTGGCGATTTCGTTCGGCACGGTTCACGGCATCTACAAGACCACGCCGAAACTCTCAATCGACGTCGTGGCAAAGGTCCGCGAGGCGACCGGCGGCCTGCCGCTCGTCATGCACGGCGGGTCGGGCCTCTCGAAGGACGACTACCACGCCGCGATCAAGGCGGGCATCCGCAAGATCAACTACTACACCTACGAGGCGCTGGCCGGCGGCCGCGGAATCTACGAGCTCGTCAAGGCGAAGCCCGAGGGACTGCAGTTCCACGACGTCGCCGTCAAGGGAACCGAGGCGATGGCCGCCGACGTCAAGCGCGCCATGACCCTCTTCGCCATGCGGTAGCGACAGGGACGCCGGCATGCTGAAGTCCCTTGCGATACTCGTTGCGACGACCTTCCTTCCGGGCCTTGAACTGAGGGCCTCGATTCCCGTGGGCTTCTTCGGCGGCGACATCCGCGCCACGCTCGGCCTTCCGGGGGTTGTCGCGACCTGTCTCGTCGCGAACACGCTGCTCGGCATGCTGGTCTTCGCCTTCATGCGCTTCGTTGAGCTCGTGCTTCGCAAGTGGGGCTGGTTCGAGCGCAACGCCTGGCCCTTCATCGAGAGCCGGCGCGAGAAGCTCCGCCCGCTCACCGAGAAATACGGGGCGCTGGGAGTCGCGCTCTTCATCGGCGTGCCGCTTCCGGGAACCGGCGCCTACGCAGGCGCTGTCGGCGCGTATCTCCTGCGGCTCGACCGCAGGAAGTTCTGGATCGCCAACTTGCTCGGCGTCTGCATTGCCGCGGCCGCCGTGACGGCGATCTGCATTCTCATCGACTGCGGCGCCGTCGCCGAGGACGGCTTCATCAGGCGTCTCTTCATCAAGTAGGAACGTTCGGTTTTAACAAGGAGGACAATTATGGAAATGGTCAAATTCAACGGCTGGGACTGCATCCGGCTCACAAACGGCAAGGTCGAGGTGCTCGTCACGCGCGACATCGGACCACGCATCGTCCGCTACGGCTTTGTCGGCGGCCCGAACCTCTTCGCCGAGATTCCGTCGCACATCGGCGGCCACGGCGAGGACAAGTGGATGAACCGCGGGGGCTACCGCCTCTGGATCGCCCCGGAGGCCGACCCGTGGAGCTACGAGCCCGACAACGTCCCCTACGCCTCCGCCATCCAGATCTCCGGCGGCGTCCGCACCGTGCAGGCGGCTGGCCCCGTGACGGGAATCGAAAAGCAGATGGACATCGTCCTTGATCCGGCCACAGGCGGCGTCAGCATCCAGAACCGCCTGACCAACCGCACCGACCATCCCGTCCACTGCGGCGTCTGGACGATCGCCGTCATGGGCCTCGGCGGCCGCGCCATCTTCCCGCTGCCCGAGAAGCGCCTTCCCCCGAACCAGATTCTCACGGCCGTGCAGCGCTGGGCGACATGGTCCTACACCGACTTCTCCGATCCGCGCTGGACATGGGGGTCGCGGTTCCTCTTCCTTCGCCAGGACCCCTCCGCGACGACGCCGCAGAAGATCGGCATGGAGAGCGACGCGGGCTGGATGGCCTACGAGCGCGAGAACATGCTCTTCATCAAGAAGTACAGCCACTTCTTCGGGGCCGAGTATCCCGACTACGGCACCAACGTCCAGTCTTACACCGGCCCGGAGATCCTCGAACTCGAGCAGCTGGGGCCGCTCTCGACCCTCCAGCCGGGCGAGTCGATCACCCTGCCCGAGGAGTGGAAGATCGTGGGCGACTTCGCCCCCTGCAAGGACGAGGCGGACGTCCAGGCGCGCGTCGTGCCGCTCGTCTAGCGACGCGTCCCGTGCCGTCCAATCGCACATCGCCAACGGAGGTTTTTATGGCAGACGCCACCAACGCAGTCAAGAACGCAGAAGAGAAGAAGTGGAAGATCCGCGACGCCGAGGGCAAGGTCTTTGGCCCGGCCACGCTGGAGTCGCTGAAGACATGGGCGCGCGACGGCCGTCTGGCCGAGGGCCAGGAGCTCTCGTGCGACGACGAGACATGGCAGCCCGTGGACTCGATGCCGGAGCTGGAGATGGACTGGGTGACCGAGCTGGCGCCCGGGAAGTTCTTCGGCCCCGTCCACCGCGACGCGATGAAGGAGTTCATCCGCAACGGCGACGTCTCGGCCGACATGCCGCAGTTCGTGCGGATGAAGTCCGTCGATGAAACGCCCCAGGCGCTGCGCGCCGAGAACGCGGGACTTCGGGAGCAGCTGGAGGCCCTCCGCAAGGACTTCGGCGTCCGGACGGCAAAGCTTGAGGCTGATCTGGCCGTGGCGCAGACAGAGCGCCGCATGGCCGTCGGCGAGCTTTCCTCGCGCGACCTCGACTTCGATGCCGAGCGCCAGGCGTTCGCGGCGGAGCGGAGCCGCATGGAGGCCGAGAAGCTCGCCCTTTCCGCGGAGAAGTCGAAGCTCAACGCCGAGATCGCCAAGGCCGCCAAGAAGGCCGAGGTCCTCTCCGCCCAGATCGCCGACGCGGAGGCGCGGAGCAAGGCCCGCGAATCCGACATCGCCCGCATCGCGGAACTCGAGAAGCTTGCCGAAAATGCGCAGAAGGAAATCAAGGAGCTGAAGGCGGCGCTCGAGGACCAGGCCGCCGAGGCGCGGCGCAAGATGAAGGAGGCCGACATTGCCTTCGCCAAGGAGAAGGAGGAGTTCCAGGGCCGGCTCCGCGACGTCAAGACGCTGACCGACAAGATCGCCGCCCTCCAGAACCGGGAGGAGTCCGTCCGGCGCGTGATCATGCAGGCCATGTCGATCATCGGCAAGGCCGGCGTTGAAATCGAGGAGGCCGATGCCGTCCTCGTCGACGAGAGCGGCAAGGAACGGAAAGCCTAGTGTCATTTGAGGAGGGTGGAAGAATGCCCCTGGCCACAAACGCTGTTTCAGTCATACTCGCGACCTACAACCTGCGGGTGCCGTGCGACAAGCCCCCGTATGACTGGCCGAGCCGCCTCCCACGCGTCCTCGCCAGCATCGAGGCGGACGGCTTCGCCATCTTCGGCGTGCAGGAGGCCGTCAAGCGGCAGCTCGATGACATCCTCTCCGCGACCGGATACGAAAAGGTCGGCGTCGGCCGCGACGACTTTGCCGAAGGCGGCGAGCATTCCTGCATCGTCTTCGACCCCCGGCGCTTCACGCTTCTCGACGGCGGAACCTTCGCGCTTTCCGAAACGCCCGACGTGGCGGGTTCGATGTCGTGGAACACATGCTGCCCGCGCATCGCCTCGTGGGGCAAGTTCAAGGATGCCGCGTCCGGCAGGGAATTCTGCTATTACAACACCCACCTCGACCACCGCAGCGAACTGGCGCGCGTCGAGGGAATCAAGCTGGTCGTCGCCCACGCCAGGGAAAACTGCGGCGGACTCCCGCTCATACTTACCGGCGACTTCAATGCCCATCCCGACAGCGAGACCTACCGCGTGGCCGCGTCGCTCCTGCGCGATGCCGCCGTGATCTCCGAGACGCCGAAGACCGGCCCCGGTGCCACCTTCCACGGCTACCACCTGCGCGAAGTGTTGCAGCAGCCCATCGATTTCATCTTCGTCTCGGACGGCATTCGCGTGAAGACGTTTGCCGTCGACGGGCGGAAGTTCTGCGGCGACTGGCCGTCCGACCACTATCCCGTCTACGCCGAACTGGTCTTCTAGGGCCGCCACGGCTTCGCGCGGCGCCGTCCGCCCCGGTTCCCAGCCATGGACAAGGACACCTCCAGCAGAACGACTCTTGCCGGGAAGGGCCCTGTCGGTCTCGTGCTCGGCAGCGGCGGGGCGCGTGGCATCTCGCACCTGGGTGTCTTCCGCGTCCTCGCCGAGCGCGGCGTCCGACCCGACATCATCGTCGGCTCCAGTATCGGCTCAATCGCCGGAGCCCTTCTCGCCTCGGGGCGCGTCCCCGATGCCGAGCGCGCTATCGAGACGATGGACATGGGGAAGATGGCGGGGCTTTTCTTCGAGTTCGGCCTCCACCGCGACGGATTGCTGGCCGGACGGAAAGTCATGGACTTCATCGGCCACCTGCTGCCCGACATCGCGATCGAGGAGCTTCCCGTCCGCTTCGCAGCCGTCGCAACCGACATCGAGACGGGCGAGATGGTGACGATTGACAGGGGGCGCCTCCTCAACGCCATTCGCGCCTCAATCGCCATTCCCGGTGTCTTCACGCCGGTAAGCCGCGGTCGGCGCCGTCTCGTTGACGGCGGCCTTTCCAGCCCCGTTCCTGTCGCGCTGGCGCGGAAGATGGGCGCCAGACGGGTGGTCGCCGTCAACATCGACAACCCGAAGGCCTGCCCCTACCACACCGTCCGCTATCCAAGGGCGGTGAGCCGCGCAATTGATTTTTCCGACCGGATTCGCGAACGCCTTTCGCTCAACATGCCGGCGCTTGAAGGGGCGCTCTCGCCCAAAAAGCCCGACCTCGGGCTCTTCGACATTCTTCTCAAGACCGTCCGAATCGCGGAGGATCGAATCGCAGCGGCCGAACTCGCCGCCACACCCCCCGACATTCTGATCGAGCCGGCCGTCGGCGACATCCCCACTCTCGACTTCGCCCGCTGCGACGACGCCCTCCAGGCCGGATACGACGCGGCCGTTGCGGCGCTTCCGGCACGCCTTGGGAAATGCTAGTGCCGTAACCCCATGCCCAAGTCTCCGCGAATCCTTCTCATCACCCCTCCGATGGTGCAGGTCAACACGCCTTATCCGGCGACGCCCGTTCTGTCGGGCTTTCTCCGCGAGCGCGGCGTCGAGGTCTGCCAGGAGGACTTCTCCCTGGAGGTCGCCCTCCGCCTCTTCACGCGAAAGACCGTCGAACGGGCCTTGGAAAAGGCCGCGACGTCTCGCGCGCGAAAACTCCGCGCGTTCGCGGAGCAGGGGACGCGCTATGCCGACAGCGTGGAGCCGGTCGTGCTCTTCCTGCAAGGCAAGGCGCCTGAACTGGCCTGGCGCTTTTCCCGTCCGGGTTCGCTTCCCGAAGGGTCGCACTTCGCCGAGCTCATGCCCGACGGCGAAGGCGACCCCGAGGAGACGCTCCAGGAAATCTGCGGTCTGCAGGGCATCGAGAGCCGCGCCAAGATCCGGGCGTCGCTCTTTCTCGACGATCTCGCCGAGGCCCTGGCGTCAACGCTCGACCCAGACTTCGCCTTTGCCCGCTATGCGGAGCACCTCGCCGTGGCCGCCCCCTCCTTCGACCCAATTCTGCGTCGGCTGCGGGGCAAGCCGTCTTTCGTCGACCACCTCATCGACGATCTCGCCGCGCAGGCGGTCGCTCGCCATCGTCCGGATTTCGTGGGCGTCACGGTTCCGTTTCCCGGGACTGTCTATTCGGCCTTCCGCATCGCGGCGGCCGTGCGCAAGGCCGACCCCTCGGTGAAGACGCTGCTGGGCGGCGGCTATGTCAACAGCGAACTCCGCGAGCTGACCGACGAGCGCGTCTTCGACTACTTCGACTTCATCACCTATGACGAGGGGTTCGACCCGCTTCTGGGCGTCCTTGGCCTTGGCCCGAAGGTTCGGACGCGCGAACGCGGGACCTCGCCCGCCGTTCTGCGGAAAGGCGCCTGCCCGTCTGCGACGAACCACGAGCCCTACCGGGTGCGGGTCTCGGACTACACCGGACTCGACCTCGACCGCTACCTCTCGCTTGTCGAGACCGCGAACCCGATGCACCGCCTCTGGTCCGACGGCCGCTGGCTCAAGGTGCAGCTCGCCTCCGGCTGCTACTGGCACCGCTGCAAATTTTGCGATGTCGCCCTCGACTATATCGGCCGCTATGCGATGCCCGACCCCGTGCAGGCCGTTGACGCGCTTCTCGAGATGAGCCGCGCCACGGGCGTGCGGGCCTTCCACTTCACCGACGAGGCCATCCCACCGACTCTCTGCCGCGCGCTTTCGGAGGAACTCCTCGCGCGCGGAGAGACGGTCGTCTGGTGGGGCAACATCCGCTTTGACAAGGGCTTTTCGCCTGCGCTCGCCGCGCTGATGGCGGAGTCGGGCTGCATCGGCGTGACGGGCGGCCTCGAGTGCGCCAACGACCGGCTGCTGAAGCTGATGGACAAGGGCATCACCTGCGCCGTCGCCCGCGCGACGTGCGAGGCATTTGCCGACGCCGGGGTGCTCGTCCACGCCTACCTGATGTACGACTATCCCTCCGAAACCCGCGAGGAGACCATCGGGGCGCTTGACTTCGTGCGGGGGCTTTTCGCCGACGGCTGCATTCAGTCGGCCTTCTGGCATCGCTTTGCCCTGACGGTTCACTCCCCCCTTGCGGCGCAGCCGCCCGAGGGACTCCTCCCGGAACGGCCGGCCGCCCCCCGCCATGGCCGCTTCGCGCTCAACGAAATCCCGTATGCGTATGTCGGCGGCAAGGCGGGGGAGGAAATCGGCAAGGCGCTGTCCCTCGCCACCTACAACTACATGCTTGGCCGCGGCCTTGACCTGCCGGCCAAGTCGTGGTTCGCGGGCGCATGAGGTGTCAGGCGAAATGGATGCGGCGAGGGCGTGCGGGCGGATGCCCCCTGCCGTCTACTTCACCGATTTCTTGTATTCCTCGAGCGCGTAGGCGTAGTAGGGGCGGAGGATCTTGTTGGCCGACTTGGAGAGGTATTCCAAGTGCGGCACGGCTTCCTCGCGGCGGCCGAGTGCGTAGAGGGCGCGCACGAAGAGGATGCGCCGGTCGGGGGCGAACCGGTTTGCATGGGGCGCCCAGAATTTGACGGCCTGCTCGTAGTCGCCCTCGTTGTAGGCGAACTTGCCGCATAGGTAGATAACGTCGAAGCAGGGCTGCTTCTCGGCCGCCACGGCCTTTTCCAGTGTGGCCTTCGCCGCCTCCTTCCGACCCAGCGACCACTCCCACCCGGCGAGCTTGACGAGGTCCAGCGCATAGGTGCGTGAGGCGTTGTAGGCGTTGGTCATGGCCGTGGCCGTTGAAAGGGTCTCGACGGCCTTTGCGAGCGTGGCGGGATCGGAGGGGGCCATGTAGCGCTTTGCGGTCTCGGCGTAGAAGTCCGCCAGGTTCCGGTAGATGCCGAGCTTTTCGGCAGGGGTCTTGGAGCGGTCGATCTCGGCCTTGGCGAAGGCGACGGCGTCGTCGTAGCGGCCCAGCCAGCGGAGCGCCTCGATCTTCTCATAGCGGGCCACTCCGGCAAGCTGCAGCGAAGGGTCGGCCAGCACCTCCTCGGCGAAGGCGAGTCGCGCCTCGTGCGAATACTTGGCGTTGAGGACCGGCCGGCGGGTGATGATGGCCAGGCGCATGGCGGAGAAACGCGCGTGGCAGTATTTCTGGCGCGCGAGGAGGTTTTTCCCGGCGGCCGCCTTCGCGAGGGCGAAGCAGTCCGGCGGCTCGGAAATCGGCGGGGGGTCCTTGCGGACGACGTTGAGGTAGAAGTCCACGAGGGTGTTCTCGTTGGTCACGCCCGGATTGGCGAGGAAGTCGCGAAGGGCCTTGACTCCGGCGTCGTAGGCGTCGTCCGGGCAGGTCAGGATGTTCGACTTCAGGGCCGCATAGCGCTGCTTGAGGTCGATGGGTTGGGCGGGCGCCGGGTCGGCGGCCAGCGCCGCGGTGGCGGAAAGTGCGAGGATGAGGAGTGCGGTGGTGCGTTTCATGGTTGTCCCTCCATGATCTTTGACTTGGCGATCCGGTCGAAGGCGGCGTCGACGTCGTAGCGGAAATTGAAGAGTTTCGGGGCGGCCTTCCGGTAGAAGGCCTTCTGCTCGTCCCAGGGCAGTTCGCGGAAGTGCGCGAGCGTCGGCCCGAGGTCGCGGCATTCCTTCTGGATGGCGACGAGTGCCGGGCGGAGTTCGGGATCCTCGGCCGCGAGCATCCAGGTGCGCGGGCCGTCGGCTTTGTCGGCCTCGAGCGCGTAGGGCTCGGTGCGGACGTAGGCGGCCCTGCCCCAGGCCGCGGCGTTGGTGCAGCTGGTGTCGAAGTCGAGCGTGGCGCTGAGGTTGCAGAAGTCGAGCCAGCCGCGCTTTAGGACGCGGTCGAGGATCTCGCCCCTCTGCGCCTCGGTGAAGGCGGGCCAGCGGATGTAGCCGAAGCGGTCGGGCTCGTGCACGATGCCGCCCCAGCTCCAGCCGCCGGCGGCCCAGCGCATCACGCTCAGCCGCCAGAAGTTGTCGCGCTTCTCGGAGAAGACCGGCAGACGGTCCCAGAAGACATGCCAGGGCAGGCTGATGCGCGCGACGTAGGCGTTGGGCGCCTCGCGCACCTCGTGGCGGACGACGCCCCAGATGGGGCGCCAGCGGCGGCTGGGGACGGCCCACGGGTACTCGCGGATGCCTTCTCGGGAGAGGTAGAGCTGCCAGTATTCGGTGATGTCGGAGTTGTCGGAGTCTCCCTCGCAGAGGTACATCTCAAGCGAGGGGTGGGACGGCGGGTTGCCCTTGGCGATGTTCCCGTCCTCGCCGGGTTCTGCGCAGAAGACGAGCCAGGTCAAGCCGTCCTCGTCGCACGAGACGCGGAGCGCGGTGGGCTTGCCCTTGACGGCGCGCCCTTCGCCCACGTCGCGCACGGCGCCGGGGTCGGTCCAGAGGTCTGTGGTGCGCCCGTAGGGACGGAAGTTGGAGTCCCAGCTGCCGGGGTCGGAGACGAGGAGCGTCTCGTAGTTCGCGGGAATCGTTCCGAAGCGGACGTCATAGATGTTCTTGGCGTTGTTCTTCTCCGGGGTGGTGGCCAACGGCATCTGCGTGCGGCAGCCGGCAAGCGCCACCGCCGCCAGCGCCATGGCCGCGACGGTCTCCAGCTTCCAGCTTCCAACTCTAAACATGCAACTCTTCATCTCACTTTCCCTCCTTCTTGGCGATGTGTTCGCGAAGCGTCAGGATGCGCCGGACGCATCCCGAGCGGACGGCGTTCATGTCGCCGGCCGCGCCGTCTATGCGCGCGATCCAGGCGAGGGCGCGGCGCGCCTCGCGCCGGAGGGCCTCGTCGGCGCTGTCGCGGTGGTCAAGCGCGAGGCTGCGGAGAAGCGTCAGGTAGCGGATGTCGTCGTAGGCTTCGCGGATGCCCTCCCAGCAGAGCGTCTCGATGATGCCGGCGCGCTGGCGGTAGAGGAACATCTGGCAGCGGTAGTGGCCGTCGCCGCCGGCGTCGGGCGCGAAGGGGTTGATGCCGGCCTGGTGGTCGATGAGGCCGTGCATCATGTCGCCGTCGAAGCGCAGCTCCTTCCAGCGGTGCAGGCCGCGCATGCGCCGGTGGACGGCGGGGTTCTCGGGTGCGTCGAAGGGGCGCGCGTAGTTGGCGATCATGCCGCCGACGGAGTGCCAGAGTTCGGCCGTGATCCGGTCCTTGGCGCCGATGTTGCCGTCCTGGAAGTCGCCCGAGACATACCAGCTGTAGTCGTCGCCGTGGGTGAAGACGTTCCAGCCGTTTTTGTGGAGGATGCGCGCCATGTCCTGGTTCGCCACGTTGATCGATTTGTAGGCCCGCGACTCTGAGAAGGAGAGCGTCCACTTCTCGGAGTCGGGATGCTCGCGCCGGTGGAACTCGACCGTCGGGCGGATCAGACGCTCGGCGCGGCGCATGCCGGCCGCGCGGTTGGTGGCCGTGAGCTCGTAAGGCGACTTGTCCTTGTAGAAATCCTGCCAGGCCTGCGGCGTGCAGCGGCTGAAGAGCATCTCGTCGGAGATGCCGGCCTCGCGGGCGAGGGCCGAGTATTCCTCCCCGTTGTCCCAGACGCTGTGGATGTCGTGGACGTTGTGGGCGGCGCAGGACTTGAGGATCGCGAGCGCGGAGGCGCGCCGCTCCTCGTGGGTGAGGCCCTCGGCGATCTCCGACTGGAAGTTGAGGTTCGCGATGAACTTGCGCGTCGGGTCGTCGTAGGAGCGGGCGCGCAGCGGCAGCTCGAAGGGCAGGACGCGGAAGCGAACGTCCATCGTGGCAGCGGTCTTGCCGTCCTGTACGATCTCAAGGCGCCCTGTGTAGAGGCCGGGGGTCTTCGGGCCGTGGAAGAGGACCCAGAACTGCACGTTGCGGCCGAAGGCGTCAAGCGACTTCACGGGCTGGAGCGTCGTGGCGTCCTCGAAGGCGACATGGCCGTTGAAGTGGTCGTGGCCTTTCCTCGGATCCGAGACATCCACGTAGTTCGGCCCTTCCGGGTAGTTGAAGCGGAAGAAGTTGCGGGTGCGGATCTCGTCCGTGCGCACGAGGTCGTCGTCATGGAGGAGGAGATGGGGCGTGAGGATGCGGTGGCGGTAGTCGCAGAAGTAGGAGGCCCAGGCACCGCCCGTGCGGTACCAGCGCTTGACGACGCGGATGTCGACATCCTTCGCCGGAATCGTCGCGTTGCCGCACTTGAGGTCGGAGAGGCGGAGCGTCAGGCTCTTGATGGGGCGGCGCGCGAAGACGACGACCGAGGCCGCCTCGTATTCGCCCATTGCGGCGAAGACGTCCACGGTGCCGTTGAAGTCGGCGACCTCGGGGATCTGGTCGGGGAGGACCGGCACGTCGGACATCGGGTCGGTCGTGAAGGCGACGAAGGAGTCCGTGACGGCGGGTTTCGTCGCCGCCTTCGTCTCGGCCTCGATGCGCGCCTTGAGGGCGGCGGTCTCCTTCGCGCTGCGGACGTCCCAGACGGTCTTCCCGGCCACGTCGGAGTGGACGAGGCGCTCGGAGTCGAGGGCGATGTCCCAGACGCGCAGGTCGGCGACCTTGCCGCCGAAGCCCGTGTTGGCAATCGGCTCGCCCCAGGCGACGTCGGGGAGGTAGATGTTGTCGTTCTCGAACTGGAGTGCGCCGTCGAGGAAGAAGGCGACGCGCTTGCGCATCGCGGAGAAGGTGACGACCACCTGGTGCGTCTCGCCCTTCCTGACCTTGGCGCGGCTTTTCAGGACGAGACCGTCGAGAATCGAGGTCTTTGTGGCGGGGAGTGTGATGGTGATCGTGCCGTCGGCCTCCGCCTCGACGCCGATGAACGCCGTGGCGCTTCCCTTCGAGGGCAGCGTGTCGAAGCTGACGTCCATGGCGAGGGAGACCTCGCCGGGGGCGAGGCGTGCTGGGGCGTCGTTTGGCGCCTTGCCGTTCGTCGCCAGCGGGGGCGGCGTGGGAATGGCCGCTGCGCATGTCGCGCAGGCCAGAATGGCCGCGCCTAGCGCATCAAGCAGTTGTCTCTTCATGGGGACTCCTTTTCCTTGGGGTTTAAACAGAACGTCAATGGCAAGCCAAGCCTTCTGCAAGGCTCTGCTCTACAGTTCAAACGTGACGAGGAACGCGGCAGAATAGGCGTCGGGCTTGCAGAGGGTGAACGCGCCATCCTTCATCTCCACCTCGGCCGGCTCGAGATCTTTCTCGAAGCTCAGCACACGCGCGGTGACGCTCTTCGCGTTCTCGACGCCCTTCACCGAGACGGGGATGGACATGCCGCGCCCGTTGTAGTCGGTGACAAGCAGGAAGGCCTTCTTCCCGTCCGCGCTCTTCGTCGCCAGGGCGGTGACGTCTCTGTCCGCGCTCTCGCTCGCGCAGATGTCGGCGCTGTCGCGCTTGATCTCGCCGAAGGCCTTCATCGCGTAGAAGTTCTTGTTGAGCTCGCCCGACCCATAGTTGTAGAAGCCCCAGCTGCCGTAGAAGCGGCAGCCGTAGAAGTAGGCCTGGTCGTAGCGGGAGGTCTGGAGGCGGGAGAGGATGGTGAGCGAGTAGCAGGCGGAGTTGATGTCGTTCATGTTGTCCGGCGCGCGGCGCTTCGCGTTCTTCCCCCAGCCCGACTTGCAGATGAAGTGCCACTCGTTGATGATGAACTCGAGTCCGTCGAATCCCTCCTCCTTGCACATCTTGTCGGCATCCGCCGCCATCTGGAACATCCGGTCGGGGTCGTTGCCGTAGTAGTGCCACGAGAGGAAGTCGGGCCGGATGCCCTCCGCCTTGCAGGCGCGGAGGATCGGACGGAACCAGTCCTCGCGCATGGAGCAGAGCGCGGGGCCGCCGACCTTGACGTCCGGGAATTCGGACTTCAGGCGCTTCAGCACCTTCACGAAGAACTTGACGAACAGCTCGCGGCGCTCGGCGTTGCGGTTGTTCTTGGGATCACGGTCGTCGACTCCGCCGTTGAAGCTCCACATGTTGTTCTTGCCGTCTGGCTCGTTCCAGATTTCCCAGTACTTGACCGGGCGCACCTTGCCGTCGGGCGTTCCCCAGCCCTTCTCGCAGTGGCGCACGATGCCCGCGAAGACCTCGGCCATGTGGTCGAAATCCTTCGGAATCTCGGCTGCGAAGTGGACGAGTCCCGTGTGCTCGATCGACGTGCCGAGGCGGTAGAACGGCTTCTGCCCGATGGCGTACTGGAGGTCCACCATGAAGTCGGTCGTGTCGAAGAAGTAGTTCTTGGGATCCTTCGGGTCGAGGTGCCTGAGCGGGAACACGTACTGCACGTCGAAGGCGCGGCAGCCGCAGTTGATGAGCCCGAGGTCGTGCGAGCGCACGTAGTCGAAGTTCATCTCCTTGAGCTGCTCGTCCCAGTGGGCCTGGTGGGCGCGCTCGAAGTTCGGGGCGTAGCCCGAGGAGTGGAGCGCGGGACGGAACTTCGCGGTCGCCTGCGAGAAGTCCGCCGTCACGGCCGCCGAAGCGGCGAGCGCCGCGCCGCACGCGGCAAACAGGATTGTCTTCTTCATGTCAATATGCCTTTCTTAGTTGCTGAAAACCTATTCGTGCGACATCTGGCACGACATCGCACAGCCATTATACCATAATACCCGCTGACAAACAAAGTTTCCGTAAAAGCCGATTTCTTCAGCGGATAATAACCGTGGTGCCGAGAGTGCCCAGGCGCACGCTGTTGCCCATGACGGCGAGCACGACGCCCTGCTGGCTGCACGTGGGCATGCCCGTGATCGAGCCGGCCGTGACGAGCGTGAGCGAGCCCTTGCCCTTGTTCGCCAGGTTGTCCACGGCGATCTCCACGCCCGTGAGGTCGAGCGCGCCGCCGACGGACAGCTGCCCGCACGTGCCGTCCTCGCCGAGGACGTACGCCAGCTTCGCGGGCGCGAGCGTGGCGCCATTCACTGTCAGCGTCCCCGCGTCGGGATAGCCCGGCCACACCGTCCCCGTCACCGTCAGCGTGCCGTTCGTCACGAGGCCGCTTCCCATCAGGTTCGCGACGGTGTGCGACTTCTCGGAGAGGTTAACCACCGCGTTCGTCGCGACGCGCAGCGTCGTCGTGGCGGGCAGGCTCTGCGCGTCCGTCACGGCGAGCGTGCCGTTCGAGACGCACGTGGCGCAGAGGTAGGTGTTCGTGCCGTGCAGGGTGAGCGTGCCCGCGCCCACCTTCGTGAATGCAGGCGCGTCCGCGAGCGCCGCCGCCGTCTCTCCTTCGCTCGCCTCGTTTTCTCCCTCCTCGATTTCGCCCCAAGGCGCGAAATCCTGGGTCAACATCACATTCTGTCCGGCCGTGTCGAAAGTCGTGCCGAGCGGCCCGACAGCCGCGACCGTGAGATTGGATATGAAATTCGCCTCCGAATTCGCCTGCGCCACGATCCGGCCGCCGTTCAGGATGAGCGTGGAGACGTAGTTGGT
>JAEEGL012091342.1_pt1 | contig 18893 bp, 17 predicted proteins | sample 9134231 | NCBI WGS metagenome assembly JAEEGL01 (sample SAMN16246548, study PRJNA631951) | gut metagenome | biome: gut microbiome; feature: rumen; material: fiber-attached | host: Bos | place: Iran: Karaj | collected 2018-10 | reverse complement strand
TACCGCAATTCCTGGTTGGAAGTGGAACCCAATGGTGTGGTTAACTATACCCACGCCCGCAACAAATTGCAGAGCGCAAGTGACCTCGACACCTGGACCTTCTCTTACGGTGTCAACATCAACCTCTATGCACCGTGGGGCACCAGTTTCTCCACCAGCATCAGCGAGAACTCGCGCAGAGGATACAACGACGCTTCGATGAACAACAACGAACTGTTGTGGAATGCACAGATCAGCCATGGTTTCCTCAAGGGCAACGCATTGACTATCAGCCTGCAGTTCTATGACATCCTCCATCAGCAGAGCAACTTCAGCCGTGTCATCAATGACATGATGCGTAGAGATACCGAGTACAACAACATCAGCAGCTACGCATTGCTCCATGCCATCTATCGGTTCAACGCCTTCGGTGGCAAACAGGCCCGCCAGATGGGTCCCGGAATGCTCCCCGGTGGTATGCCTATGATGCCTCCTGGAGGTTTCGGCGGTGGTCGTCCCGGTGGTGGTCGTCCTGGTGGCGGCGGTGGCTTCGGCGGTGGTCGTCCTGGTGGCGGCTTCGGCGGTGGCTTCGGCGGCGGACGTCCTGGTGGCGGCTTCGGCGGCCCGATGATGGTCGATTAAAGAAACGAATTGAAGAATCAAATTGTAGAGACGTCACAGTGTGGCGTCTCTTTTGTTGTCTGCACCTAAAAAGAAAAAAGACGCCACGATGTGACGTCTCTACTTATTCATCATCCTCTTCGTCGTCGAATCCGAAGAGCGAGGGTTCGACAAACGCCTCTATTTGGCGCCGGTCTCGTTTTGTGGGACGGCCGGTTCCGCGGGCGCGGTCTACAAACCCGCTGATGCGGCTCATCTCCAGAATCTCATACTGCTTAGGATCAGTGACGTTCTCATAGACCTCGGGGATGAGTTTTGCTCCCACACGGTTTTCGATGCATTGCAGAATGCGGAAAGAGTAGGTCACCGGTGGCTTCTTGACATTGACCACCTCGCCCACCTTGACAGGGCGCGATGGTTTGACGTTCATCCCTCCGATGGTCACTCGGCCGTTTTTGCAGGCATCCGCGGCGATGGAACGGGTCTTGAAGATGCGGGCCGCCCAAAGCCATTTGTCTATTCTAGCCTCATTGTTCATCTTTCACCGGATTGGCAGGTTTGCGCTTGTTGTATTGGTTCATCGTGATGTTGACGCCGGCCAGTACAAAACTCTTGATGATCTCTATGGCCGTGGTGATGCAGGGGCGCAGCACCTCCATTTCGCTTTCTTCGAAATGGCCCAGCACATAGTCGACTTGGCTGCCACGGGGGAAATCGCTGCCGATGCCCACCCGCAGGCGCGGATATTGTTGCCCGATCAGCTGCTGGATATGTCCCAGTCCGTTGTGGGTGCCGGCGCTGCCGCTGGCCTTGAGACGGAGCGTGCCCAGGGGAAGCGACAGGTCATCGACTACGACCAGCATTCTCGCTTCGTCGATGTTCTCCTTGTTGAGCCAGTAGCGCACGGCATTGCCGCTGAGGTTCATGTAGGTTGTGGGCTTGAGCAGGAACAACTTGCGCCCTTTCAGCGAAGTCTCGGCCACATACCCGTAGCGGCGGTCGTCGAAAACAATATTGGACGCCTCGGCAAAGGCGTCCAATACCATATATCCCATGTTATGGCGGGTCTCTGCATATTCCATGCCAGGGTTGCCAAGACCCACGATAAGATACTTGTCCATGTACGGAGGAGGTTGGGGTTACTCTGCAGCTTCCTCAGTTTCCTCAGCAGCAGCGTTCTTGGAGGCTGCGCGGGTCATCTTGATGGAGCAGACCACCACTTCCTTGCTTGTGGCGATGTCAAGACCCTCGAAGCTGAGCTGGCCCACCTTGATGCTCTTGCCGATGCGGAGGTCGGTCACGTCGATGTCAAGCTGCTCGGGAATCTGGCGGAAAGGAGCTGTCACTTCGATCTTGCGGATAGACAGGTTCATACGGCCACCGTCGCGGATACCCTGTGCAAGGCCGACGAGGTGTACGGGAATGCCGATGGTCAGCGGCTTCTCCTCGTTGATCTCGAAGAAGTCGATATGCAGGATGGCGTCAGTGGTGGGGTGGAACTGGATCTCCTTCATCACTGCAGTGTGCTTCTCACCCTCGATGTCGATGTTGGCGACATACACGTGCGGGGTATAAACCAATTTGCGGAGGTCGGTGGCCAGGATGGCGAATGCCTTGGCAAGGGGTTTGCCGTCCTCACCCTTGGCCTCTCCATACAGGTTGCAGGGCACATAACCTTCTTTCCTCAATTCTTTGGTTGCTTTCTTGCCGGTAGCTGTCCTCAGTTTGCCGGCGACGCTCATTTCTTTCATTTTGCTTTGAATTTTAAATGTGTTACTCTAAATTAAGTGTTCTTGGTTTGCTTAATTCGCCATCACACGAAATCTTTCTTCCAACCATTCGGATACCAGGTCCCGCCTGGCTGCCTTATGGCAAGGGAAAGCCGGATATAACCGGGCTTTCAATCGGGTGTGCTAAAAAAGCGGTGCAAAGGTACGCATTTATTTCCGAAAACCATTCATCGGGAGAGAAAAAAACATCATCCAATTGAATATTTTATTCCGTTTTCTTGCAGAAACCAATGAAAAGCGTTATTTTTGCATCATTGTTCGTAAATCTCAAAAACACATAACGTCAAAGCGAGTTTTCACATGATAAACAGGGAATTAATTAGGATAAAGATCGTACAGTTAACCTATGCATACTATCAGAACGGCACCAATAACCTGAATAAAGCGGAGAACGAATTGGTCTATAGCCTGTCCATGTCCTATTCACTCTACAACTATCTCCTGCTGCTCATTGTTGCCGTGACCAGGGAAATGAGGCGCAGGGTAGAGGTCGGTTCGTCGAGAGCTGCCAGAGAAGGACTCCCCATGCCGTCCAACAAATTCAGCGAGAACCGTTTCGCCCGTCAGCTTGAAGACAATCTCATGCTCCAGGATTTCGTCGAGGAGCAGAAATTGTCATGGAACGACGACATAGAGTTTGTCAGGAAAATCTGCAACATCATCGAGCAGAGTCAGATCTACCAGGAATACATGGCCGCCGAGGAAGATACCTATGAAGCCGACCGCGAGGTGTGGCGCAAGTTGTATAAGGCTGTCATTCAGGAGAACGCCGATTTGGATGCCCTGCTGGAGGAGAAAAGCCTCTACTGGAATGACGACAAGGAAGTGGTCGATACGTTTGTGCTCAAGACCATCAAGCGTTTTGACCTGTCGAACGGCAAGAAACAGGAACTGCTTCCCGAGTATGATGATGAGGAGGACAAGGCTTTCGCCTGCAAACTCTTCCGGGCTACAATCCTGAATGCCGACCAGTATCAGCGCTACATGAGTGATGCTTCACGCAACTGGGATTTCTCCCGGTTGGCCTACATGGACGTGGTGATCATGCAGATTGCCATCGCCGAGATGATGACCTTCCCCAATATCCCCATCAGCGTCACCATCAATGAATATGTCGATCTGGCCAAGCTTTACAGCACAGCCAAGAGCGGTGGCTACATCAACGGCATGCTCGATACCATCGCCCGTTATCTGGTGGATAGTGGTGAACTGCTCAAGGCCATTGATCCTCCCCGTTCAAGAAAATAAACATTCACTAAATCATAAATGTCAATGAACACATCGATTTTACTGGCTGCTCAGGGAGCAGCATCCGGTGGCGGCATGGAGATGCTCATCATGATGGTGGCGATTTTCGCCATCATGTGGTTCTTCATGATTCGTCCGCAACAAAAGAAACAAAAGGAAATCCGCAACTTCCAGAATGCGCTGAGTGAGGGAACGAAAGTCGTGACCGGCGGTGGCATCTACGGCACCGTGAAGCGCATTGACCTCTCCACCAATAAAGTGGAGGTGGAGATCGCCCGTGGCGTAGTCATCGAGGTTGACAAGTCCTACGTCTTCGCCGATGCCACAGCACTGCAAACCGGACAGCCAGCCAAGTAACCATTGATGAGAGGCACGCTAAATCCATTTCCAGATAAACTCAGGAACTTCTTTCTCTGGCTCAAGAGCAAGGAGTTTCTGGTTTTTTTGTTCTTTTTCCTCGTCAGCAGCGCCTTCTGGGTGATGATGGCCGTCAAGGATACCATGGAACGGGAAATCGTCATCCCTGTCAGGATGGTCAACGTGCCCAAGAATGTGGTCATCACCGAGAACATCGACCAAATCAGGGTCACCATCAGGGACAATGGTTACAACATCATCGGCTTCTACCTCGACAATGACCGTGTCATCGAAGTCAATTTCCATGATTTCTCCAAGACGGAGGAGGGCAAGGTGTCTGTCTCCAGTTCAGAATTGCATAAGGTCGTCAAGAGTAAATTGGGGCGCTCGGCAGAGATTTTGAGCATCAAGCCCGACAAGATAGAGATGTATTACAACTACGGCGACTACAAAATCGTACCCGTCAAGTTGTATGGCTCCGTGACTCCGGCCGATAACTATGTGTTGGCTTTCAGCCGGATTAAACCCGACAGTGTCAAGGTGTATGCCTCCACCTCCCGGTTGGCGAAGATCGACTCGGTGAAAACCAGTTATGTCCGCATCTCCGACGTCTCCGGCCAAGTGACCAAAGTCTTGTCGCTCCAGAAAATCAGCGGCGTGAAGTTCGAACCCAACAATGTCACCCTTGAGACCCATGCCGAGGTGAAAGTGGAGACGACCACAGAAGTGCCGATCCGGACAATCAACGTACCAGAGGGGATGGTGATGCGCACCTTCCCGCCCAGAGTGACGGTGTCCTATGTGGTGATGGAGAGCATGGCCAAAAGCATTACGGAAGACGACTTCTCCGTCGTGGTGGATTATAACGACTTGGATACCAGCATCGAGCAGCAGTCGTTGCCGCTCCGGCTCATGAAGGCTCCCAATATGGCCAAGAGGGTGAAGCTTCCTTTCACCAATGTGGACTATCTGCTTGAAAGCAACTGACATGGAAGATGTGGAAACCCTCAGGATAGCTATTACCGGCGGGATAGGCAGCGGCAAGTCGTATGTGTGCCGTTGCCTTGAGCAACATGGAATCTGCGTCTATGACTGCGATGCTGCAGCCAAACGGCTCATGCGCACCTCGAGAACTCTCCGTCGCCAACTGACGCAGTTGATTGGCGAGGATGCCTATGTTGACGGGCAGCTTAACAAGGCGGCCGTGGCTGGTTTCCTGATGCAGTCCGAGGAACATACCCAGCAGGTGAATGCCATCGTGCATCCTGCTGTGGGAAGAGACTTCCTGCGGTCGGGGATGACTTGGATGGAATGTGCGATCCTCTTTGAAAGCGGTTTTGAGCGATATGTCGATAAGGTGGTGTGTGTCAGCGCGCCCATCGAGGTCCGCATCCGCAGGGTGATGGACCGCGACGGCATCACCCGTGAGAAGACCTTGGAATGGATGTCACGTCAGTTGCCCCAGGAAGAGGTGCTCGTCCGCAGTGATTATGAGATCGTCAACGATGGCATTTGTGATGTCGGGCAGCAGGTGGCTCACCTGTTGGAGCGGCTCAGCGAATCATCCAAGACCATAGATGCCTGATATTTGAAACGCAACAACAATCTTGATTATAAACAGAAAAAAACAATGAAACAGACAATTCTTTCGATAGCCAGGAAACCAGGGCTTTACAAACTGGTCTCAAGAGGTAAGAACAACCTGATCGTCGAGACGCTCGAAGAACCCCATCGCCGCATGCCGGTGTTCAACAGCGACCGTGTGACCAGTTTGGCCGACATCGCCATGTACACCGAGGAGGACGATGTGCCTCTGATGAACGTGATGGTGTCTATCCGTGACAAGGAGGAGTCAAAACCTTGCTCCATCAGTTTCAAGAAAGCCACCAGCGAGGAGCTTCGTGCTTATTTCGCCGAGGTGCTTCCCACCTTCGACCGTGACCGCGTGCATGACAGCGACATCCGCAAACTCCTGCAGTGGTATGACCTGCTCGTGAAGAACGGCATCACTGATTTCGAGGATGACCTCGAACCTACGGAAGGCGACAACATCGATGACCGCAAAGACCAATAAGATGACGAACATGACACTGACAGAGCGTTTCCTCAACTACACGAAGTTTGACACCCAGTCGAGTGAGGACTCACAGAGCGTGCCCAGTACCCCGAAGCAACTCGTCTTTGCCGAGTATTTGAGGGCAGAACTGGAGAAAGAAGGTTTCGCCGATGTCGAGATGGATGACAAAGGGTATCTCTACGCCACCCTGAAGTCAAACATGAAGAAGAAGGCGCCGGTCATCGGCTTTATCTCCCACTATGACACCAGTCCAGACTGCAGTGGCGAAGGCATCAAGGCCCGTGTGGTGGAAGGTTATGACGGCGGCGACATCACCCTTTCTGAGGGCATCGTCTCTTCACCATCAAAATTTCCCGAACTGCTCTCGCATGTCGGCGAGGACCTGATTGTCACGGATGGCAAGACCCTTCTGGGAGCCGATGACAAAGCCGGTATCGCTGAGATCATCCAGGCGATGTGCTACCTCCGCGACCATGATGAGATCCCCCATGGTGACATCAGGGTAGCGTTCAATCCCGATGAGGAGATCGGTATGGGCGCGCATCATTTCGATGTTGAGAAATTTGGCTGTGAATGGGCCTATACGATTGACGGCGGTGACCTGGGAGAGTTGGAGTATGAGAATTTCAACGCTGCCTCAGCCAAGGTACGTCTGAATGGCGTGAGTGTGCATCCGGGTTATGCGAAGGGCAAGATGGTCAATGCCAACAGCCTGGCGGCAGAGTTTGCTTCGCTGTTGCCCAAAGACGAGACCCCAGAGACCACAGAGGGTTATCAGGGCTTTTACCATCTTCTGGGCATTCAGTCGAATATTGAGAAAGCCCAGTTGTCCTATATCATCCGCGACCACGACCGCACCCGTTTTGAGGCCCGCAAGCAGTTTTTCTCCCTTTGTGCAGGCAAGCTCAATGAGCGTTACGGCGAAGGAACGTGCGAGATAGAAGTACGCGACCAGTACTACAACATGAAGGAGAAGATAGACCCCAACATGCATGTCATCGACCTTGTGTTGCTGGCGATGCAGGAGTGCGGCGTTCCTCCACGTGTGGTACCTATCCGCGGCGGCACCGACGGAGCACAGCTCTCTTTCAAGGGACTCCCCTGTCCGAATATCTTCGCAGGTGGTGTCAATTTCCACGGGCCCTATGAGTTTGTCTCCATTCAGGTGATGGAGAAAGCCATGCAGGTCATTGTGAAGATCTGTGAGTTGACAGCAAACTATAACGACTGACCCTTCGCAGAAGGCCAGTTTCCAATTTCCTGACAATGTCCGAATTACCCGTACTGGTCAAGGACCTTGCCTTGATTCTCATCGTGGCCGGAGCGGTCACCATCTTGTTCAAGCGCCTGCGTCAACCGCTGGTGCTTGGATATCTTGTGGCTGGATTCCTGGTGAGTCCCAACATGCCCTACACCATGTCGGTGGTCGATAAGACCGACATTCAGACATGGGCAGATATCGGCGTGATGTTTACCCTGTTTTCTCTCGGTCTGGATTTCTCTTTCAAAAAGATCCTGAAGATGGGGGCGGCACCTTTTATCGCTACCGTCACCATCGTCTTCTGCATGATGACCCTGGGCATTTTGACCGGACAGTCGTTTGGTTGGACGAAGATGAACAGCATCTTCCTTGGTGGAATGCTGGCCATGAGTTCCACCACCATCATTTACAAAACCTTCGATGATCTCGGCCTGAGGCAGCAGAATTTCGCAGGACTTGTGATGAGTGTGCTGATTCTGGAAGACATCCTGGCCATCGTCATGATGGTGATGCTCGCCGCTTTTGCGAGTGGCGGGACTAATGGGGGAGAGATGCTGCAGAGCGTGGTTCGCATCGGGTTCTTCCTTGTGCTGTGGTTTGTCGTGGGAATCTTCCTTGTGCCGTTGTTCTTGCGGTCGTTTCGTAAACTGGTCAATGGCGAGACACTTCTGATTGTCTCGTTGGGATTGTGCTGTCTGATGGCTGTCCTCTCCACGACAGTGGGGTTCAGCAGTGCCTTCGGTGCTTTTGTCATGGGATCCATTCTGGCTGAGACCATTGAGGCGGAGAAAATCATCCGTCTGGTTGAGCCCGTCAAGAATCTCTTCGGTGCCATCTTCTTCGTGTCGGTGGGCATGTTGGTCGATCCCCGTGTCATTGTGGAGTTTGCGCTGCCCATTATCACTTTGGTCTTTGTCATCCTCATCGGTCAGGCCGTCTTCGGCAGTCTTGGATTCCTCATCAGCGGACAGTCGCTGAAGTCGGCCATGCGCTGTGGTTTCTCCATGGCACAGATTGGTGAGTTTTCATTTATCATCGCCTCGCTGGGATTGTCTCTCGGGGTTGTGAGTGGTTTTATGTATCCCGTGGTGGTGACGGTGTCAGTCATCACCACCTTCCTCACGCCCTATATGATGAAAGCTGCCATTCCAGCCTATGAGACCTTGGAGCACCATCTTCCCAAGAGTTGGGTGAGACGGCTCAATCACCTCACCATGAGTCATCCAACCTCGAAGTCGGAGAGTGGTAATTGGAGGCGTCTGCTTACGCAGATGACGGTCAACACCGTGGTCTATTCCATCCTTTCCTCAGCAGCCACTGCGATGATGATGACCTTTTTCCTGCCTTTCCTCAACCGTCTGATGCCGCCTTTGTGGGCCAGTATCTTGTGTGGCTTGTCCACGGTGTCGCTTATCTCCCCCTTCCTCCGGGCCATCGTGATGAAGAAAAACCACAGCGAGGAGTTCAAGGCCCTTTGGACGGCGAACAGGCTCAACCGGTTGCCGTTGGCCTTCACCATTTTGGTGAGGGTGGCCATCGCCGTTTCGTTCATCTTCTATATCTGCAATGCCCTCTTCCAGTTCTCCAGTGCCGTGCTGATGACTGTCGGCGTGACCGCCGTCGTGTTGATGGTGCTCTCACGGAGGCTGAAGCACCGTAGTATCCGGTTGGAGCGGATGTTTATACAGAACCTGCGCTCACGCGACATCGAGGCTCAGGTAAGTGGACGCCGCCGTCCACTTTTCGAGGGTCACCTTCTCGACCGGGATATCCACATCGCTGATTTCGAGGTGCCTTCCGACTCCAAATGGTCTGGACAGACGCTTAAGCAGTTGGCTCTCGGCCAACAGTACGGAGTCTTGGTAAGCAGCATCCTGCGCGCCGGCCGGCGGCTCAACATCCCGGAAGGCGACTCTGTCATCTTCCCTGGCGACCGTCTGCAGATTATTGGTAACGACAGCCAGTTGGCCGCTTTCCACCATGCGCTTGATGAGAACCGCGTCGAGGAAGACTATAATCTGGAGAAACGTGAGATGAAACTCCGCCGGATGATTATCACCGGCAGCAGCAAGTTTTTGGGGAAAACCATGGAGGAGAGTTCCATCCGCCACCAGTACAATTGCATGGTCGTGGGTTTGGAGGAAGGCAAGGAGAATCTTACCTTGGTCAGTCCGGCCTATCGTTTTGAGAAAGGCGACATCGTCTGGGTCGTGGGTGAGGAGGATGATCTCAACCGACTGGTTGAGATGTAGTTTGAATCAATACCACCTGACGGCATTGCTGTAGCCACTCTTCTTGTCGTATTTCAGCGCATCGGTCAGTGTCGATGCGTTGCAGCGGAACGTGAAGTTATAGCTGGTGTAAGGAGCGAGCACCACCGAGCACGACATGCTGAAACAATGCAGGTCGCGGGAAAGTGAGGCGGTGGTCATAGACATTTTCTTGTTTTCAAAGTCATAACCTGAGGAGAAACTGATGTTCCAGCCCTGGCTCAGGCGGATGTTGCCGCTGACGTTCAGGGTCTGACTGAATTTGTAGGGATATCGCATCCTTTTGGTATTGAACTTCCCGCTGGTGTTCTCGCGCATCGTGATACCGTAGCCGAAGGTCAGCGACCAGGGCATGCTGAAGGTCATGTAGCCGTCCTCGTCGGTTTCGGCTTTCCCGCCTTGTTTGCTGGCACCGCGTTGGCCGCGCACGAGGTCATCGTCCACATTGCTCTCGATGTCGGTGTCTATGCCCTCTTCGTCGTCATCATCGTCATCGTCCTTGTCCTTTTTCTTCTCGCCACTGAACCATTGTCTGAGTTTCTCGGGCGTGAGGGTGAACGACACGTTTTGCGACATGCCTTGGAACCGTCCGAAGCGTCCATAGCCCCATTCCGTATGAGTGCCCACATAAGGTTGGCCTTTCTCGTCGAGTTCGTAGGCGTAAGTGGCGAACACGGCGTTCATGTTGAAGGTGTAGCGTTTCCACCATTTCAACCTGATTCTCATGGTGAGGTCACTCAGCGGCCTTTCTTTGGCCGACATGTTGTAGGACATTGCAGCGCCCAGTTCGTCAATCAAACTGATTTTCTTGATGGAGTCATCGGAATTGCGGATTTTCATCTCCAGGTTGTTGGACACGTCGAATGAGACGCTTCCCGTCTTTCCCCTTCCGGGGACGCCGAAGAGTCCGTTGCTGTAGGGCGAGTAGGTCACCAACGACACGTTGCCGTCGGCATCCGTCTTCATATAGGTGTCATAGTAGCCATATCGGTCAGAACCGAAGTCAGGTGCATAGCTGAAACTCACTGTGGGAGTGATCACGTGGCGTATCCTGTCTATCCTGTCGCCGAAGATCTTGCGGTTGGGAATCCAGTAACCATAGAGTTTGGTTGAGAGTCCCATGTTCAGGCTCCAGTTGTAGATGTTGTGGAAACCGTATGTGGTGTCGGACAATTCCACCTGGTTCACCTCATCCCATGATTTTGAGATCTTATTGGTGTACATGCGGTCGGTGAAATTGAAGGAAGGATTGACGTTGATATAATTAAATAAGGTGAAGCTGCCGCTGATGGGTACTGTGTGCAGCATGCCGTTTTTCCAGTCTTTGATGATGCTGGAATGCATGATCCGGTCTTCCTTCGTGTCGATGGAGTTGCTTATTTGTCCCGAATAGCTCATGGCGATCTTCTCATACCATTTCTCCTTGCCTGCGGCTTTTTTCCGCTTGAAGGGGTAGAAACGGCTGATCGACACATTGAGGTCGGGCAAGGTCATGGCGATGGTGGTGTCGCGCATGTTCTGCGACAGGTTGGCCGATGTGCTGATGTTCATTCCGATGCTCGAGAACTGCGTGCTGTAACTCACCGATGATGTGCGGGTGCTCTGGGTGACCGTCTGTGGGTTGTACATGCTGGTCAGGTTGTTGCGCTCGTAACTGGAGGTGGCGAAATTGACGCTGGCAGAGAGTGAACTGAACGGGTTGGCCTTGGCATCCTGTCTGTGGCTCCATTGCACCTTGAAACTCTCTTGTTCGGTGAAGTCAGGCATCCCTTTGTCGCCTGTTTTCGTGTCTTGGTAACTGAAATAGAAGCTGCCCCCGTAGCGGTAGCGCTTCCTGTAGTTGGATGACGCTGAGATGCCCCAGGATCCCTTGGTATAGATCTCGCCCAGCAGTTTCAGGTCCATCCTGTCACTGATGGCAAAATAGTAGCCGCCGTCGCGCAGGTAGAAGCCTCGTGAGTTCTCATCACCATAGGAAGGCATGATGAAACCGCTGGAATAGCTTTTGGTGAAGGGAAAATAGGCGTAGGGGATGGCCAGCGGCAGTGGAACGTCAGCGACGACGAGGTAGGCCGAACCGGCGAAGACATCTTTCCCCGGGCGCACTTTGGCTCGTGAGAGGGCGATGTAGAAGTCGGGGTGTTCTTCGTCGCAAGTGGTGTATTGTCCATGTTCCAGGTAGAGAGTGCCGTCATCAGCCCTTTTGGCATGCTGGCTTCTGATGAATCCTTCTTGTTGTTCGGTATAGACGTTGTCGATGAATCCTTTCTTGCTTTTGAAGTTGTAGAAGACGGAGTCGCTCACATACTCGTCGCTGCCCATTTTGAAGACGGGAGAGCCTTTCACGCCTTTCGCTTCCGTGGAGTCAGCCGACCCGGAGGCATTGACGAGGCTTTTGTCAAGGTTCATGTGCACCTGGTCGCTGGTCAGGTTCATCTCCTCATAGTTGACGTTGGAGTTGCCATAGAGGTATGCGTCTTTGGTCAGCGCGTAATAGACGATGGAGTCGGAGGCGGTGAAGGTGACGGGAGAGTTGATGCCATTGGGTTTTGCCCGGTTGAGTGAGTCGAGCCGCAAGGAGTCATCGATGGCCTTGTTGTAGTGGTAGATGGCGAGTTGCAGTGAGTCCATGCTGAGGGTGTCTACTTCCTGTGCACCGTCATTTCCGTCAAATGAGATGATATCATCAAAAGAGATGGTGTCTATCAGCGAGGTGGACATGCTGTCAAGATTGAAACTGTCCGTGGGAAGGCTGTGGGGAAGACCCTTGGGGAGAATGGTGTCGGGAGGCAATGAGTCGGTATGGGACCGTTGACCTTGTGCCTTTGGTTTGACTTCGGGCACAGGAACAGCAGCCATCACCATCATTATGACGGCCAGCAGAAGCAGCGTTGTCATCGGTCTCGCTTTCATTCTTAAATGCAAAAGTACGCATTTCTTGTTGAATAGTTAACCGATTATCGAATTTTAACAAGAAAAAATGGGAGGAACGGGAGTTTTCCCCTCATCAGACTCTCCCAAAGGGAGAGGAATATCCGGATGGTGATGCCCTCACCTGACCTCTCCCAGAGGGAGAGGGATAAGATACCTTTGGGAGGGGAAAGTTCCTCTCCTTGGGATATGATATTTTTAGTGGGGGATTATGGATTATTCGAAGAGCTTAGTCCATTGGATGAAGCGCTGGAGGCCTTCTTCTCCGAATTTGGCAAGACTGCGGGTGGCCTGCTCGATGGTTTTCTCCTGGTCGAGGTGTGTCTTGGAGAAGAATTTGTCGGCATAGCAGATGACCTGTTCCTCGAGGGTCTCGGGCAACAGACTCTGGTGGGGTAGGGGAAGGTCCTGACGGATGATTTCCTCCTTGGACAGTCCGGCACCGGTGTGGCGCTCGCACACACGGGCATGGCGCTCCAATCCCTCCTCACGCAACATGGCGGCTCCCAGGATGCCATGGCAGATATAGGGGTGTGTACCGTGGCAGAGGATGCCTGGCGCATGGGTCTGGCAGATGCCGATGTCGTGGAGCATGGCAGCCTCTTCGAGAAACTGCCGGTCGAGTTGGAGCTCGGGATGCCTGTCGGCGATCTGCAAGGCTTTCCGTGCTACAGAGAGACTATGAACAACGAGGATGCGCCTCAGGGCTGCATCCTCGTTGTAGTATCGGTCAATGATCTGTTGGTAGTCCATTGGCTTATTCTGCATTCGGGCGCTCGATGTAGGCGATGATGTCGCCCTTCATGACCTTTCCGCCGCGCTTGATGTTGATTTCCACCAATCGTCCGCCGATGGCTGCCGGCACTTCGACGATCTCGCCCCAAGGAGCCTGGATATAGCACAGCTTGTCGCCTTCCTTGTATTCCTTGCCGATGTAAGGCTCCACGGTAGGAGCGCATTCGCCGTCGCCGTTGAACTCCCAGTAGATCTGTCCCTTGACAGGAGCCACGATGGCATCGGCCTTGGCGTGCTTGAAGGCAGCCAGCTGTTCGGGAGAGAGTTTCGAGCCGAGTTTGGCATCCTTGGCCTTTTGCAGGTCGGCCAGGAAATTCTTCTTGGCCTGGCCGCTCTTGAAGTTGCGGTACTGCTCCGGGTGCATGCCGAGCTCGTAGAGTTCCTCGTCGTCGGGTCCATATTCCCATCCGTTCTCGTCCATCTCCTTGCGGAAGTCGTCGAGGGCATTGGGGATGAGGGTGTGCGGGTCGGCATCGGTGAATTCCCTGCCTTGTTTGGCGGCAAGTTCCTTGATTTCCGGTGCGATTTCGCCGGGGATGCGTCCGCTCTTTCCGAGCACCATGCCCCACATGGCGTCGTCCATCATCACATAGCGGCCCTTGCCCTGTTCGATGGTGAGCAGGTTGGTCAGGGCGATGTTCTTCACATATTGTGAGAATGGTGTCACCAGTGGAGGATAGCCCACCTTTGGCCATACGTAGGCCACCTCGTCGAAGAGTTTCACGAGGAGTTCATCGATGGTCAGTTCGGGTTCACCCTTCTTGGCGCGGGTCTTGTTGATAATCTGATGGATGCCGCCGAGGTCGGCCATCATGCTGCCCATCATGCCGCCGGGAAGTCCGCATCCGAGGAGGAGCGAGCTCATGTGCTTGTTGCCGGGATTGATGAAGTAGCCCAGCCAGTCGTCGATGAACTCCTGTGTCAGCGAGCGTGCTTTCATGTAGGCGTTCATGTTGATGTCTGCCACCTCGAATCCCTCGTTTTTCAGCATGCTCTGCACGGAGATGATGTCGGGATGCACTTTGCCCCATGACAGGGGTTCGATAGCGGTATCGATGATGTCGGCTCCGTTGTTGCAGACCTCGAGGATGGAAGCCATCGACAGTCCGGGACCGGAGTGGCCGTGGTATTGGATGATGACATCGGGATGCTTGTCCTTGATGGCTTTGGTCAGTTTGCCCAGCATGGCGGGCTGTCCGATGCCGGCCATGTCTTTGAGGCAGATTTCGGGTGCGCCGGCAGCTATCAGTTCGTCAGCGATCTTGCTGTAGTATTCCACGGTGTGGACGGGAGATGTGGTGATGCACAGGGTGGCCTGTGGTGTCATGCCGGCCTCCAGAGCCCATTTGATGCTCGGGATGATGTTGCGTGTGTCGTTCAGACCGCAGAAGATACGGGGGATATCGACACCCTGGGCATGCTTCACCTTGTATTGCAGGCGACGCACGTCATCGGGAACAGGATACATGCGGAGTGCGTTGAGTCCTCGGTCGAGCATGTGTGTCTTGATTCCTACTTCGTTGAAAGGTTTGCAGAAAGCCCTTACTGCTGCGTTGGGGTTTTCACCTGCGAGGAGGTTGACCTGTTCGAAAGCGCCGCCATTGGTTTCCACACGGGCGAAGCATCCCATGTCGATGATGGCTGGTGCGATGCGCTCCAACTGGTCTTTTCTGGGTTGGAACTTGCCAGACGACTGCCACATGTCTCTGTAAACGAGACTGAACTGGATTTTCTTTTTCATTGTTATCAGTTTAAGTTTATATTTAAGGCTCGTGATAAAATGCGTGTCATATAGTATTAGCCGCAAAGTTAGGTAAAAAAAGGGATAACATCAAACAAAGGCACTGATTTTTTTATGCGAAATAGATATATTTCCGTTTTTCATGCACTGTCGGCTTGTTTGTTGGTGTGGTTTTTTCAAAAACAGTGGGTTGTTTTTTGTGGAATGGATGAAATCCCGTATTTTTGCAGAAAAATAGAAGAGGCTTATGCGAAGAAATGGTTTTTGGTGTCTGATTGTGATGATGGCTGCGTTCATGGCATGCAGCAAGTCCAATGAAGAACAGAATCAGGATGAGGAGATGCTGGTGATAGGGCGTTATGAGGCTGTGGGTGACTCCATGTTCTATGGTCTGGCCTGTGATGGTTGTTCCGACTCTGTTTTGGTGCTGCTCCCCGACAGCGGAGGAGACCCGGTCAGTTATGATATTCTCACCGCCATGCGGGAGCACCGGGTTTTCGGTCGGCCGATGATTGGCCACAAGATGGCTGTGCTTTTCAATCCCGAGAATCCAAATGAGGTGCTGATGGCCATCGACCTTGAGCAGGTCAAGGGCACCTGGTATTATATGGAGATGCCGCAACCTCGTCACCATAGGGACTCCGGTACTGTCTCTTCCGTCGTTTTGAGTCCAGAGGAACAGCAGCGGATAGACTCCATGCTCCATTCGCTGATGGTGCCGAGGGAATACAGCTATACGCTCAAGCGCGATTTCACGGTGAGCACAGCCGGTGGTCCGCCGAGGTCATCCTCCCTTGACAGGGAGTCTCCTGTGGCTTATCCGCCGATGAAGCGCTATATGGAGTGGCATGTTTTCAATGGCAAGATCATTTTTACCTACGGTATCTTCCCCGATTCCGACAAACGCGACTCGATGACGATGGTCAACGACACGGCAGAGTTTTTGCTGCTGCGTCGTGACACCATGGCATTGCGCTTCCGCGACCGCATCCAAGGTTTCAGTCTGAAGAGGGACAGCACCCAGGAGGGCGTGGAGCCCTCCGTGAAGAAGTAGGTGATGCCGCTTAGTTTTGCTTGAACAGGCGTTCCTCGGCCAGTTTTTCGTATTTGGTGCCGGGAATGCCGTAGTTGGCGTAGGGATGGATGCTGATGCCCCCGCGCGGGGTGAACAGTCCTGTCACCTCAATATATTTGGGTTGCATCAGCCGGATGAGGTCTTTCATGATGATGTTGACACAGTCCTCATGAAAATCCCCATGGTTGCGGAAACTGAAAAGATATAGTTTCAGACTCTTGCTCTCCACCATGCGTGTGGCGGGGATGTAGCTGATGACGATCTCCGCGAAATCCGGTTGTCCTGTGATCGGACAGAGCGAGGTGAATTCCGGGCAGTTGAGTTTCACCCAGTAGTCATTCTCGGGATGTTTGTTTTCAAACGACTCCAGCACCTCAGGCGCATAGTCCGTGGCGTATTCGGTTTTTTGACCGAGGGATTTCAGTCCCTCAGTCTTTCTGTTGTCAGTCTTCATGTCGGTTTGGGGTTATAAGTTGAAAATGCTGTAGTTGACGTCCACGTCATAGACATCCTCTTTTTCATGCCGTTTCACCCATTTCACCACCCTGATGGTCAGAGGCAGCACCACGATCTCGTAGGCGGTTTTCAGAATGACCTGCCAGAGCATGAGTTCGGGCAGAGCAGCGGTGGGGATGACGCCATAGAAGGCGAGTGGGAAGAAGATGAGAGAGTCGGCACTCTCACCGAGAACGGTGCTGGTGATGGCGCGGGCCGAGAAGCGCTTGCCTTTCGACATCACCTTCATGCGGCTCATGACGAAGGCGTTGATGAAGCTGCCGGCAAGGAAAGCGGCGAAGGAGGCCAGGGCGATGCGCGGAGCCAGTCCGAAGATGGCATGGAAGCCGGCGTCGTTGTCCCACCAGGGAGCACCAGGGATGGCGTCGCAGATGCCGCAGACGGCCACGAAGAAGAAATTCATGAGGAATCCCGTCCAGATGAGCAGTCTTGCCTTGCTGTATCCCCATACCTCACACACACAGTCGTTGATGATGTAGGACACCGGAAAGATGATGAGTCCGCCTGTCACGCTGATGGGACCTAATGCGATTTGCTTTGTTCCTAAGAGGTTTGCCAGGATGAGGCAAACGGCGAAGAGTATGCTGAAAAGCATGAACAGCACACTCACTTGAGTTGTTTTTTTGTTCATTGTTCTTGTTTTTTAAGAGGTTACCAAGCACTCTATTTGAAAAATCGGCTGCAAAGGTACGCATTTTTCTTTGATTATTCGCAAGATTCAAATGGTTTTATTATTTTTGTGGTCAATTTTAGGATTCAACTGTTACGGTATGAGAAGATTATTGTTGGCCTTTTTGGCATTGGGCTTGGCCATGGTGGCAGATGCCCAGTTGAAGATGAAGATAGAAGGGACCTGTCCGGTTTCTATGGATACGGTTCAGGTGCTTGATCTGTCGCATGGTTTTGTGCGTGCCAAGATTCCAGCCAGGGAAGGCCATTTTCAGACGACCTTGCCGATTGGCCAGGATGAGGTGGTGGGCATAGGCAGCCGTGAATACTTCGCACCCATTTTCGGCGACACCGTCCCCGTGTTTGTTGACCTTGTAGCGCATCAGGTCAAGGGTTCTGAGCTCAATGAACTGACCTCCCGTTGCGACCGTTCGCTTGACTCACTCAATATGGTATTGGTCAAGCGGTTCAATGAGTTGCGCTCGAGGCTTACTCCCGACAATAAGGAGGAGTTGAGCGCCCAGATTCAGGAGTTGGCCGAGGAACAGGGCCGGAAGCGCCTGGAGATTCTCAGTGCCTACAAGAACACCCTGGTGCCGGTGGTATATCTGCCCGATTTCTGCATGGAAATGACCTATGGTCAGTTGGAGCCATGGCTCGACGAGTCAGCCCCCTACATGTCGCATTCCCGGATGCAGATGGTGCGGCAGTTGGCCGACGGTCTGCGCAAGAAACAGCCCGGCCGGATGTTTGTCGACCTCACGATGAATGATATGGACGGCAAGTCCCGCCAGCTCAGCGAGTGGTGTGGCAAGGGCAATTATGTGTTGGTGGATTTCTGGGCCAGTTGGTGTGGTCCGTGCCGTCAGGAGATGCCCAATGTGGTGGAGACCTACGTGAAGTACCACAGCAAAGGCTATGAGATAGTGGGCGTGTCATTTGACAGCAAAGCTGAGCCATGGAAGGCTGCCGTCAAGCAGTTGGGCATGGACTGGCCCCAGATTTCCGACCTGAAGGGTTGGCAGAGTGCCGCTTCTGAGGCCTACGGCATCATGGCCATTCCCTCCAATGTGCTTCTCGACGGAGAGGGGCGTATTGTGGCCAATGACCTCCGGGGCGAACGGCTGCACGCCAAACTCAAGGAAATCTACGGTTTCTGAGGTTGGGCGGTGCTGCAGCCAGATATGTTCTCTGCGGTCAGATAACTTGTGAGAGCAGCCATCCCAGGTAGATGGCGAAGACCAGGGTGAGCGCAGTGCCTTCCCACCGTTCCACCTTGAATTTCGTAAACGAGAAGAGCCACAGCATGACCATGCCGACGGTCATCGTACAAAAGTCGATAACCGTAATGCCTGTGATGTTCATGGGTTTGACCAGTCCCGTGATACCGATAATCATCAGCACATTGAACACGTTGCTGCCGATCACGTTGCCGATGGCGATGGCGCTTTGTCCTTTTTTTGCCGCCACCACACTGGTGGCCAGTTCAGGCAGCGAGGTTCCACCTGCCACGATGGTCAGACCGATGACAGCCTCCGAGACACCGAGCTGCTGGGCCACTTT
>JAEEGL016113010.1_pt1 | contig 18894 bp, 12 predicted proteins | sample 9134231 | NCBI WGS metagenome assembly JAEEGL01 (sample SAMN16246548, study PRJNA631951) | gut metagenome | biome: gut microbiome; feature: rumen; material: fiber-attached | host: Bos | place: Iran: Karaj | collected 2018-10 | reverse complement strand
AACAGCAGCCACACGACGGGCCGCACCGAATAGCCGTAAATGGACTGGATCGTTCTCAGCAGCGCCGGGAGGCTGTGCGTATTCAGATAAGCGGAAGCCAAATCCTGTCCGATCAGGCTGAACTCCAGCGCGATAATGGCAAACATGATCCGTCTCTGTTTTTTGAGGATATACGGGTCAAACAGCACGATCAGGAACAGCAGAAGGATCTGCAGAAGATTCGGCAGCAGAGCGCGGTTGACCAGATACGACAAAGGCGTCGCTTCAATGGCTTCCTGCATGGTGATATATCCGGGGGTAATCATGTTTGCCCTCCTGTGATCCTGCCGGTGCACCGCACCACCTTTTTTATTTTACATCGGGAATCAACGGAATGCAATGAAAAAAACCTCTTTTTCCCATTCTGTGTTACGCTTTTGTAACGCTTTGCCTGTTATAATACAATCAGAAAATTATGCGGCATGTGCCGCGGGGATCGTTATGATAGAATCACCATATTGTCGCTTCAAAACAGGCAGGGGTTTCTCTCTGCTGGCAACCCGGATAAAAGGAGGATGGAAATGAACCGGGAAGCAATCACGAACTTCTTTACCACTGCGGGGGTGGATCTCCTGCGCGGCCTCATCATCCTGGCCATCGGCTTCTTTCTGGTTCACTGGATCGTCAAGCTCATCGAACGCAATGAGCACAGAATGAAGATGGAGCCCACGCTGAGGGGCTTTGTCAAAAACCTGATCAGGTTTCTTCTGTATGTCCTCGTCATTCTGACCGCCGTCAATACCATGGGAATCCCCATGACGTCGATCATTACGCTGCTTGGCTCCGCGGGCGTCGCGGTCAGCCTGGCCCTGCAGGGCGTGCTGGGCAATCTGGTCGGCGGGTTCATCCTGCTGCTCTTTAAGCCGATCCGCGCCGGGGAATACGTTAAAATCGGGGATAACGAGGGAACCGTAAAGAACATCGGCACCTTCTATACGGAGATCGTCACCGTTGACAACCGGCAGATCAACCTGCCAAACGGTACCCTGACCAATACCGCCATCGTCAACTACAGCCGGGAGGGAACCCGGCGGCTGGATCTGAGCTTCACCGTCGGTTACGAGCACAGCATCGACGAAGTATCCGATATCCTCCGGAAGGTGATTTCCGGGGAAAAGGACCTGCTGGAGAATCCGGCGCCGTCGGTGAATCTGACCAAATGCGCCGACAACGGACTGGAGTTCGCGGTCCGGGTCTGGGTGACCACGGAGAACTACTGGCCCGTCAATTTCCGCCTGCTGGAAAACTGCCGGCGTGCCCTGGATGGCGCGAAAATACCCGCTCCCTACCAGCAAGTGGATGTTCATATGAAGTGAGTAAGCGCTGACCCCCTCTCTGATCAAAAAACAGCCTGTGGAGGAAATAAACAATGACAGTTTTCAACGTAACAGCCGGAAACATGTTCAACATTCTTGTCATCGCGGCAGGAATCGGAATCTGCGGAATGAACATCCTGCAGGTCAGCACCGGAGCGCGGTTATCCAAAGAAGCCACGCGGTACTTCCAGCTCTTTTTCGCCATGGTCCTGCTGTACATCGGCAGCCACCTTGCGCGCCAGCTGATGGAGGGAATCCCGGGCCAGGGGATACGGGTTGCCCTGATCACCGTGACGCTGCTGGAGTTTCTGTCATCCGGCATGATGGCCTTTCTCTTCTCACTGCTCACGCTGTATATCGCAAACCCGGAAAAGCAGCGGAGAAAATTTGTGCTTCTGCTCCAGGGAATACTCCTGATGCACACCCTGCTGATGATCGTTTCCCAGTTTACCGATCTCTGCTACTATTTTGACAGTGCGAACATTTATCACAGATCTCCCGCCTATCTGCTCTCCAATCTGGCGCATATCGTCATGCTGTGTATCGACGTTTTCCTGCTGCTCCGCTGGCGGCACAATTTCACCCCGCGGATCAGGCGCGCCTTCTGGACCTATATTATTGCGCCTCTTGTGGCGATTGCGGTGCAGGCGTTCTTTCACGACGTCCAGCTGATTATCCTGGCCACGGTTGCTGCAGCGGTCTATATGTCCATGGTGATCATGGAGGATCAGATGGAGAAATACGAAAAAGAGCATGAAAACGCGACCCGGCTGGGCGCCGAGCTGAGCATGGCCACGGATATACAGGCCAGCCAGCTGCCCAGGCTCTTTCCGGCCTTCCCCAACCGCCCGGAGTTTGACGTCTTTGCCAGCATGACTCCCGCGAAAGAGGTCGGCGGTGATTTCTATGATTTCTTCCTGATCGACGACGATCACATCGGTCTGGTCATGGCGGACGTTTCCGGCAAGGGCGTACCGGCCGCGCTGTTCATGATGGTCGCCCGGGTGCTCATCAAGTCGCATCTCCAGAACGGCGAGAGCGTCAGCGAGGCGCTGGAAAACGTGAACGACCAGCTCTGCGAAAGCAACGAAGCGGAACTTTTTGTGACCGTCTGGGCAGCGGTGATCCAGATCTCCACGGGAAAAGGCACTGCCGCCAATGCAGGCCATGAACACCCGGTTCTGCGGCGGGCCGATGGTCAGTATGAACTCGTGCTCTATCGCCACTCTCCTGCCGTCGCCACCATGGAGGGCATTCCGTACAAGGAGCACAGTTTCGAACTGCATCCCGGCGACAGCCTGTTTGTTTACACTGACGGCGTTGCCGAAGCCACGAACGCTGAAAACGAACTTTTCGGCACCGACCGCATGCTTCAGGCGCTGAACCGGAATCCTGCCGCCATACCGGAGGAAGTTCTGTCAAATGTCATGGACAGCATCAACACATTTGTAGCGGGGGCACAGCAGTTTGACGATATCACCATGCTGTGCCTGAAGTACAACGGATAACCCGATGTACACCGTCCCCTCCCCGGCATCCGGGCAGTGATTATGGGAGAAAGCCGAAACATGAGAGAAGCTTTATTGATCATCGACGTGCAGAACGATTACTTTCCCGGCGGAGCCAACGAACTGGTGCATCCGTATGAGGCGGAAAAAAGGATACAGGAACTGATTGCCGACAGCCGCAGGAGGGGCAGGCCGGTTATTTATATCCAGCATTTCAATCCGCCGAACGATACCTTCTTCCTGGAAGGAACAAAAGGCGCGGAAATATCAGACCGGATCAGGCCGGAAAAGGGAGATAGAATCATCGTTAAACGGTATCCGAACAGTTTTCTGGAAACGGAACTGGACGCATATCTGAAGGATTTGAAAGCCGACACACTGATCATATGCGGCATGATGACGCATATGTGTGTGGATACAACCGTACGGGCAGCAATGGATTACGGATATCAGGTAAAACTTGCTGCGGACGCATGTGCGACAATGGACCTGAATCTGAACGGAAAGATCATTCCGGCGGACACAGTGCACAAGGCATTCATTGCCGCGCTGGACGGAGTCTTTGCTGAAATTGTTTTCAGCCATGAAATCTGTTATGATGAAGATACCTGAAACCCAGATACTTTTTACTGAAAGAAGGAGGATGCTGCAATGTCTCAGTTCAAATTTTCTGTCGGTCCCTGGAACGTTCATACCGGTGCTGATTCCTATGGTCCGGAAACCCGTAACGCGATTGATCTGGAAACCAAGTTCGCAAACTTCAAAAAGCTCGGTTTTGACGCCGTCCAGTTCCATGATGACGACGCGGTCCCGAACATGAACAATCTCTCTGATGAGGAGATCAGGGCTGAAGCCCGGAAGGTAAAGGCGCTGCTGGATAAGTACGATCTGAAGGCTGAGTTTGTCGCTCCCCGTCTGTGGATGGATCCCCATACGACTGACGGCGGCTTTACTTCCACCAGCAAAGAGGATCGGGAATTTGCCATGTGGCGGGCCTACCGCTCCATCGACATCGCCCGCGAACTGGGCTGTGACCTGATCGTGCTGTGGCTGGCCCGGGAAGGTACGCTGTGCGCGGAGGCCAAGAGCCCTGTAACCGCCACAAAACAGCTGATTGAAGCAATCAATAACATGCTGCGCTATGATGCAACAATCCGCGTGTGCATAGAGCCCAAGCCCAACGAACCCATCGATCGCTCCTTTGCCGGAACGATCGGCCATGTGATGGGCATTTCCGCCGCCACGATTGATCCGAAGCGGGTCGGCGCAAACCTGGAAAGCGCTCACGCGATTCTGGCCGGGCTGGATCCCGCCAACGAAATCGGTTTTGCCCTGGCGTTTGACAAGCTGTTTACTGTGCATCTGAACGACCAGAACGGCATTCGTTATGACCAGGACAAGGCCTTCGGCGTGGAGAACCTGCGTTCCGCTTTCAATCAGGTCAAGGTCCTGATGGAAAACAACTACGGTTCCAGAGGCGAGTATGTCGGTCTTGACGTTAAAGCCATGCGCACCACCTCCGATGAAGACAGCTATGAGCACCTGAAGAACTCCCTGGCGATATTCAAAGCCATGGAAGAAAAGGTGAAAAAATACGACTATGACTATGCGGGCAAACTGATTGCTGAAAAGAAGTTTGAGCAGCTGGAAATGTACACGATCAACCTGATCCTGGGCATCGGCGAATAAGCCTCAGCCTGCCGGCTGCGGATATCCCTTGCGGATCATGCAGGCGGCAGGCTGCTTTTTTGAAAGGTCTGATCCATATGAAAAAGATCATTTCAGCCGGGCACATCTGTCTGGACATTACGCCTGTATTCCCTTCCGACCACGGATATGACCGGATCGGTGATTTGCTGGTGCCGGGAAAACTGATCCGTATGGAGGCCGCAAGCGTTCATACAGGGGGCAGTGTGGCCAATACCGGCCTGGCGCTGAAACTGCTGGGAAATGACGTGACCCTGCTGGGCAAAGTGGGGAAAGATGCCTTCGGCAGTATCGTCGAAAGCATTCTGGCGGGATATGGAGCAGGCGGACTGATTCCGGATCAACAGAGCTCCACCTCCTATTCCGTTGTGCTGGCCGTACCGGGTATGGACCGTGTTTTCCTGCACAATCCCGGCGCAAACGATACCTTTTCCGCCTCAGATATCCCGGAAAAAGCGCTGGCAGACGCGGCGCTGTTCCATTTCGGTTATCCCACGCTGATGAAGCGGATGTATGCTGAAAACGGGTCGGAACTGCAAAGCCTTTTCTGCCGGGTGAAAGGAAGCGGCATCGCCACCAGCCTGGATCTTGCTGCCGTCGATCCGCAAAGCGAAGCGGGAAAGGCAAACTGGCAGGAGATTCTGAAAAACACGCTCCCTTATGTGGATTTCTTTGTTCCCAGTTTTGAGGAGCTCTGCTATATGCTGGATCGCTCCCGCTATGACACACTTTCTGCAAAGGGCGGAGACATGACGGAGCAGGAAGATATCCCTGAGATGGCGGATGAACTGGCACGTAAATGCCTGGATCTGGGATGCGGCGCTGTGCTGATCAAATGCGGCCTGTCCGGAATGGTTTACCGCACCGGTTCCGGGGAGCGTATGGCCCAGGTCGGCGCAAGGCTGGAGCTGAATGCGGATGCATGGGCCAACCGCTCAGGAAAACAGCCCTGCTATCGGGCTGAAATCGTTCGCAGCGCCACCGGCGCAGGCGACGTCAGCATTGCGGCTTACCTGACAGCCCTGATGAACGGGGAAACGCCGGCTGAGTGTGCAAAGCTGGCTGCCGCGGAAGGCGCCGCGTCTGTCAGCAGCTATGATGCCCTCGGCGGCATCCTGCCCCTGAACGAACTGAAGAAAAGAATCGCTGAATACGAAAACGGAGGAAGACCATGCTTGTCAATATGAAAGAAATGCTGGCCAAAGCACAGAAGGAACACTACGGCATCGGCTTTTTCAACGCCGTGAACGTGGAAATGGCCCGGGCGGTCATTGAAACAGCGGAAGAACTGCATGCGCCCGTGATCGTGGGGACAGCGGAAGTCCTTCTTCCCGCGATGTCCCTGGAACGGGTCTCGGAATACCTGATCCCCATGGCGAAGAAAGCCAGCGTACCGGTAGCGGTGCACTACGACCACGGCCTGACTTTTGATAAATGCATGGAAGCGCTGAAACTGGGTTTCACTTCCGTCATGTATGACTGTTCCACAGCCTCATATGATGAAAACCTCACCAGCGTTGCGGAAATGGTCCGGATCTGCCATGGCACGGGCGCCACCGTGGAAGGCGAACTGGGCCATGTGGGCGACAATGAGGGAGCGGGGAAGCTTGAGAATCCCTCCGATTTCTATACGGATCCCGCTGTGGCTGCGGACTTTGTGATGAAAACCGGCGTAGATGCGCTTGCCGTGGCTGTCGGCAACGCTCACGGGGATTATAAGTTCCCGCCGAAGCTGGACTTTGATCGGATCACCGCGATCCGGGAAGCAACCGGAACCCCGCTTGTGCTGCACGGCGGCAGCGGCCTTTCCGACGATGATTTTCGGCAGGCGGTCCGGTGCGGCGTCTGCAAGATCAATATCTTCACCGATCTGGACAAGGCAGGCAGGGCGGGAATCGAAAAAGGCCTGAAAAACGGCGCAACCAGCATGATGGGGCTGATCCCCTGGGAGATTGAAGCAATGAAGGAAGTTGTGCGGAACAAGATCGAACTCTTCGGCTCTGCTGACGCCTGATATTACACAATATTCACGTCATATCCGCCAGTCATCAGCCCCGGCGGGTATACGATCCGCTGGCGCTGAGATACTTCAGGGTTTTCTCTTTCTCTTCTTCAGCAGCATGATTGCTCCGGCCGTAAAGGCCAGGAGAGCGCCGGAAATTGTGCAGAAGATGGTTCCGGGGCCGCCGGTGGCTGGCAACTGTATACCGGGCGAATTGGAGATCTTCAGGATGTAGACTCGGGCAGCGGTGTCGTAACTTCTGCCTCCGTTTGAAGAAAGATTTGCGTCCTCCTCATACGTCACGGCATCGGGATCCGCTTCGGCCGCAACGGTGATCACCACCGGCTCCGTCTTCAGGTTGTACCCGTCAGGCGCATCGGTTTCCACCAGGTGATACTTGCCGATCCCAAGCACGAATACCGTATTCCCGGATGTATCCCTGAGCATACCGTCCAAGCCGGATTCCAGACCGGTATAGAGAGCGTCGGGCAGACGTTCATCCTGTTCGTTCAGTTCATAAAGATCGAATTTCGCGCCGGACAATGGGGTATCTGGATTTTTGAGATCCACTTTCATGAAGCGAATCTTCCTGCGCTTCGTATTCAGGATCGTCATCGTATAGGAAATTGTCCCCGAAGCATCTTCATCGGAATGATTCAGCTCCAGTGCCACTTCGTCAGCCGGATAACTTCCCTTAACCAGGCTGATCGAGCCGGTCGGGTTGACGGTGAACCGGATATATCCGGAAAGCGTCTGATAACCTTTCACCGTTGCCTTTTCACGCAGTTCGTATGTCCCTGCGGGAAGATTCTGGTCAATCCCCGGGATCACTCCGTTTTCGTCGGTCACAAGGTGATCATATCCCGCAACCGGGGTCAGATCGATCGTAGTCACATCGCCAACTGTCTTTTCCTTATGAAGGCTGAAGCTCACTCCTGCCAGTGGTTTGTTTGTGTCTCTGTCTTTTTTGACCGCTTTAAATATGTAAGGACGGTCCTTGATGGTCAGGATCGGAGTATTCCCATCTTCCTCGAGAGAATAGTATGCTTCGTCCACGCCGCTTACGGTAACTGCCCTGTTGTGCAATGTCAAAGTTAAGGGTGTCTGCAGTCCGTACCAGCCCTGCGGCGCGTTTGTTTCCGTCAGGATATATTCGATATCGTCCCGCAGGAACGCTATGGTAATCAATCCGTTTTCATCGGAAACAAATGTACCGATCAGATCACCTTCCCTGTCCTTCAGGGTGAAGGTCGCGCCGGCCAGCGGGGTCGTCACGTCCCACTCCGACTTCTTCAAAATGATTCCCGGACGGTTGTTGGTTACCGTATCCGCACGGACATTGGAACCGTCTTCAATATGCCCTTTATCATATAAGACAGTATATTCAAAATCTGAGGAAGCCGTTTCTCCCTTCTGCATGCCGTTGATTGTCAGATTGCCTTCATGCGGAATCGGTTCGATATCCAGTGATTCATCATTGATTACAGTACCGTCATTGTCGATGATCGGGTTCCCGGTAATCCTGACTTCCCGGATTTCATATTGGTCAAAAGGTACATTGACCGGCAATGGCAGGAAATACCAGTACAGCGTCTGGGATTTCATACTGTATTTCAGTTCCCGCACGGTGCCGCGTATCATCGTAAGGTTATCTTCAGCGATCCCGGTATATACCGCAAAGTAGGCTGCGCCGCGTTCGGACATATAATCCGCGTCTGACCAGACCTTGTTCAGGCGCAGGCCCCAGCCCTTCAGGTTGCAGATATTTACATAGGGATCCTCAGGGTCGTCCTGCGCTGAAACCACGGTACCGTTGATTCCCGGCCCGTTTGAGGTTGTAACCTGTACCGCTTTTCCCTTTTCCCTGTTGTTCCATTCATATTTCTGGAACGAATATCCGTCCGTGATCTCCCTTGGCCGCTCTTCCACCCGGTACTGTGTCCCTGCCAGCACGTTTCGGATCTCAATCGTGTAACCCGCGGGGATCTTGGCGATGGTTCCGTAGATGGATGTCGTAAAGTTGATGCCGGCATCTTTTTTCAGATCATCCGAAAGATCAGTATAGTGACTGATCCCCTGATGATTGCTGTCCGTAATAATCTCAAATTTCTGCCTCTCGCGGTTCCATCGGCAGTAGTATCCGTCCGGATCCTTCACATGATAGGAATGCATGTCAGCGACGTCCAGCCCTTCATATTCGGAAGCCAGGTACAGCCGGAAGGTAAAATATGTTCCGTCATCATGATAACTGAGGGGAGTTTCTCCGTCTTCCCTGAACAGTTTTTTGGTGACCGTAATGGTCCGCAGGGCGTCTTGATCCACTCCGTTCACATAGTTGACCCTGGAGCGGCTGTCGGTGGAGGCATATTCAATCCCGAAGTCACTGCGATTTGCGGGGTAGCCACTGCCCTGGAAAGCGGTAACCTCTTCCCGTCCCCCGTTCACCGTCACGCTGTTGTAAACATCGGTATTGATTCCGCATTCCACAATCCTGTATTCGGTCATTCCCTCCGGGAAATTGATATCTGCCGTCTCTCCCGGCTTCAGGAAGAAGACATCGCTGTACGTGATGCCTCCGGTGATCGTTCCGTCATCACCGGCAGTCCCGCCCACTGTGAGTTGAGGCGCATACTTGACCGGATTGACGGAATCCTTGTAAAAGACATAATTGTCATTCTGTTCCGGATTGTCAGGAAGAGCATTCCGTAACGGCTTCTCTCCGTTTTGATCTTTGTACCAGATCTGATACGGGAACTCAGCCTTTACGGATTCCGGATCATCCACGCCGGCCAGCGTTTTACTCAGCTGAACAGTTTGCTTTTTGACGGCGGCCAGGTTGAACCGCATCTGCAGGTTCGAAGCGCCGGCGCCGCGTTCCATGTAGAAAATGCGCATGGTATGGGGCGTGTTATCCCTGAAGATCGTGCTGTTTGCATCCTCACCGAAATACTTCTTCAGATGTTCATTCACTTCATCGTCTTCAGGCGCATTCCCGTGCTCCGATGTGTATCTTTTGATGAAATTGCTTTTGAACAGTTCTCTCAGGGTCGTATGCTTTCCGTTGACATTGACCACACCGGTACGGAAGTTTACACTGCCCGGCACTGCGCTGTGGATACCGCCCAGGTCAATGACCAGTTCGCCGTCCACATAGAGCCAGAAGTCGTCATCGCCGGTGAATTCAAAGATAATGTCGTGTCCCCAGGCGTCCAGGCCGCCGGGCGTCTGGTCAAAGTTGGCTTCAAGCTCCATGGCAAAATAAGGATTCACCTTCTGGTTGCCGTGCTGGATCGAGTAAAGCTGCTCATATTTCCTCGGATTATTCTCCGAGAGTTCTGTTACACCCGACAGTCCGTACGTATTCAGCCTGTTGACAGACGTAAACACGCCCGGTTTCAGGTCATTGAACGGGAAGAACTGGCCGTGCTTCAGCGTCGGCTTATTGCCGCCGGAGTCATAGGATCCAAGTTCCTTATAGACTGTAAAGCTGTTGCCGTTATTCAGGCTCGCGAAATTCTGGGTGCTGTCATACATGAAGTATCCGCTGGAACGGTAGGTGCTCTCAATGAACAGATGGTTGACCTCTTTAGCACCGGCATAAAGATATCCCAGGGAGCCGCCTTTTGCGGTCGGATATCCGTCTTCTCCCAAATCCGTGGACAGAAGCCCCTGAACCAGCGTGGTGCCGACACCGCCTGTTGCGCTTCCCAGATAGCTGTTCATCTTTCCGTTAATGTTCTGAGCATTTTCAAGATCAATCAGCTTCATGGTGATACCGTACTGGGTATGATCCATGGTAGGGATCGTGGTCAGGCTGTCATTCACGTTCAGATCCTGCATAACCGCGAAATAGAAATCCATCGCCTCCGATTTCGGGCAGGGTACAATCTGGCCGTTTTCGACCTTCAGACCCACATAGGAATAGTTTTCCTCGTCCCAGGCCAGGATCGGGGTATAATACTTGCCGTCCCGCCGGCCGTTCAGGTTGATGCCGATGGGACTGCCGGACAGGGTCTGGTTGCCCGTGACCTGGGGCGTGAGATACTGCCCTGAGTACGGATTGTACAGTTCGTAATAGTGATTCGGATCGGTTGTGCCTTCCCAGCAGTATTCCGTAAAATTCCACAGCAGGGTATTGAGCTGTCCGGCTGTCCATTCAATGGAATCACCGTCTTCGTAAACGGGCACAAGCGTCCCGTCATGATCAATGGCGTAAAAGTCGTATCTCTTTTTCTCTTCGTTCCAGTAACGCGTATACACGATAATGCTGGAGCTGTCACAGACTTTCACTGGATCTGAAACACTGACCTTCTGTGCGGACCAGGTCCTGAAATAATCGGAGGTCAGTTCAGATAATTCCACCAGGTGCAGCCATTCATTGCCGGCACTGCCGCCGGCCGAGAAGCCTTCGTCAATATTTCCGCTGTAGGTCAGCGTTTTTCCTCCTGCCTTCAGGCAGATTTCCCCCGCATGGACGCCGGTTCCGGGAACGACCTGGATCCGGCTGGCCTCTTCCTGTGAAGCAACCAGCGAGAGGCCGTTCGAATTGATTTGCAGATATTCAGTGTTTCCGTCGGCTGTAACGGTCAGATAGTAATCATCATCTTCAGCCCAGTGGAAAGTCCACATGGTGATATCGCTGTCGTTGGGGGTAAACAGCTGATCCGAATTGTCAGCTGTGCGCATGACCGTCAGAGATTTAGCTTCCAGTCTGTTCCCCGTTTGTGACGCCATCAGCGCCCTGCCGGCCACGCCTCCGTTCCAGTTGATCAGGCCGCAGGATTTCCCGTCCAGGTTGCATGGATCCTCCGGCATGGTAAACGAAGAGGCGTAAGCAATCGTAATCTGTGAATTGACGGCATTGTTGTTATCTGTCCAAAAACGGACTCCGCCGCCGCTCTTTGAGTGCTGGAGCCATTTGGCATCTCCGCTGAGTTTGAAATAGAACCTGCCGTTACCCGCCTCTGACAGCTCAAAGACTGCGCTGTGATCAGGATCAGTCGTCAGTCCGGCATAATTCTCTCCCGGATTGAATACATACTGTTTTTCATTATTGACATACGTATAAATGCGATAATACGTACTTTCGTCATCGGATGCTTTTTCAAAATACCATTTGTCAGCTTCTTCGTAAGTACCCGCCGTCGTTTCAATAAAGCTTTTATTGCCGTTCAGTTTGTTTGTAAAGTATATGGGATTGGCGTCATAGGAAAGATAAAAAGCGATGTCCGATTGATTCATCAGTTCATCCGGCGTGCCGACGGTAACGGTATCCATTTGGATCGGACCCGGTCCCTCCACGATCGCATAGGCCGAGAACCCCTCCGCTTCAAAGCAGACCGTTCCGCCGTCTACTTCCATGTTCTCCACAACGTCACCGGTTTCCGCGCCGTCGGCAAAGTGAACCACGCGCGTCGCGACTTCCGCATTTTCGTCCCCGGCTTTGTCCGCCAGTTCGATCTTCACATCCACCGGCGCACCGATGATGACCTTATCGCCGTTCGCGTCTACAATCCTGATGTCGAACAGGCGCGCGTAGGAGACGCTTCCGGCCTCCCAACCCAGCGCAGCCTCTGCTTTTGAAATATATTCGTTATATATCGACGGCGGCTCGGGATCGGTTCCATTCCCCTCATCCTCGGCTTCCGCATGCTCGTCCGGAAGGATCTCCCGGGCTTCCAGCTTTGCGCCGTCGGGGATCCCGACTTCACGGTCATAGGTCACGGTGATGAGGTAGTTCTCGCCGTTTATATTCAGGTAGAAATCCACCGTATATGCCAAAGCAAACACTGAGAAGCTGTCCGTGTTGAAGGTTACGGTGTTTTCGTTTGTATTTACCCTGGCGTAGAGTCTTTCGCTCTCAATATCCAGAACTTCGATTTTGTCGTTCTCGTGGCTGTTCTCGACGGCGTCCCGGACATCGGATTCGCCCTGGAAGGGGTCTTCACCCGGGAAGTGAACAACCTGCAGGTCTTTCTCCAGGTTCTCACCGGTAAGGCGGACAATAACCCGGACCCGGTTGTCCAGCCGGATCTTTTCACCATCGGCCGTCTTCAGGGAGATATCCAGCAGAGCAGGCATCCTCACGGTGCCTTCCGGGTTGATGACCGCCGCTACCTGCGCGGCATATTGTTCATACAGGTCTGAATCTTTTGTGATCTCCTCCACGGTGAAAACCGCATTCTCCGGTATACCCATGGCGGAATTGCACTTCAGAACCACTTCGTAATTGTTGCCACTTTCGATGAAGTTGTAGACCACAACCTCTTCCGCCACGATATAGGTGGAGAACTGGTCGGATTGGAAGGACAGGGATTCAATTCCTGTCGCATGCTCGGATTCCGTGGTTTCTGTTTCCGTTTCTATTTCCTTTGCGGTTTCATCCTCATGCAGGTGGATCAGCTTCAGCTCATTGTTGCCTTCCAGTTCCACCGTGTTGTCAAAGGTCACCCTCACATCCAGCGGAACCAGTGGCTCGATTTCCATGCCGTCATACCAGAAGGTGATATCGAATACGCGGATAAAAGTCCCAAGTTCGTTATCATTCCGATCAAACAGGTTTGCAGCCTCATTCCGGTATTCGTTGCTGTTCAGCGGGTTAACAGTCACGGTAGTCCCGATGGGGAATTCAGCTTCCTTTGTGACAGTCACAGTGACGGTATAGTCGTCAATGTGTTTGGAAATAACCTCTTCCCAGAATGCTTCCTCTTCTGATGGGTTCTCTGTATCGTCTTCGGCATCCAGCAGAGCCTCCATGGTCCGGGATTCAGACTCGTCAATCATGACATCTCCTTCCCCGGAAACAGAAAGCGGTACAAATTCCAACAGCATCATTAACGCAATGATCAGTGCGAAATACTTTTTTCTGTTATTATTTTTCATCATTTCATTCTCTCTTGTGACAACTCGTTTGAAATCTGTTCCACGCGTGGAAGAATCGCCGGATTAATTCCCGGGATCTTCGCTGGTCTGCGTTTCGCTGATCTGCGATTCATCGGTCTGGGGCATATGAATCCTGACAATCACGCGCCAGAATAAATGACTGTTCTCTTCTGTCCGCACAATATCCATCTGCTTATTGTTTGCTTCGGGAATATCTTCCCAGTTCTCGTTGTCCGCGCTCTTCTGCCACTGCAGTGTATAATCGAGGCCTTCATACCCGATCAGTTCCGCATTAAAATGCGCTACATCGCCAAGACGGAGTACATCCCCGTCAGTGGTGATGGTGAAACTTACAGAACGGTTTTCCGGAAGAATGAACGCCTTTTCATCTGTCCTGACGTCTTCTGCCGTTTCTTTTTCGTCTTCCCCTGCTTCCGCTTCTGTGTTGTCCTGTTCTTCAGTGTCAGGTATCTGAGCGGTCAGACAGAACTCTTCGGAGAATACGCCATCCGCGCTTTGGAAACGAATGACGCTGTTCGCGTTTTCATCCGTGATCTCAAGAGGATAGGTTTTCCCGTACCAGGCTTTTTTCCACTCGGCACCGTCATCTGTTTTCATCTGCCAGACGATGCTGTTGCCCAGTTCGATCTCTGCCTCCGCGGTCAGAATCAGTGTATTTCCGGGAACAGGATCCTCCCCATCGGAAATGATCCATGCTTTATAGTCCGACGGTGGCTTCGGTTGATCGGATTCATTCTCTTCGTCCGTTTTGTTCTGTTCCGCTGTTTCATTCTCTTCTGTTTCTTCACTTTCCGGCACCGTGTCCGCAGCGCTTTCTTGCTGCTCCGCCGGCACTTCGTCAGCAGTGTCTTTCGTTTCCTGCTTCTGCGAATCTTTCGTCGGCTCGTCCCCTTTTTGTTCCTGTTCTTCCTGTTCTTCTTCCGGTTCGGTCTGGGTCTGATCTGCTGTGGTTTCCGGCAGTTCACTTTTGCCCTCTTCATCCATTTCCGCAGCTTTTCCGGAGGCAGCCTCAGCGATCTCCGCTGCAGTAGGTTCCTCTGTAGAATCAGTACACGCCTGGGGCTCTGTTGTTTCTCCGGAAGCCGGTTCTTCCTGAGTTACAGCGTTTTCCTGCATTTCCGTTTTGTCTTCGGCCGGGTCCGGATCCTGAAGGCCTGTCTGTTCCATTGTTTCTTCTTCCGCAGAAGCTGGTTCCTCTCCTATCGTCTCATAGTCAGATACATTTTCACCGTCATCAGAATCATCGGCACAGAACGGAGGCTGATCAGGCTGCTCCGGTAATGGATTGTTTATCATCTCCATATCTTCAGAAAGCACAGCAGAACCCGCGCAGGCCATCAGCAGGCTGATTGCGCATATCAGTGAAACTGCCTTGCAGAGTTTTATTTTCATCATCCATTCCTCCTTCCGGATTCTGTCTGGAAATCATTCGTTCATCATTACCTTCTGCGCCGGTCTTTGCCGGTGTTCTCGTAATACTCTCTCTTGGCTTCATACATTCTCTGATCCGCCGCTCTCAGGATGGCATCCATGTCGTCGAATTCTTTTGCCGAGGCAACGCCTGCGGATATGGAGAAACCGTGTATCAGTTCGCCTTTCCAGTCTGCGCTGTACCTTTTCAGCCGGTTCAGGGCTGCGTCAACATCATAGTGTTCGTCTGTTATGATGACGACGAACTCATCACCGCCTGTTCTGTAAATCCTGTCTGTTCCGGTGAAGCTCCTGCAGAGGCACTTTGCGGCGCCAATAATCAGCTCATCGCCCGCATGATGTCCAAAGGTATCGTTTGTTTTCTTCAGGTCGTTGACATCAACCACGATTATGCAGCATCCCGCCGGCAGCTCCTTTGAGAACTGTTCAACGGTTTCTTCGAAAGATCGCCTGTTCTGAAGATCGGTCAGCTGATCATAATGGGCATATCTGGCCTCTATTTCAGCGAGTTCCGCCTTGGATTCGGCAAAGATATAACGTTCAAATCTTGCTTTATTGACAAAATGACCGATCAAAACCCCGACAACCGAGAAAATGCAGAGATTGGACAGTACCCATCCATATGTTTCAGGTTCCATCGTTCGCGATCCGACCTGAGTGAACACAATCACATTGATCAGCAGCATCAGTATGGTTGAAAAGGTATCCGTGATAAAAGTGACCGGAACAATCAATACTGAAGCGAATACCACAATCGTCTGGGGCGCCAGATACCGCGCGATAAAAATACCCGCCAGAAGCAGCGATTCATCCAGAATGATCGCGATTGCCCTGATCAGTCCGGGGCGCTTTGGAGCAGCATAAACCGATAAGCCAAGGCAGACCGTACAGACGGCAAAAGCCGAGATGTAAATTGCGCGGCACATATGGTATTTGGGATTAATCACTGTCATGATCAGACAATAGATCCAGAACAGATTATTGACAGCAGCCCAGATAATGCAGAATCTCCGGTTATCTTCCATGATCTGCAGCTGAACTGCTTTCATGTCCGGACGCAGCAAATCGCTGAACAACAGAATGTTTCTGATCTTTCGTATCAATCATCACCACTCCTGTATATATCGTCATCACAGGCATATCATTCAACAGCATAAACGGTAATCAGCAGCTTTGACCGTCATGCTCTTGCCGGCGCTTTCGTCAGCGCGATAGAATGATACACCATGAAGCGTTCACCACCGTGAATGTTTCCCGTTCTTCTGCAGGATGATATTTCCAAGCGTGGATTCTGCCCAGCTGTACTGCGTCATGTATTCACCCTGGAATGCGTTAATAGCCTGAATATCGCCTTTCAGGAAACGATAATAATCGCAATCCAGTTTGGTAGCATCAATGCCGATTGTTCCTCTCCTGCGAATGATGATATCCTGAACTCCGATCTCCGAGAGCGTCCCCTTTAAATCATACAGTAAGCTCCTGAGCCTTGTATTGCATGCTTTGCTGTCTGTGTCGCCTTCCCAGAGGGCGTCAGCAATTTCCCCGGAAGTGCAGATGCTGTTCCGGTCGATCAGAAAAGCAAGCAGTTCCTTTGTCTGCTTTCGTCCGAAGGAAACAGGTTTCCCCTGCCAAAAGACTTCGAAATAGCCGAAGCATCTTACCTGCATTTTGTCGGATTCCGACCTGTATGGTTCTGTCAGATACTTCAGTTCCTGCCTGATCTGTTCCGCGTCGATCGGTTTCAGCACATAACCGTTAACATGTTGTCGGTAAGCCTCCAGCGCATACTGAGAATAGCCTGTCACAAAGATAATCTTTGTCATGGGGGCAAGCTGCTTGATTCTGACGGCCAGATCCAGTCCGTTCATGCCCGGCAGCTCAATGTCGGAAAAGGCGATATCAGGAATGATACCGCTGTCCGTAATGGCTTTCAGTGCCTCTGCGGCAAATCTGAAATCATGAATCTCTGCTTCCGGACAGGCTTCCTGAATGGATTGATGAAGTTCCGAAAGCATTGCCGTCTCATCATCGATGGCGAAAATATTCATGCTTTGTTCTCCTTTGGCAGAATAATGGTTGCCTGCGTCCCCAGCCCGGGCGTGGATTGAATTCGAAGTTCTCCGTTACAGACAGCCCGTAATCTTTCCTTCACGTTATCAATGCCGATATGGGATCGTTCGACAGACCATAGTTTTTGATCCGGGTAAAATCCCGGACCGCTGTCGGACACGCTGATTTCGTAATAATCCCCGCAATCCCTTGACCGGATCTGTACCATTCCGCATCCATCTTCATTTCCCCTCACACCGTAACGTACCGCGTTTTCCACCAGTGGCTGCAGCGTCAGTGACGGGATCATGAAATCCGTGCATGCCAGATCCCAGGAAATCTGCAGGCTGTCTTCAAAGCGCAGCTTCTCCAGTTCCAGATAGATTCTCGCATGATCAATTTCCTTGTCGAACGGAATGAGCATATCATCTGACAGTACGTCAACATTTCCGCGAAGATACCTGGAAAAAAGGCCGATCGCTTTTTTGGCTTCCGGCGCGTCCGTGCACAGATGACTGATGGTTCCCAGCGTATTGAACAGGAAATGGGGCTGAATCTGGCTGAGATAGATTTCGGTCCTCAGTTTGCTGTTTTCCGCCTGTTGCATATAATACTGCTTTGTACCGTCGCTTATGACGTAAGACAGCATAATGAGAGCTGCGATCGATGAGCCGAGAACGATGATGCTGATGCCGTAAAAAAACATCTGGATAATCATGGATATACCGGGAACCACTATATAGGATGCGAATACGGCTTTATGCTCTTTCGAAAGCCTGTTTCGTTTGTTCCACAGCAGCCAGATATAGAGGAATGACATCATCAGCGGCAGAATAAGCAGTACAGGATACCATGGACCCCGATGATAAATATTGAGTTCGTCAAAATAATAAATCGTCGTTGAAAACTGTGCATAGGTCAGAGCAGCCAAATAGATGACAAAAACAGCAATAATCATTTGCAGGATCCGATTCCTGAGCACCTTTTTCTCGCCGGCGGAATACAGCAGAAAACCGGACAGCAGCGGAATCAGGGCGCCGGAAGAAGCCGATGCGAGGAACAATCCTGTCTTTGATGCCAGAATCCAGCCCCTGCCGGGGCGCTCGTATGTGAGCCAGCTGATCAGATCAGTTATCGCGTAAGCGATCAGGATGACAAAAATCCACAAAAAATACCGTCGTGCACGTTTCTCAAGGAAGCGGCTCCGCAGGACCAGTGTCAATCCCAGTATGCTGATAATCAGACCCGTTAGATCAATAACATAATTGATCATATATCATTCCCCATGACGGCCGTAGTTCTCATCATTGCGGTATGGAATACCGCAATTACATTATAGCTGAATTTCGTTCACCTGCGTGACAAAAACAATCCTCTCCTGGTTTCGTTGATTTCTTTCTGTCCTTTGGCTATAATATGCCCATACCCCATCAAAAATACCGGAGGAGACGGAAAATATGTCAGCAAAAATCATTCAGACGCAAAAAGCCCCGGCAGCCATTGGTCCATATTCCCAGGCGGTTATGACCGGAGAATTGCTTTTCACATCCGGACAGCTTGGGATCGATCCCGTGACGAACGCTTTGCCGGAAGGGGTCGAGGCTCAGACCAGGCAGTCGCTGCAAAACATCAGGGCCATTCTGGAAGCAGCGGCTCTGGACATTACCGATGTGATCAAAACGGTTGTTTTTATCAGGAACATGGCCGACTTTTCAGCCGTCAATGAAATATATACTTCCTTCTTCGGCGATCATAAGCCCGCCAGAAGCTGTGTGGAAGTATCGCAGCTGCCCAAGGGCGGACTGATTGAAATTGAAGTGGTCGCCCGGAAATCCCGTTAATCCGGCGAAACAGGACACATTGCCAAATATCAGATCTCTGCCGCTGAACCGGCCGAAGCTTCATCTTCCTGCAGGCCGTCCGTCTCCTGGCGCCTTTT
>JAEEGL013945398.1_pt1 | contig 18894 bp, 9 predicted proteins | sample 9134231 | NCBI WGS metagenome assembly JAEEGL01 (sample SAMN16246548, study PRJNA631951) | gut metagenome | biome: gut microbiome; feature: rumen; material: fiber-attached | host: Bos | place: Iran: Karaj | collected 2018-10 | reverse complement strand
GCAAGAGCGCATCCCTCGCATACTTCGGCCGTCTCATCTGGAACTACGACAACCGTTATCAGATCCAGGCCAACTTCCGCGCCGATGCATTCGACTCCTCCAAGCTTCCCGCCAGCAACCGCTGGGGCTACTTCCCTTCAGTCTCCGGTTACTGGACCATCAGCAACGAGCGTTTCTTCAAGGACAATGTAAACACTAACATCTTCAATTTCCTGAAGTTCCGCGCCTCCTGGGGCCGCAACGGTAACATCAGCGTTCTGAGCGGCTATCCTTACACCGCCACCATCTCCATCGGTTCCAGCTCCTATCAGTACAACGTGGACGAGGTCGGTTCCATCAACGGTTCCGCCCCGAGCAAGCTCCCTAACCCCAACCTCAGGTGGGAGACCTCCGAGCAGATCGACTTCGGTCTCAACGCCCGCATGTTCAACAACCGCCTGACCTTCGACATGGACTACTACAACAAGCAGACGAAGGACCTGCTCTTCAGCGTCTCCATCCCGTCCGAGCTCGGTTTCTCGTCCGTGACCACCAACGGCGGCAACGTTCTCAACCGCGGCTGGGAGTTCGAACTCGGCTGGAGAGACCATATCGGCGAGCTCAACTACTGCATCAGCGGCAACTTCACCACCCTGCATAACGAAGTACTCGCGCTCGCGGAAGGTTCCACTCCTACCAGGAGGACCGACGCCAGCTCCACCAACTATCAGGTCGAGACCGTCTTCGACGTGGGTTACCCGATCTGGTACATGAACGGTTACGTCTATGAAGGAATCAACTCCGACGGCACCGCGAAGCTCAAGGACAAGACCGGCGAGGGTGACATCAACTCCGGTGATATGGAATTCCTCGGCCAGACCATGCCTAAATATACCTTCGGTCTCAACTTCAACGTCGACTGGAAGGGCTTCGACCTGGCCATCTACGGTTCCGGCGTCGCATGCGACGTCCTCATGCCCGTCCTTCACCGTACCGGTTTCAAGAACGACCTGAGGTACTATCTCGAGGCCTATGAGAGCGGCAAGTATCCCAGCCCCGAGAAGATCGTCGGCGAGATGAAGTTCTGGTCTTCCACCGCCAACGTGTTCAAGGGCGACTACTTCCGTATCAAGCAGATGCAGTTCGGTTACACCCTTCCTTCCAAGATCACGAAGAAGGCAGCCATCAGCAACCTCCGCTTCTATGTGTCGCTTGACGACTACTTCACCTTCACCAAGTATCCTGGCCTCGACCCTGAGACCGCTTCCATGAACAACTCCACCGGTGCCGGTCTTGACTTCGGTTCCTATCCTACCATGCAGAAGATCCTCCTCGGTGTAAACATCACGTTCTAATCAATGCACTGCTATATGAAAAAGATATTACTCCCTATAATCTTAGGATTCGCCCTCCTCTCAGTATCCTGCGAGAAGCTGCTTGAGATCCCCCAGAAAGGTACTGTGAGTACCCTGGAGTTCTACGCCTCCGACGCGGATGCAGAGGCCGCCCTGGCCAACATGTACGCCAGCTTCCTGAGCGTAGCCTCCGCCAACGGTATCAACAACCCCGAGCTGATGATACTCAACTACTCCTCCGACGACATCCTCGCGGCCGGCGGCAACATCGACGACCACGACGACTTCCGTATCTTCTGCGAGTTCCGCTATGACGAGACCAACGGCATCCTGAAGACCTGCTACGACCGCTACGTCTCCTGCATCTATGCCTCCAACCTCGTCATCTCCAACTTCACCGACGAGAACCGCAACGGAGACGCCCCGAAGTTCGAGAGCTCCTACACCAAGCAGTGCGTCGCCGAGGCCCGCGTGATGCGCGCGTACGTACATATGATGATGGCTATCCTCTGGAACCGTCCCGCCATCATCGACCGCCTGCTCGAGCCCGATGAGCTCCCCGTCCAGGCCGAGAGCCAGTCCCAGATCCTCAAGTGGGTCATCGCCGAGTGCGAGAAGGCCATCGCTTCCGGTGCCCTCCCCGAGCGCACCAGCGTCAATGACAAGAACGCCACCGCCCGCATGAGCAAGGGCTTCGCCCAGTTCGTAGCCGGCAAGGCCGCAATGTTCGACAACGACCCTGCAACCGCCCGCAAGTATCTCGGAGACCTCATCAACTCCGGAAAATACGCCCTCGTCCCCACCGAAGAGTACTGGACCAACTTCCACGTGCCCGGAGACGGCAGCGTCGAGAAGATATTCGAGCCCAACTATATCTACGACTCCAACCTCGGTTTCTGGGACAACGTGAACCGCAGCCGCTGGATGGTCGCCGACGTCCTCTGCTGGCGTACCGACCACCTCGCCTCCATCCCTCCCTGCACCCCTTGCGCAGGATGGAACGGCGGTGCTATCCAGGAAGGCTTCGCACAGAAGTTCCTCGAGCATGACGGTGACTCCCCGCGCCGCAAGGCCTGCTTCCTCACCGCTGACGAGTGGCTTTACGACATGGAGTGGAACTCCGACAAGAACGACGCCCCTCTTGCTGAGAGGAAGACCGATCCCAACCGCGGCATCAAGCTCACCGACGGTATCTACAGCCACGGTCCTTTCTTCGAGTGGAAGCGCATGTCCTATGCCAAGCCTTCGAGGATCCTCACCGGCGGCAAGGAGTATCCTGGCGACAACATCAACGCCGTCATGGGCGGTGCATCCAACCAGGCCAACTTCAACGTAGCCCGCTACGCCGAGGCTCTCCTCCTCTACGCAGAGGCCTGCATCGGCTCCGGTGACGAGGCCAAGGGACTTGCAGCACTCCAGCAGGTGCAGCAGCGTTCCGGCTCCGGCAAGGTCAGCTCCAAGCTCACCTTCCAGGATGTCATGGAAGAGAAGCAGTATGAAATGTGGTGGGAAGGCTGCCGTTTCCCTGACCTCGTCCGCTGGGACAACGCCGGCAAGGTCAACATGGCAGAGTTCTACAACACCCAGTACGGCGGCATCCATGCCAAGGTTCCTACCGTGTTCGACGCCTACTTCACGAAGGGCGAGTCCGAGCACCGCCTGTACACCGAGTATTCCGCCGTCAAGTACAACAACTTCGAAGCCAAGTACAAGTACCTCCCGTTCCCTCGCGACAGGAAGGCTGCCAACAAGTTCAAGGATGTCCTTGGATGGGAGAGCCTCAATACCACCGAGGAGTAACAGGAACAAGGATATTGACCTGTTTCCAAGGTTGATTATATTTAGTTAATTGGTTTGTGTTAAGAAGGGAGGCCGCCGTGATGGCGGCCTCTTTTTTATTCTGCTTTGCCCCCGCTATAGTATATCCTTCGACCAGCGGTAGAAGGATGTGGCCGTTTTCGGCAAAAATGACGTTATCCTTCGACCAGCGGTAGAAGGATGCGAAAAGGGAGAGGAGAAGGGAGGAAAAAGGGTGGGATTAGCTATGAAAGGTCTGCGGAAAATCGTAAATTTGTGATTGTTTGGAGGTGAGGCGGAGAGAGGCGGGAAAAGAAGGATACAACTCAAATCAAATACGAAAACATCATGAAAAAGACTCTTTTGATCCTGGCGGCGGGCGCGATGGCGCTGCTCCAGGCGTGTGGCGGCAAGCCCGCCGCCGAGACCTACAGTGAAAAGAAAGTGGTGGAAGACGGCGGCACAGGACCCTACAAGGCCATAATGGTCACCGAGCCGAGCCTCGAGGCCCATACTATCTTCCGCCCTGAAGACCTCAGCGCTTTCGGGAAGAAGAATCCTCTCCCCGTCCTGGTCTGGGGCAACGGCGCCTGCACCAACTCCCCCTGGGAGCATGTCAATTTCCTCAGCGAGATCGCCTCGCACGGCTTCATGGTCATAGCCACCGGCTATATGCCCGAGGAGGGCAAGCGCAACTACGGCCCCCAGTCCACCTCGGCGCAGCAGCTTGAGAGCATCGACTGGGCCACAGCACGCAATGCCGACAAGGAAAGCCCTTATTATCAGAAGCTTGACCTCAACGCAGTCGCTGCGGCCGGTATGTCCTGCGGTGGTCTCCAGACCCTGGACAACTCCGCAGACCCGCGTCTCAAGACCCTCATGATCTGCAACAGCGGCCTGTTCTCCAACCCGGCAGGCGCAGTTCCCGGCATGCCGATGCCCGACAAGGAGAAACTCCAGGACATCAAGGTCCCCATCATCTACATCCTCGGCGGTGAGACCGACATCGCATACGCCAACGGAATGGACGACTTCTCCCGCATCACCAAGGTCCCTGCCTTCGCCGCCAACTATCCGGTCGGCCACGGCGGCACCTACGCCAAGCCGCACGGCGGCGAATTCTCCGTCGTCGCCCTCGCATGGCTGCAGTGGCAGCTCCAGGGAAACAAAGAGGCCGCCAAGATGTTCCTTGGCGACCCCTGTGGCGTAGCCCAGCGCGAAGGCTGGACGGCTGAAAAGAAGAATATCGACTAAAGGGCCCTGAGGGAAACGGCGAAACCGCCGCCCGGGGCCATCCTGACCGAAAGGGAGTCACCCGCCGTCACCGTACGGCGGGTGATTTCGTATGCCTGCGGGTTGGTCAGGTAATGGGCGTCCGCAGCATCGGCATAAATGACTGCTTCATAGGTCTTTCCGGGCGTCAGGAAATCGAGGGAAAAGTCCGCGGTGCGGGCCTCCTCGTCGGTCACGCCGCCGACGAACCAGGTGTCGCGGCCGGCGCTGAAGGCCTTGGCCGAGCCGGTAAGCGTCTCCTGGCGCGGCTGGCGCGCGATCACGATCATGTCACCCGGCTCGGCGGCCAGGTACCGCGTCTGCTCCCAGTCGACCGCCACGTCCTTGATGAACTGGAACGCGTCCATGAACGGAGCGTAATGGTCCGGTGTGTCGGCGGCCATCTGCAGCGGCGAATACATCGTCACATAGAGGCCGAGCTGGTTGGCAATGGTCGCATTGACATGCGAATCATTGCCTGCCCACTCCTTGAGATTCATCTCGAATATACCCGGGGTGAAGTCCATCGGACCGCCGTTCAGGCGGGTGAACGGAAGGATGGTCACGTGGTCGGGCTGCGTCCCGCCGAAGGCCTGGTACTCGGTGCCGCGGGCGGATTCGTTGCCGATAAGGTTGGGATACGTACGGCAGAGTCCCGTCGGACGCACCGCCTCGTGGGCGTTGACCATGATGTGGTGCTTGGCGGCTTCCGTCACGGCATACAGGTAGTGATTGACCATATACTGGCCGTAATGGCGCTCGCCAAGCGGCTGGATATCACCGACATAGCCAGACTTCACGGAATCATATCCGTATTTCTCCATAAGCGAATAAGCCGCCTCCATGTGGCGTTCGTAGTTGCGCACGCTGGACGAAGTCTCGTGATGCATCACGAGCTTGATGCCCTTCGAGTGCGCATAGGCGTTCAATGCATCTATGTCGAAATCCGGATAAGGGGTCAGGAAGTCGAAGACATAGTCCTTGTTGCAGTTTGCCCATTCCTCCCAGCCGATGTTCCAGCCCTCCACCAGCAGCGCGTCGAAACCGTTTGCCGCCGCGAAGTCGATGTACTTGCGTACATTCGCGTTGTTCGCGGAATGGCGGCCGTGCGGCTTCGCCGCCGCGTAGTCGAAGCTGTCGAGCTTGACCGAAGGCACGGTAGTGTAGTCCCAGCTGCCGGCTCCGGAGATCATCTCCCACCAGACACCCACGTATTTCACAGGATGGATCCAGCTCACGTCATCAAGGGCACAGGGCTCGTTCAGGTTGAGGATCATGCGGCTCTCGAGCTGCTTCACCGCCGAATCCACCACCTGCACGGTGCGCCAAGGCGTCACGCAGGGCGTTTGCAGACGCCCCTTCCAGCCTTCGGCGTCGGGCGTCAGGAACGAGCGCAGGGACGTGCCCGTGGCCAGCAGGTGCATGCACGGATAGTCCACCAGCGCAGCCTCATGGATGTTGACGTAGAGCCCCTCGGGGGTCTTCATCTGCAGCGAGGTCTGCACTCCGCCCGTACTGTAGAGGGTCGTGCTCGAGTTGGAAGGATTGGTCCTCGAAGGGAATACCGAGGGAATCTCCGACAGCTTCGTGGTCGCATACTCATACTCCTGCGAGTCGAAATCGCCCGGAATCCACCACGCGAGATTGTCCTGCGCGCAGTTGAACTCGGTGAGCTCCTCCTTAATGACGAAATGCACCAGGGGCTGGTCGGTCGGGAACTCGTAGCGGAATGCCAGACCGTCGTCGAACATCCTGAAACGGATGTCCATCAGCTTGCCGTCATCCTTGTGGCGGAGCTTGACCAGCAGCTCGTTATAGTTGTTGCGAATGCCCCTCTCCTCACCCCAGACGGGCTCCCAGGTCTCATCGAAATGGTCGAAGGACTGGTCGACGAGCTCGAAACCGCTGTTGAACATGTACGGAGGCTCGGTATCGGGCTTGAGTACCTCGCTGCCGCGATACTCGAGGCCGGTATACTTCACGGTGCCGCGCAGCTCGAATCCGAGCGCGCTAGGCAGCATCACCTGAATGCCGGCACGCGAGAGTTCATAAACGGGAGTGCCGTTCTGGTCGAGATAGACCGAGGCATACAGCTGTTCGTCGGGCGAAAGCAGCACGAACTTGTCCGTGGAAGGGTTATGCGCGACCCGGGCCGGCTGCGTCTTGCAGCCGGCCAGAATCGCGACGGTCAAGGTAATTAGTACGATGAGTCTTATTTTCATATATTTCAAAAGGTTAGAATTCAACGATCAGGACCTGGCGGGGGCCGACCAGCACCTCAGAGCTGAAGTCAACCCTCTCCCCGGTCATCACGTCCGTACCGGCCGAAAGCCCGCGGGCATCGGTGAACTCGGCGTACGAAGCCCAGGGCACGGCGACGTGGAAAGGACAGTTGTTGGCGAAGACGAACACCACCTTGTCATCCGTATAGCGGAAGAAGGAATAGGTGTTGTCCCTGCGCAGGAAATGGAGCGTCCTGCCGTCGTGGACGGCAGTGGCGCCCTTGCGCCAGTTGAAGAGCCTGCGCGCGTAGTCGAAGACTTCGGCGCGCACGCCTTCGCGCAGCGGCGAGCCGTCGAAATCGACGTCGCACGCCGCGCGCCCCTCATCCGTGAACAGGTCGAAACGGTCGCCCTCCCAACCACCGGGGAAGTCGACGCGGAGGCCGCCGTCGTGATGCGCGTAACTGCTCGGAGTGAACATCTGCTCGTCACCGGAGAATATCTGCGGGATGCCGCGCACCGTAGCGGTTAGGGCGAGCACCATCTTCATCCGGTCGGGGTCGCGCCTCAGCACGTCGCCGATGCGGTCGGTGTCGTGGTTGGAGCAGAAAACAAGGATGTTCTTCGGATTGGCGTAGAAAGCATCGTTGGCGATGGCATCGAACACCTTGGTAATGCCTTCGTCCCAATTCTCATAATCCGCGTTAAGTCCCTGACAGAAAGCGCTGTGCAACGGGAAATCCATGATGGACGGGAGGTTGGAGTTGAAGCCGTCGCGGTTCATGGCGCCGTCCTGCCAGTATGCAAGCTGGGCGATGTTGTTCGTCCAGACCTCACCCACGATATTGATGTTCGGGAACTCCTTGCGCACCGAGGCGCACCACTGCGACATGGGCACCTTCTCGTTGTACGGATAGGTGTCGACGCGCAGGCCGTCCAGGTCGGCGTATTCGATCCACCACACCGCCCACTGCTTGAAATACTGCAGCAGGTAAGGGTTGTCGAGGTTCATGTCCGGCATCGAGGTGTCGAACCAGCCGCTCTGCATGTTCACCTGGTCGATGGTCGCGGAATTGGGATCGTTCTGCATCGCGAAATTGCAGTTGGAGTGCGTGTACTCCGGCCACTGGTGTATCCAGTCCCGGAAAGGCAGGTCCTTCATCCACCAGTGGGCGCTGCCGCAATGGTTGGTGACGATATCCATTATCATCTTGATGCCGCGGGCGTGGCCCTGGCGGACCAGTTCGCAGTACATCTCGTTAGATCCGAAGCGCGGGTCTATGCGGTAATAGTCGCTGCAGGCATAGCCGTGATACGACTCCTTAGGCTCATTGTCCAGGAGCAGAGGGGTGTTCCAGATGGCGGTCGCACCGAGGCCGGCTATATAGTCCAGATGGTCCATAATGCCCTTGATGTCGCCGCCGTGACGGCCGGTAAGTTTCTCACGGTCAACCTTGTCGTCCGTATCGGGAGTATCGTCGTTGGACGGGTCTCCGTTGGCGAAACGGTCCGGCATAATCAGGTAGATCAGGTCCGCTGTGGTAAAGCTCCCGCGCTCCGCCGAACCGGCGCGGCGCTCCCCTATCCGATAGGGAACCTTGAAGGCATACTCGCCGTCCTTCACGAACACGATCCAGCAGGATCCGGGACCGCCGACCTTCACGTCGACGAAGAGATAGTTCGGACTCTCGGCCTTGTGGACGCCCGTCACTTCGGCGTCGCCGAAGATACGGACGTCATAGTCCGAGATGGAAGGTCCCTGGACGAGCAGCTGGAGGTCGGTCTTCATGCCGGCCCACCAGCAGGGAGGCTCCACGCGGGTCACCTGCTCCGCAGTTGCCTCCGCTATATCCGAGGCATCGGGGCCGTTTCCGCACGCGCTGAGCGCGAGAACGCTGACGACAGTCATGAGATATCTTTTCATATAGTTATCATTTGCATTTGATGGTGTAGGACCATGGGGCCTTGAGAGCGACCGTCACGGTGACTTTGTCCTTTCCGGCCTGACGCCGGTAGGAAATGGACTCCGGCGAGACTTTCAGCAACTTGACGGAGCTGCCGGGGTCAAGTGCGGGATGGTCGTGCCTTAGAGCCGTAAGATACTGATAGAAAGCAGTATAGTCATTATCCTTCCAGGCAGGGACGGGATCCTTCTCGAAAAACTCGAAGCGCTTGTTCCATCCGATCTCCTGGCCGGTATAGATCAGCGGCTGCGACTCGGGAAGGGTCCAGCACAGCACCGTCATCGCCTTCCAGGCATCGCCCATGCGCTCGAACTCGGTGCCCGACCAGGAGTTCTCGTCGTGGTTGGACGTGAAGGACAGGCGCTTGGCATCCGCAGGATAGTTCTCCTCATTCCAAGCTATGTAACGCGCCAGCGAGTCGCCGTCGGCGGCTCCCTGCGCGATGTCGTTCAGCAGGTGGTGCAGCTTCCAGGCATAGGTGGCGTCGAAGCCGGCGTCGTGGAGCCAGGTCTCCTCGCCCTCGGCGAGGAAGTACAGCTCGCGGCCGGCTTCCTCCCGCAGCACGGGAATCGTGGCCTCCCAGAAGGCCTGCGGCACCTGGTAGGCCACGTCGCAGCGGAAGCCGTCGACGCCGCGCCTCACCCAGAAGTCCATGCAGTCACGCATCGCCTCGCCAACCTCGGGCGTGTCGTAGTTCAGCTTGGCGATGTCGGTCCAGTCATACTCCACGATGGTATGGCCCAGGGAATCGCGGTAATACCAGTCCGCGGGCTTCTCCGTCACCCACGGATGGTCCGGAGAAGTATGGTTGGCCACCCAGTCGAGGATGACCTTGAATCCCAGTTCGTGGGCCTCCGCAAGGAAAGCGTCGAAATCGGCCAGAGTGCCGAACTCGGGATTGGTATTGCAATAATCGCGTATAGCGTAATAAGAGCCCAGGCTCCCCTTGCGCTCCAGTTCGCCGATGGGATATATCGGCATCAGCCAGATAATGTCCACGCCGAGTGCCTTGAGGCGAGGCAGCTGCTTCTGCGCCGCGGCGAAAGTGCCTTCCGGCGTGAACTGGCGCGTGTTCAACTCATAAACGACCGAACTGTCGGTCCATGGCCTGTCGGCTGCCTGGGGCTTCCTGGCGCATCCCAGCGCCAGCGCCGCCATGCACAGAAAGAATAATATGCGTTTCATTGCGGTATCGCTATTTTATGTCCTTCATCCAGTCTATCCCCTCGTGGAGATTGTTGGAATCGGTGAAATCCCAGTAGGAATTGTTCTCCCAGGTGCTTCCGTATGCCCAGGAGGCGGGATAGGTATAAAGCCCCTTCCCATGGCCTGCCGCCTTGCCGGAAAGCTCGTCGGGCAGTGATTCGGTACCCCAGGTGATGAGGCCGAGGCCGCCGGCTGCCTTGACGTCCTGCGCGAGGGCGCGCAGCCACGCGCGGGCCTTGGCCGGCGTATAGTTCACGGCATTCTTCGCATCGTCCCAGTCGGGATAGTTGTAGGCATTGTCGCAGTAATCGCCCATCCACTTGCCGTTCACCGTGCCGGTGGTGAAGGAATACGCCGTCTCAAGCACCATCAGGGGCTTGGAGAACGACTTTGCCAGGGAGGTGAAAGAGCCTCCGGGAAGCCCATGGCCGATATTTGTGCCTGGATAGTAGGACAGGGCGACGACATCATAGTCCGACGCGCCCGCGGCCTCCATGATCTGCACGCCGGACACGGCCTTGGCCGGGTCTGCGATATGCAGGGCGGAGAGGCAGGCGGGATTATGTTCCTTGGCGTAGTCCCGCACGGCCTGGAAGCCGTATGCGAGCAGGCGCCCCGTGCGCGAATTGTCCACCACGTTGCGGTTCTTGAGGAACCCGAGGTTGACCTCGTTGCCCACGGCGACGATGGCGGGATAGATACCCTCTTTGGCAAGCGCCGCCAGCCGGTCGTACACCCAGTCGTGCAGTTTCTGCCCCACCTGCGTCTCGTTCAGCGAAGACCACTCGGCAGGAAGGTTGTTGTGGTTGGTGGTGCTGCCGCTGAAGATGTCGTTGTCGGGCTTGAGCGTCAGGAATATCTCCAGGCCCTGCTTCCGGGCCTTCTTCGCATCGGCCAGGACGCGGTCCCAGGACTGCCAGTCTATGGTCACGCCGTTATATTTTTCGAAAGGTACCATGTCCAGCTGGAGCCGGACACAGTTGCCGCCGTGGCGGGCGACGGACACGTAAGGGTCCGTCTCCTGCCCGCCCTCGCGGTACTTCAGCCCCAGATCCTGCATATAGGACGCGAAACTCATCGTCGTCCCCTTGTAGAAGAAAGCCTTCCCGGGAGTCTTTTCGGACACCGGAGGTTCCGGGACCTGGTCAGTGCCTCCCGTCTCCGTGCAGGCGAAGAAGCATAGGCCAAAGGCCAGGGACGCAAGCCAAGGGATAATCCTGTATCTCATAATCTACTGCAAATCAAATACTATCGAAGAATGGGCGGGCATTATCAGCGTCTTCTTGTCGGCCTTGACGGTGCCGAGGACGGCCACCGGCTTGGAAATGCTGTCGCTGACGTCAAGCCTCTTTTCGGCGTTGCCGCAATTGTGGATGACGAGCATCTTCTGCCCGTCGGAGGAGGTCATGTACCACGACGCCACCGAGCCGGAATTGAGCGCAGAGGCCGTCATCTTTCCGTCCGCCAGGGCGGGATAGGTGTTGCGGATGCGCGAGAAATCGCGGTAGACGGCTAGAAGCGACTCCTTGTCGGCGCTCTGCGCCTCCACGGAGATCGACGCCGTCAGCATCGCGTTGTCCACATTGTTCTCGACGCCCTTCTTCGCGCAATCCTTTCCGGCCTTGTCCCACATGATGGGAGTGCGGACGTACACGTCGCCCTTCTGGTCCTTGTTGCCCCAGTAGCCCAGCTCCTCGCCCTGGTAGATGAAGGGCTTGCCGGAGGTGGTGAGCAGCATCGCCGCCGCCTGCTTCTCCTTCACGATGTCCTTCCCGAAGGACTCTGCGGCCCTGTTCTGGTCGTGGTTCCTCATGAAGATGGAGGTGATGGCGTCGGGGCGCTGTGCCAGGTGGTCAGTGACGTATCCGCTCACGGTGCTGACGTATGAGGAGGCGCTGCCGTTTATCGCCTTCGTGAGCTGGTCGAAATAGTCGAACTCGAAGCAAGAGGTCAGTGCCTTGTAGTATTGTTTCTCAATGCCGTGGTTGTCCCACTCCTCGGCGACCATGAAGATGTTGTCGCTGTGTCCTGCGGCCTTGTAGGCGGCGTTGCAGTGCTCGTACCACTTCGTCAGGAACTTGACGTTGGAGGAATGGCTGAAGGAGCCGATGCCTCCGCAGATGTGCTTGACGGCGTCCAGGCGGAAGCCGTCGACGCCCAGGCCTATCCACTTGTCGGCGGACGCGGCTATGTCCTTGAAACAGGGATTGTTCTCGACGTCGTCCAGGTCTCCGTAATTCAGGTCGGGCATCCAGTCGCTGAAGCAGCCCATGTAGAAGAGCGTCTCCGTAGTGACGTCGGTCAGTTCGATGCGGTAGCGTCCCGAACCGGTGAACTTCATGTCTCCACCGTCCGGAGCCAGGTCCATCGCCTTTCCGGCGGTGATCTTCCCGTTGCCGGACTTGGCGCCGAACTTTGAACCGTTGTTCCAGTTCATGTATTTCCTGACCAGCATGCCCACCTCCCCGCTGATGTCAGCTACAAGATAGAAAGTACCGTCACCGTTGTCCACGAAAGGCAGCGCCTGCCCCTCGGAACCGTCCTTCCACAGCCAGAGGTTCCAGCTGGAATCCCCTGTCTTCACGGCAGCGTCGGTCTTGGTAACCGTCAGCTTGGGAGAGCCCGAGGTCACCTGCTTCCACTCCTCAGCCTTGTAGGACGTATTCTTGAGCATAGGGAACGACGAGTAGTCGGCCGAAGGGTTGGAACTGAAGAAATAGTAGCCGCGATACGGGCTGGAAGGGTCGGACAGGGCTTCCTGGAACCAGGCGTTGTTCTTTCCTGAATGGTTCAGGACATAGTCCATGTAGATCTTTATACCCTTTGCGTGCGCGACGTCGATCAGGGCCTTGAAGTCCTGCTCGGTGCCGTACAGCGGATTGACCGAATAATAGTCGTTCACGTCGTAGGCGTGGTAGGACGAAGTCGGATGCGCCGGCGACAGCCACAGCGCCGTGGCGCCCAGGGCGTCCAGATAGTCGAGCTTCGAGATGATGCCCCTGAAGTCGCCCACCCCGTCACCGTTGCTGTCGGCGAAGGAATATATCAGGAGCTGATAGGTGGTCGAAGAGCGTTTCTTACCGTCAAAAGCGCTGGCGATCGGTACCAGGGTCTTTATGTCGGAGCCTGCCTGCGTCACGGTGACGTCAGCCTTCTGCGCCCCGGTGAACGAGATGGTGCCGGTGCGGTCTGACGTATCCTCGTTGGGGTCCACCGTCACCGTGACGGAGCCGCCGGAATTACCGGATTTCTTGTCCAGGTGGATCCAGTCGGACGACGTGGAGGCCGACCAGGACTCCGTCGTGGTCACCATCACCAGTTTGTTGGACGCATCGTCCGCCGTGAAGCTGAGCGAAGCAGGAGAAACGGTCAAAGTCGGTTTCTCGTCCGGTTTGATCTTTTTGTCGCAGGCTATGCCGACGAACAGGATGGCTGCAATGGCCAGGAAACGGAGATTCTTCATAAGGCAATGGATCCTGCGCTTCGCTCAGGATGACATAAAGATAAGGAAAAAAAGGGAAAGCCGGCACTATAGTCGGCTTTCCCTTTGATATTGTCAGTGATTACTCGACGACGGCCGTACCGGCGTTGAAGTCGAGGGTGACGGTCTGGCCGGCCTTCGCGGGAACGGCAGCAAGTTCTTCCATCAGACGGAAGACGATCTTGCCGTCGACGGCGTTGAACTCGCGGGTCCACCAGCCGGAAGTGGAGATGGCGGAGGAGACGTACATGCGGAGGTCACCGTCGGCCTTGAGCTCGGCGGAGAGCTTGCCGTCCTTCGCCTCGAACAATGCGGCACCCATGGCCTCGTCCCAACCGCCGAAGCAGTTGCCGATGCCATAGACCTTAGCGGGCTCGACATGGAGGATGCCCCGCTTGAGGTCGACATGGATCATGTACACGCCGTCCTCAGCGACCTGGATGTTTTCGTCACCGTCATTGGTGAAGCCTTCATTGGTCTCGAGCTTGCCGAACTGGCCGCCGTCCCAGGCACGTGCCGCGTTGATCTTGAAGCCGTTGCCGGCCTTCAGGTAACGGATGGTCCAGAACTGGCCGGGAGCATCGGCGCCCCACTCGGGATTGTGGAGGACGGGGGTTAGGGACACGACGCCCTCAGAGCTCCAGTCCCAGCCACCGAAGTCCTGGCCGACCATGTACAGGGCGGCAGGGAACTCCTGATACTCCTCGATGAGGATGGTGTTGGCCTTATAGTCGAAGGTGATGGTGTAGGTACCCTCGACACCGATGCGGATGTTCTTGTCACCGGTCTCGAAAGCCTTGCCGATCTCCGGCTTGTAGACATCGTAAGGATCGTCCTCCTTGATGGTGCTGTGGTCGTTCCCCTCGGGACCGCCGACACTCTTGGTCCAGGCGTGGTCCGCGCGGATCTTGAACTCATCGGCCTCCTTGATCTCGACCTTCTTGATGACCCAGAGGTCGCCGGAAGTGTTCTCAAGGTCGAAATCTTTGCCCCATTCGGAACCCTCGAGGGTGCCTACCAGCGACCATGCCGCAGGCTTGTCCGGGACCTCGCCCTCACCGGTGATGGTACCGGTGCCGGCGTTGAAGTCCAGGGTGACGACCTGGCCCTTGAGGACCTTCACGCGCTCCTGGTCTCCCTGGCCCTCGTCATCGCCGCGGTAATCGATCTTGCCGTCGAGGATGATGAACTCGCGGGTCCACCAGTCGGAAGTCTTGATGTCGGAAGCGACGTACATGCGGAGCTCACCCTCATCGGCGGTGGTGACCTTCAGGGTCTTGCCGTCAGCCTGGAAGAGAGCGGCCTCCATGCCTTCGTTCCAGCCTCCGAAGCAGGATCCGATACCGTAGACACGGGCCGGCTCCACATGGAGGATGCTGCGCTTCATGTCGATATGGACAAGATAGAGTCCGTCGGCAGGCACATGGAGGTTGTCGTCATTGTCGTTCGTGAAGCCTTCATTGGTCCCGAGCTTGCCGAACTGGCCGCCGTCCCATGCCTTCGCGGAATTGAACTTGAAGCCGTTGTCGGCGGTGAAGTAGCGGACGGTCCAGAACTGGCCTTCAGCCTCAGCGCCCCAGCCGGGGTTGTGGACCACGGGGACGAGCTCGACGATGCCGTCGGAACCCCAGTCCCAGCCTCCGAAGTCGGAGCCGATCATATAGAGTGCGTCAGGGAACTCCTTGTATTCCTCGATGAGGATGGTAGGCTCCTCTCCGTAGTTGAGCGTCACGTTGTAGGCGCCGGTCGCAGGGATGCGGATATTGGTGCCGCCGGCGACGAACTCGGTGCCGATCTCAGGCCTGTAGACTCCGTAAGGGTCGTTGGGATCGACCGTGCTCTGGTCGTTGGCCTCGGGACCGCCGTAGCTCTTGGACCAGTCGTGGTCTGCGCGGATCTTGAACTCCTCGCCTTCGTTGATGGTGACGTTCTTGATCACCCACTTGTCTCCGGTGACGTTCTCAAGGTCGAAGTCCTTGTCCCAGCCGGAACCTCCGATGGTACCGATCAGCGACCAGGCCTTGGGCTTGTCGACGGGTGCCGGCGGCTCGGGCTGCTCGACTGCAATGGAAGCGATGATCTTGGCGGTGGCATTCTCGGGATCGAGGATGAGGTCATACACACCGTCTTCGGTCAGGATGATGTTGGCGCCGTCCTGGGCAACCGCGAATTCCTCGCCGAGGGTATAGGAAGAAACTCCTTCCGCATAGCCGAAGTTCACATCCCAGCCGGCGTCCTTGCGGAACTTCCACTCGGTGTCGGCATTGAGGGCGACGGCCTTGGCCACATGGAGGGTACCGTTGGTGACCATCTCCACATCACCGGCCCAGCTGTTGAAGGAGCCGATGACGCTCCAGGGGCTGACCTCCTTGTAGGAGGCATAAGGATCGATGACGACAGCCTGGGTCTTGATGATCCTGGCCGTGGCGTTATCGGGATCGAGGAACAGGTCGTAAGCTCCGGACTCGGCGATGATAATGTTGGCACCGCCCTGGCCGACTGCGAACTCCTCGCCGAGGGTGTACGAGGACACGCCGTCGGCATAGCCGTAGTTCACATCCCAACCGGCGTCCTTGCGGAACTTGAACTCGTCGCCGGCGGCGAGAGTGATGTTCTTGCAGACATGGAGGGTACCGTTGGTGTACATCTCCACGTCGCCGGCCCAGCTGTTGAACGAACCGATGACGCTCCAGGCGCTGAGGTCCTTGTAAGCTGCATACGGATCCTCCTGCTGGGCGACGGACTCGATGACCTTGGCAGTGGCGCCGTCAGGATCGAGGATGAAGTCGTAGAGACCGGACTCGGCGATCACGATGTTGGCGCCGCCCTGTCCGACTGCGAACTCCTCGCCGAGAGTGTACGAAGACACGCCGTCGGCATAGCCGTAGTTCACATCCCAGTTGGCGTCCTTGCGGAACTTCACCTCGTCGCCGGCCTCCAGCCTAACGGCCTTGGCCACATGGAGGGTACCGTTGGTCCACATTTCGACGTCAGGGTCGCTGCCCCAGCCGTTGAAGGAACCCACGAGGCCCCAGGCACTCTTCTCGGTGTAACGTGCATAAGGATCGCCGGTCGGCAGGAATATCTCGTAATCCTGGATGCTGATGACACCCTGGGACTCTACGAAACCGTTCTTGCCGTTGTCACGGGCAGTCTCCTGCATCGAAGCGCGGATGACCATCTCGATGTCCACGAGGTTTCCCTCCTCATAGCCGAGGGCGATGAGGGCCTTGGACAGGTTGGCTACGGTAACGACCAGCTTGCCGTCCTTGAGGGCGGAAGGGACGGCGTTGCCGACTGCATCGCCGTTCACGGTCTTGAGGATGATGGAATGGTTCACCGGCATGTTCTTGTTGAACGACTGGCCGAAAGAACCGGGAGTGAAGTCCACGGTGACGTCATCGTCGGTGACGACATAGGACTGCAGAACGGGTGCCGTCGCCTTGGAGGCATCGAACATCACCAGCTCCTCCTGGGCGCAGGACAGGGCGAGGAGACCCGCCAGGCCCGCTATAAGTATAGATTTAATTTTCTTCATAAGGCAGATCGTCTATTAATAACCGGGGTTCTGCACAAGCTTGGTATTGGCCAGGCGGTCGGAGTCAGGGATGGGGAACAGGGTCCTGTAGGAATCGATGTCCTTGCCGTCCTTGGCATTGCCCTTCCACTGCCAGTTGTAACCGGTAGTGAACTGACCGAAACGGATGAGGTCGTTGCGCCTCCAGCACTCCTGGTAGAGCTCGCGTGCGCGCTCGTCGAGGATGTCCTGAAGGGTAGGATTGGCGATGGGGGCCAGTCCGGCGCGGGCGCGGACGGCGTTGAAGCCGTCAATGGCGCCGTTGACGGACGCTCCGCGGAGCTGGCACTCGGCAGCCATGAGGAGCACGTCGGCATAGCGCATCATCGGGAAGTCGGTATCCACGAAACCAGCCTCCTTGCCATAGCCGCCGTCGCTGGTGCGGTTGCGGAACTTGCGGAAGGCATAGCCGTTGGAGAACTCGCCGATGTCGTCGATGTCGGCCTGCTGGGTCTCGGTGTAGAACAGCTTGCGGGCGTCACCGTCGCTGAACTTGTTGTAGAACTCGGGGGTCATGCGGAGACCGCCCCAGCCGGAGGAGATACCCATCTCGTCAGGATCCATCTGGCCGCCGGTGGAGGCGAAGATCAGATAGTTCGTGGCACCGTAGCTGGTGGTGTTGACACCGTCCTGCTCCACGGCGAAGATGATCTCGTCGGTGCACCTGTCGTTGTCGGCGAGGAAGAGCTCCTGGTATGCAGGATACACGCCGGCGGAAGAGGTGTGCAGGCTGTAGCCGTCATCCATGAGGTCGGCGAGGACGGCAGCGCACTGGTCATAGTCCTTGACGCCGGCGAACACCTCGGCATTGAGGTAAAGCTTGGCGAGGATGAACTTGGCGACGCTCTTGTTCACGTGACCGTAAGCGGTAGCGGACTTCTCGGGAAGTGCGCCGTTCTTGATGATGTCATTCAGTTCATCGACCAGCCAGTTGTAAAGGTCGGCGCGGGACATCTGGTCGGGGTTGACACCCACGACCGCGTTCTCGTCGGCGAACGGGACGTTGCCGAAGTTGTCGATGGCGTGATAGTAAGCGAGGGCGCGGAGGACGCGGGCCTCGTCGATATACTGGTCTTTCTTCGCGAACTCGATGTTGGAAGCCTTGGCCTCGCGGATGAACTCGTTGGCCATGCCCACCTGCATGAAGATACGGGAGTAGAAGGCGTAGATGAAGGTATCGTCGGTCGTCCAGTTGCCCCAGTGGAAGTTCTTGATGGTCTGGTCGTTCCAGCCGCAGATGCTCTCATCGGTGGTGAGCTCGCTGTGGTGGTAGAGACCGCGGATGTACTGCGATGCACCGCCGTCGAGGCCGGAGATGGACGGGCTGCCGTTGGCTCCGTAATATCCGGAGGTGGCGAATCCGAGATACACGCCGGAAAGGAACTGCTCGTAGGCGGCCTCGCTGACGAGGGCCTTGTCGGCAGTGTTGGCGTTAGGGTCGATAGGGGTCACGTTAAGGTCACCCACGCAGGAGGTAAGGGCAGCAGAGGCTGCCAGGACTCCGAGAATATATTTCAATGTTTTCATATTCCTGCCCTGTTTTAGAAGTTGATCTTGATACCGCCGACGAAGGTTCTCGGGCGCGGATAGACCGTACCGTCGATACCGCCGTAGATCTCAGGGTCGATGCCCGTGTACTTCGTGAGGGTGCAGATGTTCTGCACGGTACCGAAGATGTTGAGGGAGAACGGCCTGTCGGAGGTGACGTTGAAGAGTTTCGGGAAGGTGTAACCCAGGGTGAAGTTGTCGAGCTTGATGAACGACGCATCCTGCAGATAGTAGTCGGACAGGTACTGGGCGTGGGTGAACGTGGCGCTCGGAGCGGCGTCCAGGGGGTTGGGGGAGAACTGGGTGGCCGAGGGGTCGACGGGCATCTCGGTGGCGGAGGCGACGTTGTTGTAAAGCCAGTTGCCGAGGGAGGCGTGGCCGGACAGGGCCGCAGTGAAGTTCTTGTACGTGAAGCTGGTGTTGAAGCCGAAGGTGAAGTCGGCGTCGGCGTGATGGCCGAGGTACTTGTCGTCGGCGTTGATCTGGCCGTCGT
>JAEEGL017380237.1_pt1 | contig 18895 bp, 12 predicted proteins | sample 9134231 | NCBI WGS metagenome assembly JAEEGL01 (sample SAMN16246548, study PRJNA631951) | gut metagenome | biome: gut microbiome; feature: rumen; material: fiber-attached | host: Bos | place: Iran: Karaj | collected 2018-10 | reverse complement strand
TCGACCTTCGGTGGCAACCCGATTGCTGCCCGCGTGAGCATTGCTGCCCTTGAGGTCATCAAGGAAGAGCATTTGATGGAGAACGCTGAGCGTCTCGGTAAGATCTTCCGTGAGGAAATTGCCAAGATCAAGAGTCCGATGATTGAGAAGGTGCGTGGTAAAGGCTTGCTCAATGCCATCATTATCAAGCCCCACAATGGCAAGGAGGCATGGGATGTGTGCCTGAAGATGCGCGACCTCGGCGTGCTGGCCAAACCCACCCATCAGCACATCATCCGCTTCGCTCCCCCGCTGGTCATCACCGAGCAGCAGCTGCGCGAGGCCATGGAGCTTATCAAGCAGGCTATCAAGTCTTTCGAATAGTGAAAGTAACATCGGCTGTATTGCCGACGGCGTCAACAACTGCCACCCGCAGTTTGACGCCTTTTTTTATTGCCCCATGGGCATCGATGGTCAGCGTGGCGCTCTTGCCGTCGTATTCGGCCAGAATCCACTGCCCGTTGAGGTAGCAGTTGTAGGTCTCAATGCCGCTGAGGTTGTCGCTGATTTTTACTCGTAAGGTGTTGGTCTTGATATTCTTGCCCTCGCGGAAGTTGACAGGACTGATACGCGGGGCCTCGTGGTCGACCATGAGGGCGAACTGCCCAAAGTCGCGCACCGACGCGGTGAACCAGTCGCCCTCGCGGGTGGTCTTGTAGGCCGTGGGCCGACGGCCGTCGATGCGGGCAATAACCGCCTTGTCCGACGGCGAGGTGGCTTTGACCGAGAGGGTGTACCATTCGTTTGGTGGCAGGTCGACGGTACAAGGCTTGATGGTGCATACTGGCGAGCGGTAGAGGCTGCTGGCAGAGGTGACGATGTGCAGTCGGTCGTTGTCGTAGAGGGTATGTGCAGGGAAGGTGAGTTTTAGTTCCGTTCCGTTGATTTTCAGTGGCTTGTTGTAGACGACAGGGTAGGTGTTGCGCTCGTCTGTGCTTGGCTTGTCGCTTGCGATGGATGCCAGCATTTTAATATTGAGGGTGTGCTCGTCGAGATTGCCTTTGATGTCGGACACGCGCACACGGATGCTGTGGGTTGTGCCCTCCGCAAAACGCAGAATACCATTGCCTTGCCTCACGGGAATCCATTCACCCTGGGCACCGGGGAGTGAGCGGGTGAGCAGGTATGCCTCGCGGGTGCGGACATAATACGGATAATCGATGAGGGCGTTGGAGATGCGGCTGCTGTCGAGTGGGAAGCGGTTGGTTATGTACTTGAAGAAAAGCTTCCCGTCGACGAAAATCTCCACTTTGTCCACCCCGTTGCGGAGCGTCGACCCTTCGGCGGCATCGGTGGCGTAGACACCCAGATAGAAAGGTCCGGCGACCTCAATCTCCTCTTGCTTTGCGATGTTGAATGCTTCTCCCTCAGTGGGATAGATGCGGATGCCGCGGATGATGGGTTTGATGTTGTCGCTGTATCGCAGGCCGAAGAGCAAGGGGTTGATGGTGTGCCCGTTGTGGCGCAGCTCGAAATGCAGGTGGGGACCGCCGCTGCTGCCGCTGTTGCCGCTGTGGGCAATCACCTGACCCTTTTTCACCGGCAGCACCCCCTCGGGGATGTCGCGCACGATGGCGTAAGCCTGCTCCTTGTACTGCTCGCGGCGCACATAGCGGCCAATCTCGCCTGCGTAGTCGTTAAGGTGCATGTACACAGAGGTATAGCCGTTTGGGTGTTTGACGTAGAGCATCTTGCCGCCACCCCAGGGCGAGATGCGGACACCGCAGACGTAGCCGTCGGCGACGGAATAGACGGGCTTGCCCACCTCGCCGCCAGTGCGGATGTCGAGTCCGGCGTGGAAATGGCCCGTGCGGAACTCGGCGAAGGTGGCACTGAGGCCGATGTCGCCATCGAGCGGCAGCCGGAAATAGCCCTGCGGAAACTCCTGCGCGCTTGCGATTAAATTACATAGAATAAATAAGATAGGAAAGAAGAGGGTAGGTGGCGTCAATCGTTTCATCCTGGACAAAATGAGAGATTAAATGCGTCTGCCCCAGCGTGCGAAATCGGTCTCCATGGGGACGTACTGGATGGCAGAGCAGTCGTGGATGAGCCATCGTGCCGGTATGCCCGACACCAGCATGCGGTGCTCCTTGATGAGGGCCATCATGCGGCGCTGATGGTCGACAAACTTCTCTCGATCAAGCGAGATGCTTTCCCATAAGGGTAGATATTCGTTGGGGTCGAAGTTGGGGTTGCAGTCCAAAATCCAGTCGATAAACTCCTCGTTATTAATGGATTTATTGAGTAGGTCGGGATAGATGTCGTTGAACGAGCGGCGGTGCTCCTCTTTGATTCCAACACGATGTTTGATGTTGTTCCAGATGCGGTCGTAGGTGCCTTCGAGGATGCGGCGGTGGGCTTCCGACTCGTCGCGTAAAGCTTTCTCCTGTCGGTTGTAACGTACCGACAGCACCCAAGCCGCAATTCCGACCGGAATCATGAACAGCGTCAGCAGTATGATGATAACTACAATCCAACCAATCATTAACTTTACGTTTTTGTGTTCGTTTTATCAAAAATGCAAAAATACGAATAAAAATTGAATTGCCAACAGTTTTTTTATAAAAAGTCACTTTTTAGAACATAAACATCATGGAATCAACGGAAAACGAATTTTGAAGTGGAAAAGACCTTTTTCGGTCCATTTTCACCTCGAGAAGAGGTCCCGGAGCCCCCATCTCGGTACGAATACCCTATCAACCCCCTACCAACACCCTATCAAGTCCTACCGTGGTAGGAGTTGGTTAGGAGTTGGTAGGGTGTTGGTAGGTGGTTGCTAGGTAGTTAGCGGTTAGGGAATGTTATGTGGTTTTTTTGTTGTATCTTTGCATTCGAAAATTTGTATGAAATGATGTATAAGAGACTGATTTTTATTCTGTTGATTGTTTTTTGGGGCGTTTCGCTTGAGTCGAGGGCGCAGTACGACTTCGCGGCGAAGAACAGCAGGGGTCAAGTACTTTACTATCAGGTGATTGGCGACAGAGACAGTGCCCGAGTGACCCATCCGGAGGAAGAATGGCCATATTATGCTGATAACAAGCCTGTTGGTGAATTGGTTATTCCGGATGTCGTGACCCATGAGGGGAAGAGCTATAGGGTGGTGGAAATCGGGTCGAATGCCTTCTACCGGTGCGACAGTTTGACCGGGGTGCATGGCGCAGCCGTTTACCGTATCGGCGCGCAGGCATTCTGCGGCTGTGTGTCGCTCAAGTGGTTCATGCCGTTCAGTTGCGCCCATACGCTCACCAGTGGCGTAAAGTGTTATCTGCGGTCGATAGGGGAGGGGGCATTTGCCTACTGCCGCTCGCTGCAGTCGGTTACGCTCCACGACGAAATGGAGTATATTGGCATCTCGGCATTTTCGATGTGTACGGGTTTGGAATGGGCGTACATTAGTCCTGAGGCCGAGCGTCTCTGCAACGCCACCACTTTCCACGGTTGTCCCTTGATGAAAGAGGCCAAAAATCGAAAAATAATGGGCGAAGGGTGGATATATTGGAGCTGGAAAAGCGAACAGGACGAAAAAATATCTCGTTGAAAATATGACTTTTGTGAATTTTTTTTCTCAAAAAACATTATATTTCAAAAAAAGTTCGTAATATTGCGTTTTGATTATAGGCCTATAATATGTCGAAAAAACGAATGAAAAGGAGAATAAAAAGTGCTGTTTTGGGAGCCATGTTGCTGCTGAGTGCAACGGCTGGCGCCCAGGACGTTGGATTCTCCCAATTCTATGCTAATCCGCTCTATTTGAATCCCGCCTTTGCCGGTTCGGCTGTGGCACCGCGTATCTCGCTGACTTATCGTGCCCAGTGGCCCGGCCTGGTGAGTGCTTTCACCACGGTTTCCGCTTCCTACGACCAGTATTTCCCCGACCTCCACGGCGGCTTGGGATTCATAGTGATGACCGACCGTGTGGGTGACCATGGTGCGCTGAGTACCAACACGGTAGGGGCCATGTACTCCTTCCGTTTCCAGGTGAGCCGCGACATCTATGCCAGCATCGCATTGCAGGCTTCGCTTGTGAACACCAATCTGCGTTGGGACGACTATCTGCGTTTCCCCGACCAGATTGACCGCGAGATGGGCTTCTCCTACACTACCCATGCCACGCCTCCCGACAAACTAAGCCAGTGGACGCCCGACTTCAATGCCGGCATCCTTGTGAGCGGTTCCAAGTGGTATGCCGGTTTCGCTGCCTCGCACCTCACCCAGCCCAATGTGGCTTTCTATTCCAACGACCCCACGCCCATGAAATTCACTGTGCATGCCGGTGGACTGATTAACGTGGCTGAGGAAGGCCGCCGCCAGTCGTCGCTCGGTCTGGGCACCCCCATTGTGTCGCCCAATCTTGTCTACCAGTACCAGGGTGGCTTCCACTATTTTAACTATGGTGTCTACCTCGACTGGATGCCGTTCCTGGTGGGTGTGTGGTTCCGCCACGGCACCGAGAACACCGATGCCTTCATCTTCCAGGCTGGTGTGCAGCAGGACCACTTCAAAGTGGGCTACAGTTATGACGTTACGGTGTCGAAACTGGCCAATAGCACTGCGGGTGCGCACGAAATCACCTTCGGTGTGATGCTGCCGGTTCCCGAGCACAAGAAGAAGATCAAGGCCATCCGTTGCCCCTCCTTCTAAAAATTATTTGAAACTTTTTTGTAAGAAATACGTTATATAAAAGGAAAATACAAACATTGCTAATATGAAAATGTTCAGATTCTCAAGCCTAATGCTGGCTACCGTGTTGGTTCTGGCCTCCTGTGGAAACAAGGCCGGCAAGTCTGATGCCACCGGATGGAACTACAATGACCCCGAGTGGGGCGGCTACGATGTCTCCAATCGTACCAACCAAAGCACCGCTCCCGGCCTCGTGTTCATCGAGGGTGGTTCGTTTGTGATGGGTCATGTCACCGAGGACACCCGCTATTCGTGGGACAATGTGGCACATACAGTTTCCATTTCCTCGTTCTACATGGATGAGACCGAGGTGAGCAATAAACAATACGGCGAGTTCGTCTACTGGATGCGTCGCGCCTACGGTGAGGAGTATCCTGAGAAGATTACCGCCATCCTGCCCGACACTGCCACCTGGCGTGACCGTCTGGCTTGGCGCGAGAGCTATGTCGAGCAGTATTTCCAGAGCCCCTCCTTCCATGACTATCCCGTGGTGGGTGTGACCTGGGAGCAAGCTCAGGCTTTCTGCATCTGGCGTACCGACCGTGTCAACGAGAAGCTGCTCGTCGACATGGGCGTCATCATGCTTGACCAGGAGAATCTGGGTTCCAACGCCTTCCAGACCGACGTCTACCTCGCCGGCCGTTATGAGGGCGAGACCAGAAAGGGCATCCGCAACCTCGACCCCTCCGCCGGTGGCGAAGACCGCCAGGTGCGCAAGGCCGACGGTATCCTCTTCCCCTACTACCGCCTGCCAACAGAGGCTGAGTGGGAGTTTGCCGCCCTGGGTCTGATTGGCAATACCTACGACGAGCGCGTCACCGAGCACAAGACCTATCCTTGGGCCGGTCAGAGCCTGCGTTCGGCCAACAAGAGATACTACGGTCAGTTCCTGGCCAACTTCATGCGCACCCGCGGCGATGCCATGGGTGTGGCCGGCAACCTCAACGACGGCTGGGATTACACCTGCCCCGTCAAGTGGTACTTCCCCAACGACTACGGTCTGTACAACATGGCCGGCAACGTCAGCGAGTGGTGCCAGGATGTCTATCGTAAGGTTGTCAACCCCGAAGGAGCCGCCGACCTTGATCCCTTCCGTGGCAACGTCTATAGAGTCCCCGAGCTCGATGAGGACAACGAGGTGCTCATCGGCGAGGACGGTATGATGAAATACAAAGAGGAAGACTACCAGATGAATCGTCGCAACTACCGTCAGGCCGACAATATCAACTACCTCGACGGTGACCGTTCCTCCGGCCTTGGTCAGAACGACAAGTGGCTCGAGGATGCCAACGGCAGCGGTGAGGAAGACGAGGAAGGCGGTGAGGATTCCGGCGAAGAGTACGAAGAGGAGGATGGCGACGAGGCCGACGAGGATACCGAGACCCTCTCTGTCAACGAGGGTTGGACCAACAAGATGTATCGTCGCAAAGCCATTGAAAAGAACGAGCCTATCACCTCGATGGTGAACAATAGGGTCCGCGTTGTCAAGGGTGGCAGCTGGAGAGACCGCGCCTACTATCTGCAGGCTTCGTCCCGCCGCTACTACGACCAGGACAAGGCTACCAACTGGATTGGCTTCCGTTGCGCTATGGACCGCCTTGGCTCCCGTGTACAATAAAAGAACATTTGTTTTGGGATTTCTGTTTCTGTGCGCCGTCGGTTCTGTCGGCGCACAGAAACTTATTGAGTATTCGTCGGGAGTGGGTTCGCGCGACCCCGAGAACGGCGATATATGGATTCTGTACCGAGGGGTGACCGCCCGGCACGATGGAATGGTCCTGAAGTCGGACTCGGCCCACTACAATACCAAGGAAAACAGTTTCACCGCTTTCGGCGGCGTCAATATCAAGCTTACCGACACCACCTTTATCTACGGTGACCGTCTTTTCTATGACGGCGACACCCGCATAGTCGACATCTGGGACGACACGGTGGTGCTCGTCGACGGCAAGACACAACTGCTGGCCAACCACCTGACCTACGAGCGCAACCGCGCCACGGCCTATTACACCCAGTGGGGCTATGGCTACAGCGGCGACCGCACGCTCTTCAGTCATCAGGGAGAGTACAATTCGGACCTCGACGAGTTTTTCATCTACAACAATGTGGAGTTGGCCGACTCGTCGGTGATGCTTTTCACCGACACCCTGTATTACAATACCAAGAGCGAGACGGCCCACTTCGAGAGTTTTACGCAGATTTACAGCGACTCGTCAATCATCTACAGCGAGTTGGGCGACTACAACACCGCCACCCGTTTTGCCATCTCCTACAAGAAATCGCATGTGGACAACCAGAGCCGCATGATTGAGAGCGACACGCTCTACTACGACGATACCGAGCGCTACGGCAAGGCTTACGGCAATGTGAAGATTGTCGACTCGGTGAACAACATCACATGCACCGGCCACTACGGAGAAACCAGCCAGGCGAAGAACTTCTCGTTTGTCACCGGCCAGGCGTTGGTGCTGTTTGTCGACGACGAAGGCGACTCGCTTTATCTGCATGCCGACACCGTCTATGTAACCACCGACGACAGCAACCATCTCCAGACCGTTCGTGCCAACTACAAGGTGAAGGTTTTCCGTCGCGATGCCCAGGCCATGTGTGACTCGGCCTTCTACAGTGCCGGCGACTCGCTACTGTCGCTCTACCGCGACCCTGTGCTGTGGTATGAGCACTACCAGTGCGTGGCCGACACCATCGAGATGAAGCACGACACCAGCGGTGTGCGCCAGGCGTGGCTGCGGACGGGATGCTTCGCCGTCGAGCAGGTGGACCGCGAGAAGTTCAACCAGCTCAAGGGCCGTCAAGGTGTGGTCTATTTCGACAAGGGCGAACCACAGCATGCCGATGTGATGGGCAATGCGCAGATGGTCTACTACATCACCGATGAGGACAGCATCCGCGGTACTGCGTTGGTGGGTGTCAATGTGGGCATGGGCAGCGACATCCGCATCTATTTCGACACCACAAGGGCTCCCGCGCGCGTGGTCACCTACGACAAGCCCGAACTGAAGACCTATCCCGTCTCGATGCTGCCTGACGAATGGCGGAGGATGAAAGGCTTCCGCTGGCTGGCCAACCGCAGGCCACGCAAGCCGGAGGATGTCTTCGTGTGGTGACAAGGAGGAAGTGACATTTTGTCAGTCGGACTGCCATTGGCAGTCTTTTTGATATATGTATGTCAGTAAAAACAACAAAAAAGACTATGAGCAACAAAGAAAAACATAACGACAAAACCGAACAACTGAAAGAGGAAGAACTGGAGCAGCAGGAGCCCCAAGAAACCCTGGAGACCGAGGAACCTCAGCAGGAAGCCGAGGCCACCGAGACCGACAAGGTGCAGGAAATGGGCGAGAAGCTCGCCGAGCTCAACGACAAGTACCTCCGCCTCTATTCCGAATATGAGAACTACCGCAAACGCACCAACCTCGAGAAGGCCGACCTGCTGATTAACGGCAGTCGCGAGATGATGAAGGCCATCCTGCCTGTCATCGACGACTTCGAGCGTGCCCTGGCCGCCACCGAGGATGAGGGCGTGAAGCTGATATACAACAAGATGCTCAAGATACTGGAGCAAAAGGGGCTGAAGGCTATGGAGGTGAAGGGCGAGAAATTCGACGAGAACCTCCACGAAGCCATCACCCGCATCCCTGCCGCCGAGGAGGCCATGAAAGGCACGGTGGTCGACGTGGTGGAAAAAGGTTATTATTTGAACGACAAGGTGCTGCGCTACGCCAAGGTGGTGGTGGCATTCTAATAGGAGAACATGCGCTATGGCAAAGAGAGACTACTATGAAGTATTGGGTGTGAGCAAGAACGCCACCCCCGAGGAAATGAAAAAGGCTTACCGCAAGCTGGCCTTACAGTATCACCCCGACCGCAACCCCGGCGACAAAGAGGCCGAGGAGAAATTCAAAGAGGCTGCCGAGGCATACGATGTGTTGAGCAATCCCGACAAGAAGGCCCGCTACGACCAGTTCGGCATGGCTGGCATGGACGGTGCCTACAGTCAGGGTGGCATGAATATGGACGACATTTTCTCGCAGTTCGGCAGCATCTTCGGCGACCTGTTCGGCGGCGGTGGATTCCGCACCGGCTTCTCGGGCTTCGGCGGTGGCGGCGGCGCGGCACGTCGTGTGCTGCGTGGCACCAACCTTCGCATCAAAGTCAAACTCACGCTGGAGGAAATCGACCGCGGTTGCGAGAAGAAAATCAAGGTCAGCAAGTATGTACCCTGCAAGACCTGTAACGGCAGCGGTGCCAAGGACGGCAAGACCGAAGTCTGCCCCCACTGCCACGGCACGGGTGTCGTCACCGAGACCAAGCGCACCATCCTCGGCATGATGCAGACCCAGAGCGCCTGTCCGCAGTGCGGCGGCGAGGGTCGTGTGGTGAAGGACAAATGTCCCGACTGTCACGGCGACGGCATCGTCAAGAGCGACGAAATCATCACCATCAATATCCCCGCCGGTGTGCAGGATGGCATGCAGCTGGCCATGCAGGGCCAGGGCAATGCAGCCCCTCGCGGTGGTATCGCGGGTGACCTCATCGTCCTCATCGAGGAACTGGAACACGACACCTTCGAGCGTCAGGATGCCAACCTCTACTACAACGCCTTCATCACCTTCGCCGATGCCGCCATGGGCGCCTCGGTCGAGATTCCCACGCTCAACGGCAAAGTGAAGATAAAGATAGACCCCGGCACCCCGTCGGGCCGCGTGGTGCGTCTGCGTGGCAAGGGTCTGCCCGTGGTCAACGGCTACGGGCGCGGCGACCTTCTGGTCTGCCTCAACGTGTGGGTGCCCAAGAGCCTCACCCGCGACGAGAAGAAGATTCTCGAGGACCTTCAGAAGCATGACAACTTCCAGCCCAACCCCACCAAACAGGAGCGTGGCTTCTTCGACAAGATGAAAGAGATGTTCAACTGATGACCGAGGCGTTCCTACATTACATCTGGCAACACCAGATGGTCGCCAAAACCTTGGCGACTACCGACGGCCAGCCTGTCGTCGTCCATCGTGTCGGCGACCTCAACCGTGATGCAGGACCCGATTTCTTCAACGCCCATCTCTCCATCGACGGTGTCGAGTGGGTTGGCAACATCGAAGTTCACCTTCGCTCCTCCGACTGGAACGCCCACCGCCATTCGCAGGACAAGAGCTACAACAACGTCATCCTTCATGTTGTATATGAACACGACTGCGAGATAACGCTTGAGAACGGCAATGTGCCGCCGACGCTCGAACTCTGCCGCTTCATCCATCCGGCCCTGGTGGACAACTACGATGCTTTGATTCACCCCGCGGAACCCGACGGCGTACCTTGTGCGCAGCGTCTCCCCGGGGTACCTTCTTTTATTGTCAATTCCTGGCTCGATCGCATGACGGTGGAGCGCATAGAGGCCAAGTCGCAGGTGGTGCGCCGCCTGCTCGACGAGAGTTGTGGCAGCTGGGAACAGACCTGCTATTGGCTCATGGCGCATTATTTCGGCGGCAAGGTAAACGCCCTGCCGTTCGAACTGCTGGCCAAAGCCACCGACCAACGCCTGCTGGCCCGCTGGAAGGACAATCCCCGCCGTATCGAGGCGCTGCTGATGGGACAGGCGGGCATGCTCGAAGGCTATTTCGAGGACGACTATCCCCGCCAGTTGCAGGCCGACTATGAAGCCCTCCGCACGGGAGCCTCGCTGACACCTGTCTCGGCCTTCCTGTGGAAGTTCTTCCGCATCCGTCCCTCGGCCTTCCCCACCATCCGCATCAGCCAGTTCGCCAATCTGGTGGCCTCCTCGTCCAATCTCTTCTCCGCCCTGCTGGAGATGACCGATGCCGGTGAGATGGAGAAACACCTCGACTGCCGTGCTGCCGACTACTGGGACAACCACTACCGCTTTGACCAGCCTGCGGCCAAAAGCACGCCCAAGCGGATGGGCCGCACTCAGGCCGACCTGCTGATAATCAACGCCTGGGTGCCGCTGCTCTTCGTCTATGGCGAGGTGCGTGGCCAGCAGCAGTACAAGGAGCAGGCCGTCGCCTTGCTGCAACAGCTGCCGCCCGAGGACAACACCGTCATCCGGCAGTTCCAGGCCGTCGGCCTGACGCCTGCCAATGCCGCCCAGACCCAAGCCCTCCTGCAACTCAAGAGTCGCTACTGCAACGACCGTCGCTGCCTGCAATGCAGCATCGGCCACAATATAATAAAACAGATTCCAAAAGATTGATTTCGCGATATGAAAGCTTCAGAAATAGCCTCTGTCATCCGCTGCGCCGACACTCAGTTGTGCCGCCCGGACGACATCATTCTCCATTTACTCACCGACAGCCGCTCCCTCACCGAAGCCTCCGGCACCCTGTTTTTCGCCATCCCCACCAAGCGCAACAGCGGTTGCCGCTATGTCAACGACCTCTATCAAAAGGGCGTGCGCAACTTCGTAGTCCCGGCCGACAGCGGCCTCTCGCTGCCTGATGCCAACGTGTGGTATGTCGACAACGTGCTCCTCTCGCTCCAGGGTCTCGCCGCCCATCGCCGTGCGCAGTTCAATGTCCCCGTGGTGGGCATTACTGGCAGCAACGGCAAGACCATCGTCAAGGACTGGATTCAGCAGCTCCTCTCGGCCGACCACCGCATTGTGGTCAGCCCGCGCAGCTACAACTCCCAGATTGGGGTCCCACTCTCGGTGTGGCAGCTCGGCTCCGAGCACGACATGGCGGTCTTCGAGGCCGGCATCTCCGAGCCTGGCGAGATGGATAAACTTCAGAAGATTATCCAGCCCACCATCGGCATCTTCACCAACGTCGGCCAGGCCCATGACGAGAACTTCCTCACCCGCCAGCAGAAGGTGGCCGAGAAGTTGCAGCTCTTCACCCATTGCGAGGTCCTCATCTACTGCTCTGACCACAAGGACATCCATTCAGTCCTGTCCAATATCGAGAGTTTCCACCATATTCACCGTTTCACCTGGGGCACCTCGGCCGACGATGCCGTGCGGCTGCTCTCCACCATGGTCCACAACCGCGCGTCTGAACTTACCGTGGCTTATGGCGACACTACCTTCACCGTCACCATCCCCTTTGTCGACCGTGCCTCGCAGGAGAATGTCATGCACTGCGTAGCCCTCATGCTCTATCTGGGCTACGATAGCGACACCGTCATCGCCCGTTGCGCCAAGCTCACGCCCGTCGAGATGCGCCTCGAGATGAACGAGGGCATCAACAACTGCCTCCTTATCAACGACAGCTACAGCCTCGACCTCAACTCGTTCTCCATCGCCCTCGACTATCTGCAATACGAGCATCAGCACTTTAATAAGACCCTTATCCTCAGCGATTTCCTCCAAACGGGTGTCCCCGATCGCGAACTCTACAACCAGGTGGCGCAGCTCATCGCCCAGCGCGGCATCACGCGACTTGTGGGCGTGGGTCCCGCCCTCTGCCACTGCAAGGAGTGCTTCGCCGGCATCGACGCCGTCTTCTTCGAGTCCACCGACCGCCTCCTCCACGACTACGACTTCAACCTCTTCCACAACGAGGCCATCCTCCTCAAGGGAGCCCGTCTCTTCGAGTTCGAGAAGGTGGCCAAGATGTTGCAGCGCAAGTCGCACGAGACCATCATGGAGGTGAATATCGACGCCATGATACACAACCTCAACTACTACCGCTCGCGCATCCGTCCCGAGACCAAGCTTATGGCCATGGTCAAAGCCTCCTCCTACGGTGCTGGCAAGACCGAGGTCGCCAACGCTTTGCAATACAACCATGTCGACTACCTCACCGTGGCCTATGCCGACGAGGGTGTCGAGCTGCGCCGCAACGGCATCCGCCTCCCCATCATGGTGATGAACCCCGAGGAGGCTTCGTTCGACGACATCATCAAGTATCACCTCGAGCCCGACATCTACTCTTTCCGCATCCTCGAGCTCTTCTCGCAGCGCGTGCGTCTTTTCGGCGAGTGCATCGCCATCCATGTCGAGTTCGACACCGGCATGCACCGCCTGGGCTTCTCCGGCAGCGATGTCGACGCTCTGGCGACACGCCTCAACGAGCTCAACGGCACCCTCGAGGTACGCTCCATCTTCTCGCACCTTGCCTGTAGCGAGGACCCCGCAATGGACGAATTCACACGCTCCCAGATAGAGAAATTCCGCACCTGGAGCGACCGCCTCGACAACGCCATCCACCACTCCCACAAGATTCTCCACCATATCCTCAACTCCTCGGGCATCACCCGTTTCCCCGAGGCGCAGATGGACATGGTACGCCTCGGCATTGGCCTCTACGGCATCGCCCCCGAGCCCGACGTGCAGGCCCAGCTGAGGCAGGTTTCGCGCCTGGTCACCCGCATCTCGCAAATCAAGGACATTCCCGAGGGCGAGAGCGTGGGCTACAACCGCAAATGGATTGCCAAGCGGCCATCCAAGATAGCCATCATCCCCATCGGCTATGCCGACGGCTGGAACCGCCACCTGGGCCACGAGCAGGGCCACGTCCTCATCGCTGGCCGTGAGGTGCCCATCATCGGCAGCGTCTGCATGGACATGTGCTTCGTCGACGTCACCGACGTTGAGTGCGCTGAGGGCGACCCCGTCATCCTCTTCGGCGAAGGAGACCTCTTGCAACGCAATGCCGCCGCCTCCGGCACCATCCCCTACGAGATGCTCACCTCCGTCTCCCCCCGAGTCAAGCGCGTCTACTTCCAGGAATGACAAAGTGTTTTTACGAGTTTTTAGTTAAAAATTCATAAAAATATAGCAAAATACCGCCGAGATACTAACTAGCTATAAACCACTTATCAACTCCCTACCAACTCCCTACCAACTCCTAACCAACTCCTACCACGGTAGGTGTTGGTAGGTCGGTGGTAGGGTGTTGACGGGTGCTTTTTGGCACGGAATTTGCTATGTATTATTATTTCGCGTGCGAAAAATATAAATGTGCCGGGGTGAAACAAAAGGGAGGATTTTACGTTATTATAATTTGCGCGACCTGAAGGCCGCGACACACGACAAAACCAAGAGACAATAACAGACAATGAAATATACTGATTTTGAAGAGTTGGGAGAGATGCTTGCGAAGGGGGTGAATGTGAAAGCGAACATCGTGCCTGTGGTGGACGAGAACGACGAGGATGTGCTTCTGAACGACGACGGAATTGAGAACGAGCTGGCAGTGCTGCCGGTGATGGACCAGGTGCTGTTCCCCGGGGTGCTGATACCCATAGCGGCGCGGCGCGCCAAGAGCCGCCAGCTGCTCGAGGAGGTGAGCGGCACGAACCGCCACATCGTGGTGTTCACACAGAAGGGCAACGAGGAAGACCCCACCGAGCTCGACCTCTACCCCGTGGGTGTGGTGGCCAAGGTGCTGAAGGTGTTCGACATCAAGCGTGCCGATACCATTGTGGCTGTTCTTCAGGGTGTCACGCGCTGCCATTCGCTGATGATTACCTCGAAGACCCCCTACATGAAGGGCACCGTGGAGCTGGCTCCCGAGAGCACCGACGGCATGGGCACGCAGGCTTTCCACCGCAGGATGACGCTGTTGCGCCGCCAGTATGGCGAGATGATGAAGGTGCGGATGCAGGACGACGAGCTCGCCGGCATGCTCACCAACATAGGCAGTGACAAGATTTTCATCAACTTCGGCGCTACGCACATGGATGTCGACGCCGAGGTGAAATATTCGTTCCTGGCTTGCGACAGCTATCGCGACCGAGTGGACAAGATGCTTGAGCAGTTGAGCACCCTGAAGGGCCTCGACGAGTTGCGCCGCGAGATTGACAACAAGACCAAGGACGAGCTGGAGAAACAGCAGCGCGAGTACTACCTGCGCCAGCAGATGAGCGTCATACAGGAAGAATTGGGTGGCGCGGGGAAGAGCGCTTTCTGGGGCGACAACTCGGGCGACGTGGAGGACCTCCGCAAGAAGGCTTCCGAGAAGAAATGGCCCGAGCATGTGGCCAAGGTGTTCGACCGCGAGCTGGCCAAGCTCTCAAGAATCCAGCCCATGTCGAGCGACTACACTGTGCAGCTTTCCTATTTGGAGACGCTGCTGGAGATACCCTGGGACGACGGCGGCAAGGAGTCGGGTTCCCCGATTGACATCAAGAAGGCGCGCGAGGTGATGGAGAAAGACCATTTTGGCATCGAGAAGGTGAAGGAGCGCATGGTGGAATACCTGGCCGTGAGGAAGCGCCAGCTGGAGCGTGGCGTCAGCGCCAAGGCGCAGGTGCTCTGCCTGGTGGGCCCTCCGGGTACCGGCAAGACAAGCATCTGCCGTTCCATCGCCGAGGCGCTGGATCGCCCCTACCGCCGCGTGGCGCTGGGCGGCCTGCACGACGAGGCCGAGATTCGCGGCCATCGTCGCACCTATGTCGGCGCCATGCCGGGCCGCATCATGCAGGAAATCATCAAGGCCGGGGTGTCGAACCCCGTGTTCGTGCTCGACGAGATTGACAAAGTGCAGAACGGCGCCGTCCACGGCGACCCCTCGTCGGCGCTCCTCGAGGTGCTCGACCCCGAGCAGAACTGCCATTTCCACGACAACTTCATCAACCTCGACTACGACCTGTCGAGGGTGCTCTTCATAGCCACGGCCAACAACGCCGCGGCCATCCATCCCGCCCTGCTCGACCGCATGGAGGTCATCGACTTCAGCGGCTATGTGCTCGAGGAGAAGCTTGAGATTGCCAAACGCCACCTGCTGCCGCGCATCATGAAGGATGCCGTGGTCGACCGTCGCACGATGAAGTTCACGCCCGAGGTGCTGACCATGGTGGTCAACGACTACACCCGCGAGGCCGGCGTGCGCCAGCTGGAGAAGCAGTTGTCGAAGGTGGTGCGCCACCGCGTGGTGATGCTCGAGAGTGGTGAAAAGGCACAGTGCACCGTGAATGGCGAGGAAATCCGCAAGGTGTTGGGTCTGCCCATCCACAACAGCGACCGCCGGTTGCCCGAGCCGCGCGAAGGCGTGGTGACGGGTTTGGCGTGGACGCCCGTGGGCGGCGAGATACTCTTCATCGAGGCATCGACCAGCAAGGGCAAGGGCCAGCTGACCATGACGGGCAACCTGGGCGACGTGATGAAGGAGTCGGCCACCTTGGCCTACGAATATATCAAGACAAACTGCGGGCAGTTAGGCATCAAGGCCGAGGTGCTCGAGAAAAACAATATCCATATCCATGTGCCGGAAGGTGCCGTGCCCAAGGACGGCCCTTCGGCGGGCATCACGATGTTTGTGGCCATGGTGTCGGCGCTGACCCACCAGAAAGTGCGCCCCGAGGTGGCCATGACCGGCGAGATTACGTTACGAGGCAAGGTGACACCCATCGGCGGCGTGAAGGAGAAGATACTTGCCGCCAAGCGCGCCGGCATCACCGACCTGCTGCTGTGCCACGAGAACGAGCGCGACATTGCCGAGATTGAGCCGCGCTACCTCGAGGGGTTGCAGTTCCACTATATCGGCGAGATGAGCGAGGCGCTGCCAATTGCGCTGGAAAACGCGACGAAGACCCCGCGCCGTAAAACAAAAGAAAGGAGCAAGAAATGAGAAAGATTATCTTCAAACTGTTGTGCGTCAGCATAATTCTCAACATCTATTGTTCAATTCCCAATTCGGCATCGGCTCAAGGTTCGGCCTTCGTGGCCAACCAGCAGCGGATGGCCTTGCTGCCCGGCAATGTGAAGAATGTGTCGTTTGTCGACGGCGAAATGTATTGCTTTACCTCGGGTGTGTTGTTGAAGGCCCAGCGCAGCGGCGAGCAACTGCTCGGTTTCTGGGCCGACACCGACTATGCTAGGCTCCAGGAGAATGTGGAGTATGTGGTGCGCCATCCCTCGACGGGCGACATCTACTTTACGGCGCGCGACAAGAAAGGCCGTTCCTACCTCTACCGCTGCACCAACTTCGGCACCAAGAACATGACGGTGAAGCAGGTGAAGATGGGTGGTGGCCTGTTCAACAAGGGCATGGAGGTGGAACACCCCACCTTCACCGATGACGGCAAGACGATGGTTTTCTCGTCGGACGAGAGTCATAGAAGTCTGGGAGGCTACGACCTGTGGTATGCGCAGTTTGACGGCAAGCGCTGGACGAAGCCCGAGAATCTGGGCCATCGCATCAACACCAAAGGCGACGAGGTGTCGCCGGTGGTCTACCGCGACTGTCTGATTTTCGCCTCCAACGGCCACAACGAGGACAATAGCAAGCGGAGTCTCTATTCGACCCGCCTGATTTCCGACCGTGCCGAGGGCGACACCGTGGGGATGATACCCATCGGCCGTTGCCGCGTGCAACGGCTGCCGTCGCCGTTGAACTCCGATTATTCCGACGATTTCGATATGGCTTTCGACACGGCTGCAAACTACGGCTACTGGGTGTCGCTCCGTGTGGCCTCCGATACCGACTCGCAGCTCTATTCGTTTTCCGGCGCTTTGGACGGCGTGCTGCTGTGGGGTCGGGTGACCGACAAATTCAGCAACCCGCTGCAAGGCGTGACTGTTGTCGCCCGCCAGGGCAAGGAGGTGAAATGCCACACCACGACCGACCAGGACGGCCAATACCGCATCTACCTGATGTGCGACCAGTACTATGAGCTGTCCTACCAGTTGGACAACTATTTCGTCGGGTTTGAGTCAATCAATACCGCCAAGGGCGAGGAGGAATACCTCATCACCGAGGCTCATCTCGACGTGAAGCTCGACAAGCTCCCTATCGGCCAGCGTATATTCTTCGAGGACCTATTTGGCCCCAATGTCGACGTGGAACTCAGCGAGCGCGGCATGGAACTGCTGGCTCCGCTGGTGCGGTTCCTGAACGACAACCCCGCGTTGCGTGCCGATATGTCGCTCATCAACGACCTCACCAACGACAGAAACTTCAACATGATGCTCACCGACGAGCGCATCCAGTCGTTGGAGAATTACCTCTATCCGCTGTTGCCTCCGACGGTCAAAATTAGCATCGACAACGGCTGTATTGGCCGCGATGGATGCAGCAATGCCTCGGGAAGTTCACGTTTGACGGTGTTGATAAACAGGGAATTGAGAAAAAAATAAAAAAAAATTTGGTCAGTTCGGAAAAAGGTTGTACTTTTGCACCCGATTTCGAGAGAAAAATAACACTGAAATCAACCTTAATTGTTCGGGGTGTGGCGCAGTTGGCTAGCGCACTTGCATGGGGTGCAAGGGGTCGAAAGTTCGAGTCTTTTCACCCCGACAATTTAAAAAAAAGAGAGATTCAAACGAATCTCTCTTTTTATTGTTTTATAGCATTTCTTCCAGCGTCCATAGTCGGTTGGTGTTCGACCCTTTGACGAGGATGGTGGCACCTTTGACGGGGTTGGCTTGCAGCCAGGCGCGCACGGCCTCGGTGTCGGCGAACTGCTGCATGGGGTGGGGGAGGGCGATGCCGTCGAACTCGGGACCCACGAGCAGGCAGCGGTCGAGGTGGCAGTCGTCGAGCTGTTCCACCAGCCGCTCGTGTTCCTTGCGCTCATTGCGTCCCAGCTCGTGCATGCCGCCGATGATGGTCATCTGGCCCCCCATGGCCTTGAACGAGGCGATGGCGGCCTCCATCGAGGAGGGGTTGGCGTTGTAGCAGTCGAGGTAAAGGCGGTTTCCGCGGGCAGTTTCCTTGTATTCGGAGCGCTGGTTGGAGGGCATGTATTCCTCGAGTGCCTCCTTGATGTCCCACGGCTCGACGCCGAAGTGCAGGCCCACGGCCACGGCGGCCATGCAGTTGTCGAAGTTGTAGGCGCCCAGCAGGTGCGTCCGCACGTTGTAGACGTTATCCCCTACTTCAAAATAAAAATGCAAGTAGGGGATGCTTGAGTCGGTAACCAGTGTTCCGCGCACGTCGGCCTCCTGCGAGCGTCCGTAGGTGAGCATGGAGAGCGGTGTGCGCTCGATGGTCGAGGGTACGAAGGCGGGGTTGTCGGGCTGATAGGCGGGAATGACGGAACGCAGGCCCGGGATGGTGGCCAGCTTCTCGGCCTCGTGCATCAGGCGCTCGTTCTCGGCGTTGACGAAGACCAGGCCGTGTTTGCCAGCGAGGTGACGATACAGCTCCGTCTTGGTCTGCACCACGCCCTCGAAACTTCCGAAACCCTCGAGGTGTGCACGGCCGACATTGGTGATGAGGCCGCAGTCGGGGTCGGCGATGCCGCACAGGAACTCAAT
>JAEEGL015164811.1_pt1 | contig 18895 bp, 17 predicted proteins | sample 9134231 | NCBI WGS metagenome assembly JAEEGL01 (sample SAMN16246548, study PRJNA631951) | gut metagenome | biome: gut microbiome; feature: rumen; material: fiber-attached | host: Bos | place: Iran: Karaj | collected 2018-10 | reverse complement strand
CAAAGGGCTTCATATTGACGTCCCCCGTCGTCCGCAGGACCGCCATCTCAAGCTCCAACTCCGGATGGGCGGTGGCGATGGCGTCCATCACCAGGCGGCTCTGAGCCACGGCCAGCGCGCTGCCCCGCCCGCCGACGCGAATCTTACGCTTCATTGGCCTTTTCCTCCGCAACCCAGCTCTCCCAGACGGCGCGCAGACGGTCCGCAAGGCGGCGCGTCATGGCACAGGACAGCCCCGCGGTCGAGACCGAAGCAGCCGCCTCCCCCGACGCCACCAGCGCGGGGAAGAAGAAGCTGCCCTCCGCCGCCGCGTCCGCCACGCTGACAGGGATTCCCCGCGCGCGCGCCTCCCGCCCAACCTGACGGTTGACCTCCCGGTCGTCCGACGCCGCCACGGCAAGGGACATTCCCTCCAGGTCCCCTGGCTCGAAGGGCCGTAATGACCGTTCCGCCTCCCGGGGAAAATCGTCCCGAAAGACCGGGCTGACAGCCCGTACCCTTGCGCCGCATCTGAGGAGCGTCACCGTCCGGCGGAGCGCCACGCTGCCCCCGCCGGCGACCAGCACGCGCCGCCCCTCCAGGTCCAGCAATAGGGGAAAGAGCGGCGGCCGCGGCAGGCCCAGCCTCCGCCGGGCCCACAGGACCCCCTCCTCCACGGTGTGGCCCTCTTCAGCATCCGGACGTGCGATCAGGATGACCCCGGCTCCGGCCTCCCGGGCAGCATCCAGCTTCGCCTCAATGCCCCCCGCCGTCCCGCCGTCCTTCGTCACCAGGACCGATGCCCCTGTGTCCTCCAGCATAGCCCGGTTCATTGTGTGGGAAAAAGGCCCACGCATGGCGATGATGTGCGCAGGGTCAAAGCCCAGTTCCTCACAGGCGCGCAGGACGTCCGACGTGGGCAGGACGCGCGCAAAAAGCCGCGCCCGCCAGTCTCGCACGGCGGTGAACTCGCGGAGCTCCTTGCTTCCCACCGTGAGCAGGACGTTTCCCTCGCGGTGGTCCAGCAGCTCCGCCGCCTCCCGGCAGGACCCCGCCAGGGTGACCCCCTCACCGTTCAGGGCCGCAGGCCCCCGGCTCACGCGCAGAAGCGGCACGCCCGTCTCCTCGCAGGCGGCTTTGATGTTCTTCGTCACTTCAACGGCGTAGGGGTGTGTGGCGTCGATGACGCAGGCGATGTTCTCCGTCTGGATAAGGGCAGCCATGCCCGCCGCGTCCAGCCGCCCCACGCGGGCCTCTACGTTGGGCAGATCCCTCACCAGCTCCGCGCCATACTCCGTGGCCACGCAGCAGAGCCCCCCGACCCGCTCCAGTATCTCGCGGGCTTCTGTTGTCCCGCCAAAGAGCAGCAGCCGGGGCGTCACGGACGTTCCCCTTCCTCAAGGGGATAGCCCCGGCGCGTGACCATGCGGCCAGCCACGATCGCCGTCTGGGAATTGCCGATGATAGCCGTGCAGAACATATCAAGCTGGGCTTTCTGTATCTCGCCCAGGGTGGTGACACAATGGCTCTGTCCCGGCCGGCCGATGTCCCGGACCCACCCGGCGGGTGTCTCCGGTGGCCTGTGTCGCAGCAGGAGGCTGCAGGCCCACTGAAAGTGGTGCGGGCGGCCGCGGCTCGAGGGGTTGTAGAGGCAGGTGATAAAGTCCGCCTGAGCGGCAGCGAGGAGGCGGCGCTCGATGAGCTCTCGGGGCGTCCGGAGGTCGCTGAGGCTGATGACGGCGAAGTCCTGCATGAGCGGGGCTCCCAGGACAGCGGCAGCGGAGTTGGCCGCGGTGACACCCGGCACGATCTCGACCTCAGTTTTAAGCTCAGGGGGAAACGGCCCCCCTAAAACCCCCAGCTGGCCTCCGGCGATCTCCAGCATCAGCCCCGCCATGCCGTAGACGCCGGGATCGCCGCTGGACACCAGCCCCACCGTGTGCCCCTCCAGAGCCAGGGCGAGGGCCTCGCGGCATCGTTCCGCCTCCTGACGCATGGTGGAGGACCGCAGCTCCTTGTTGGGAAAGAGCGGTGCGATGAGGTCGATATACGTCCGGTAGCCCAGGATGACGTCACACCGTTCCAGCGCTGCCAGCGCCCGCGGTGTCATTTCTTCTTTGCCTCCCGGGCCAAGCCCGACGACGTAGATCATGAATGCCCTTCCCTGGTGGCAAGTTCCACCTCGGCCCGGATAATATGGAGGGCCTGCCAGCCGGCGATGGTCCCGTCCGCGATCATCTGCCTGACCCAGCCGCCGATGCCGTTCTGCGCCGGGGCGGACAGTTTAAGCGACAACCACACAGGCTGTCCGTTCTCCTCAACGTCAAGGCCAGCTTCTGCGTCCAGTACGGCTTCGCCATAGCAGGCCCGCGCCCGTTCCAACAGCTCATCAGAGCGGAGTTCGCCACACACCCAGTACCGCGCCGCCAGACAGACCTTCCCCAGCGAGGGGGCGTCCTCCGCGACGGGATAAGCGCGCAGCAGACGGAAGCCCTCGGGCAGGGCCGCGTCCCAGCGGGACAACATCTCCTCGGGCTCGCCCTCTGTCCACACGTCCACCGGCTCGGCCAGGGCCACAACCCCGGCGGGGAGCTCCGGACCAAAGCTCATGCGGGGATGGGGGGAGAAGCCCTGGGTCAGAGCCAGGGACACCCCGGCGCGAAGGGCCGCGCGGGTGAAGAGCGATGCCAGGGAGACATGAGGCACGAAACACGCCCCTCCTCGCTTTTCGTAGATGAGGCGAAAACGAGTGCTCATTCCTTCCTCCCCTTACAGTTCAGCCCACATCCGGCGCAGCGCCCCCACCGGCAGTCCGGCGTCAGAGCAGGGACCTCCCCATAGGCCTTGTGCCGCTCGCGCAGAAGGAAATCCTTCGTCACACCCACGCTGATGTGGTCCCAGGGCAGGGTCTCCGTCTCGTCCCGTTCGCGGGTGAAGATCAGGGGATCCAGCCCGCAGTGCTCAAACGCGTCCAGCCAGTTTTGCAGGTTGAAGGTCTCGGTCCAGCTATCGAAACGAGACCCTGTCCGCCAGGCCCGTTCAATGACGTCCGCCGTGCGCCGGTCCCCACGGGAGAGCACGCCCTCCAGGAAGGTCTGTTCCGGCTCATGGTAGCTGAGGGTGATGGAACGCTCATGGATCTGGGATTTGAGGTAGTGCCCCTTCCTCCGCAGCTCCTCCATGGAGTTTTGGCGTTCCCATTGAAACGGCGTGTGTCCCTTGGGCACAAAGCCCGCCACGGAGGCACTGACCGTCGTGCGCTTCCGCCCCAGGGAGCGTCCCAGCTTCAGCGTCCGCCGCGCCAGCGCGATGATGCCGTCCAGGTCCTCCTCCGTCTCCGTGGGCAGCCCCATCATGAAGTAGAGCTTCACCCGATCCCAGCCCAGCGAGAAGGCCTCCGTCAGACAGGCTTCGATGGCCTCCTCGGTGACGCCCTTGTTGATGACATCACGGAGCCTCTGAGTTCCTGCCTCCGGGGCGAAGGTCAGCCCGCCCCGCCGCAGTTTCTGGAGCCGTCCCGCCAGCCCCACGGAGAACCCGTCTATCCTCAGGCTCGGCAGGCTCAGATGCGCCCTGCGCTCCGTCAGGGGCCCTGTCAGCCCGTCGATGAGACGCTCAATGTTGGAGTAGTCGCAGGACGCCAGCGAGAGGAGCCCCAGTTCGTCGTAGCCGCTTCGGGCCAAAAGCCGCGGCACAGCCTCCATCACCGCCTCCACGCTCCGTTCCCGCACAGGGCGGCAGATCATCCCCGCCTGGCAGAACCGGCAGCCCCGCGAGCAGCCTCGGAAGAGCTCCAGCGCCGCCCGATCGTGGACGACACTCACGGAGGGGACGGCGATGTCCTCCGGAATGGGGGCATCGTCCAGGTCCTTCAGAATCTGACGCTCGATGGGAAAGGGGAACGACTCACCCGGCACAGGCCGTCCTGCTCCGTCCGTCTCATAAAGCGAGGGGACGTAGATACCCTTGAGCTTTGCACAGGCGGCGAGGCGGGAACTCCGGCGATCTCCCCTGGTCCCTGCAAGGAGCTCCAGCAGCGAGGGGAGCAAAATCTCGGCCTCCCCGATACAGAAGAGGTCGATAAAGGGCGACAGGGGCTCCGGGACAAGGGCCCCATGCCCTCCGGCGATGACGAGGGGGACGTTCTCTCCCCGATCCTGGGAACGCAGGGGGATCCCCGCAAGGTCCAGCAGGGTGAGCACATTCGTGTAACCCGTCTCGTGCTGGAGAGTGAAGGCCACAACGTCAAATTCGCAGAGAGGCCGGCGCTGTTCCACAGAGATCAGGGGAAGATTCTGGGCGCGGAGCAGGGCCTCCATGTCCACCCAGGGACAGTAAGCCCGGTCCACAAGGCAACCCAATCCACGGATCAGCGAGGCAATGAGCTGAAAGCCGTAGTAGCTCATCCCGATCTCGTAGACATCGGGAAAGGCAAGGCAGATACGCAGACTTTTTCCTTCCGGACCGTCCCACTCCGGCACGGGGTAGCCGCGCCACTCGCTGCCGCTGTAGCGCGAGGGGCGCGCCACCTGAGAGAGAAGAGCCCAATGCGGCTCATTAAATTCAGGAAAGAACATGGACCACACTTCTGAATTTTGAGTTCTCAATGTATATACTCTCAACAAGGCCAAGGGCGATGAAGAGAGAAAGAAGAGCGCTCCCGCCATAGCTGAGGAAGGGCAGAGGCAATCCCGTGACGGGCATCAGGCCGATGCTCATCCCCACGCTCTCAAACATCTGGAACCATATCCACACCGCCACCCCGGCGGTGAGAATCTTACACCGGCGGTCACGGCTCCGGGCCCCCGCGCCGATGATACGGCAGAAGAGGATGGCGAACAGGATGAGGAGCAGCCCATCCCCAATGAAGCCAAATTCCTCGGAGCAGACGCTGAAGATGAAATCCGTGTGAGGTTCCGGGAGGAAGCGGAGCTTGCTCTGCATCCCCATCATGAAGCCCTTGCCCCAAAAACCTCCGGACCCCACCGCAATGCGGGACTGGATGACGTTGTACCCCGCACCCAGAGGGTCCCTCATGGGGTCGATGAAGACCAGGAGGCGCATCCGCTGATATTCCTTGAGGCCAAAGAGGATGACAAAGGGCAGAAGCGCCGCCCCCGTCCCGATGATCCCGAACAGATAGCGCAACGGGGCTCCTGCCGCCAGCAACATCCCCAGGGCGATGACAACATAAACCAGCGCGCTCCCCGCGTCCGGCTGAAGGAGGACGAGAAGGACCGGCACAGCCATCACACCAAGGCCCGCAAGGAACGCCTTGAAAGTGAGCGGCGGGTACCGGCTCAGGAACTTCGACATCATCAGGATGAGGGATATCTTGGCGAACTCCGAGGGCTGGAATCGGAACCCGGCGATGGGTATCCAGCTCTGAGCCCCCTTGACCCTGGGCGCGAGAAGCGGCGTAAAAAGGAGCAACAACAAAGTCAAACCGTAGATGAGGTAGGCTGCGTCCAAAAGCCGGTTATGCCCTGCGGCCAGGACCGCCGCCAGAGCAAGACAGCTCAAAAGCATCCATAGTGTCTGCCGAAACGCCAAGTCGCCTCCCTGGCCCAGGGAGCCAGCCCCGGCACTGTAGATACAGAAGATGCCCCACAGGACCAAAGCCAGCACACACCCCGCCATTAGGCGGTCCAGGGAGGCGACGTCCTCCTTAAAAAACGAGATGCGCGGAGCTTCCATAAATTAAAACGGCGTTAGTTGTCCTCAACCCATGTGCCGCTGCCACGCTTGATCCGAAGCACCGGGACGTTGGCAACCAGGGCTACCGCCTGCTCGTCACGGTCCAGGTCCAGTTCGATCTTGCTCGTGTCGATGTCCATATACTTTGTCAGGACACCGATCATCTCCCGGCGGAGGTCCTCAAGAAGCTGCGGTGAGATATCCGTCCGGTCGTGGACCAGAACGATACGAAGCCGGTTCTTGGCTGTCTGCCCGGAACCGCTGGAGGATCCCCCGAAAAAACTTTTCAAAAAACCCATGGTTATCTCCTCCTGCCCGTTAACGCCGTTTAAAGAATTTCTTGATTCGGCGGAGGAACCCGTGGGTGGCGTAAGCCTGGAGATCCATTAGAGGAACGTCGCGCCCCATGATGCGCTCCGCGATGTTGAGGTAGGCCTGAGCTGCGGGCGAGTCTAAGGACATGGTCATGGGCTCGCCGTTGTTGGCGGACTTGATGACGCTCTCGTCCTCCGGCACGATGCCAATCAGAGGAATGGAGAGGACGTCAAGAATGTCCTCCTGAGCCAGCATGTCGCCGTCCTGGACCATGTTGGGACGCAGGCGGTTGATGATGAGGCGTATCGGGGATTTGCCCATGGACTCCAGCATGCCGATGATGCGGTCCGCGTCTCTCACGGCGGGTATCTCCGGGGTCGTAACCACCAGCGCCTCGTCCGCTCCGGCCGCAGCGTTCTTGAATCCGCCCTCAATGCCAGCCGGACAATCCAGAAGGATGAAGTCAAAGTCCGGCTTGAGCTGCTCGCAGAGCGCGACCATCTGTTCCGGATTGACGGCATCCTTTGTGCGCGTCTGAGCGGCAGGCAGCAGATAGAGGTTAGGCACCCGCTTGTCCTTCACCAGGGCCTGATTCAGGCGGCAGTTCCCCTCGATGACATCGATGAAGTTGAACACCACCCTGTTTTCCAGCCCCATTACCACATCAAGATTGCGCAACCCAACATCCGCGTCGATGGCGACGACCTTTTGGCCGAACTTTGCCAGCGCCGCGGCGATATTCGCCGTTGAGGTGGTCTTTCCGACCCCTCCCTTACCGGAGGTCGTAACAATAACCCGCGCTCCCAATCAAAACCCTCCATTCATGATCTGACGCATAATTCTAGTCGTCAACCCTGATATTTTACACAAAGGCACGTTTTTTTTCCAGACAGGCCAAATTATATTATATCCCGGCCTCCATGTCCGGCAACCTCCTTAAGGAAATTGCTTACCCGGATGATGGGTTCGCCGTCCTCCAGCGTGATGAGGACTGGTTTACGCCAGCCGGAGATCGAGTCGTCCGCATAGCAGAGCTTGTTTCCCAGGCGGACCTGCGGCGACTCGAAGGACCCCGCCATGATAAAGACATCCGCCTCCCCGCTCATTGGGGTGCCCACGGGCCCCACCTGTCCCGCGTGGACAAGGCCGCGGAGCCGCCCCGCCACAACGACATTTCCCCCCGCGATGATCTCCGCGCCGGGGTTCAGGTGCCCCCACAAAAGGACGTCCCCCGGAGCCTCAATGGTCTGTCCGCCCCTCAGGGAGGTATAGACGGCCTTAAGCGCCGGGCGGTTTCCCAGCCCGGCCTCTGCCATCCTTTGAGGACTGAGGATAGGCGTTGTCAGGGACTCGTTCTCAAGGGGCTGGTGAGGCTCCTCCACGGAGAGCCCGGAACTTCGAAAGAGCCTCAGGGTCTCCTCGTTGGTGGAAAGCCAAGCCAGCACGCGGACATGCTTGCCCCACACCAGCTTCTGCATGAGCCGGACAAGGAATCCCGGCGAGCAAACACGGGACTGGAAGTCCAGCACGATCCCTTCCTCCATGGGAAGCAGATACGCCTTTGAGGGAATCCTCAGCAGGAGGTCCAGAAGTGCGGCCTCGCTGGGGGTCATGGGCATGGTGATGTGGATGCCGTAGGGCCTCCTCTCCATACGGATCTGGACCTCCGTCCCCCGCATCTTCTCAGCGATGCGCTTTTGAAACGTCTTCATCCGGTTTTGTAATGTTCCCATCTTCCGTAACCATCTTCTCCTGATCTTCTCCGGCAGAGTGGCTCAGCATGTGGGCCAAAAGCTCACCAACCAAGGGCGATGCGACGCTGCTGCCGTGTTTTCCCCCCTCGATGACCGCCACCGATACATACTGTGGGGCCTCTGCCGGAGCGTACCCCACGAACAGCGCGTGGTCGGCCCCGTGGGCGTTTTGCGCTGTCCCCGTCTTTCCGGCGACAGCGACACCAAACCGCCCGGCCCGCGCGCCTGTCCCCCGGCTCACGACATACTCCAGGCCCCTCTGTACGAGGGCGAGCTTCTCCGGCGTCAGATGCAGATCCTCCGGCTCCCGGTAGTTCAGGACGCAGAGGTGAGGCGTTACAAGTTTACCTCCATTTGCGATAGCCGCATAGACCCGCGCGATCTGAAGGGGGGTCATGAGGACGTACCCCTGCCCAATGGAGTAGTTCACGGTATCCCCCTGATACCAGCTCTGACGGAATCGCTTCCTTTTCCATTCCGGCCCGGCGATGATGCCCGGCTGCTCCCCCGGCAGGTCCACGCCCGTGGGCTCACCCAACTGGAACTTCCGCCCCCATTTTATCAGCCGATCGATGCCCATCTTCAGCCCCACCTGATAGAAGAACACGTCGCAGGAGTGCTGGAGGGCGGACAACACGTTCTCCGCTCCGTGCCCGCTGTGTTTCCAGCAGCGGAAGCTCCGGTTGGCCACGCGGAGCGCCCCACCGCAGAAGAACGACGTGGAGCTTGAGATGACGTCCTCCTCAAGGGCCGCGACAGACATGAATGCCTTGAAGGTGGAGGCCGGAGGGTAAATGCCGGAAATGGCCCGATCCATCATGGGTCGGGCGGGGTCCCCTGCGATGCGGTTCCACTCCTGCCCGGACACGCCCCAGGCCAGGGGATTGTTGTCATAGGTGGGAGAGGAGGCCAAAGCCAGGATCGCTCCCGTCCGAACGTCCATCGCCACCAGCGCACCCCGGTAGTCCTTCAGGAGCTCCCCTGCCCGCTTTTGAAATCCCATATCGAGGGTCAGGCGAAGGTCCTCGCCCTTTGTAGCGGAGTAAGAGTCCAGCGTACGGACCCGGCGCCCCCGGGCATCCACCTCAATGGCTTCCTCTCCGGCCTCGCCGCGCAGCCGTTCCTCATAGGACCGCTCAATGCCGGCCTTACCGATCAGGTCGCCCCCAAGATAGCCGTTCTCCGCGTTGGCCTTCAGTTCCTCCTCGGAGATCTCTGCTACGTAGCCCAGGACGTTGGCTGCCATGGCCCCCGCCGGGTAGGTACGCCGCCAGACAGAGAGGGGGAACAGCTCCCGCGGGAAATCCGTATCCGCCACGAGGTCCGCCATCTGGGGCATCGTCAGGTTCGGCACCAGGCGCATCACGCGGTAGGGAGCTTGGCGCTGCTGCTTGACTATCCGCTCCAGCTGGGGAATGGTCATTGGTATCCCATGCCGCACCAGGACCTCGCTGAACTTCGCGAGTTTCTCCGGCGTGTTCAGGTCCAAAGGATAGCCCATGATGCTGAAGGTCGTCTCATTCACAGCCAGGGGAACGCCGTTGCGGTCGAATATCTCGCCCCGCGGCGCAGTGAAGCGGATGAGACGGAGGCGATTGTTGTAGGCCAGCCGGACGTACTTGTCCCCCTGGTAGATCTGGCAGTAGTAGAGCCCCGCCAGAAGGAGCAGCAGTGAACCCAAAAGACAGCTCAGGAGGACTTTCAGCCGGTTGTCCAGAAGGTCACGGATCTCAGGCATGGGGATTTATAAGCCGCCCGCAGCGTCGGCCTTCATTCGCTGCGAGTAGAACCAGAGGCATAAAAGCAGCGCCGGCAGCGCGTAAAGCTGTTCCATCAGGAAGAACCCGCCTCCCGTGTCCCCGCCGAGGATGAGCACGGGCAGCAGGGGGGGGATGAGCTGCGACGATTCCAGCACCAGGAACACCACGAAACCTGTGCGCCCCTGAAGAGGAATGATGCTCCATATCCAGAGGACCAGCATCACCACGACCACGTAACCCAGAGTGAAGAACCCAGGGATACCGACCCAACGGAGATCCCACAGAAGCCCTCCGCCAAAGGCGGTCCAGATGGCCCAGACCCGCTCCTCGTCTTCGTCCTTCAGCAGACGGTAGACGATGCCCAGCAAAAAGAGCTCCGGGATCTGCATCACCCCCCCAAAGAGGACCGTCAGGAGGTCCTGGAGCAGCCAGAGAAGAAAGAGGATCATTGCGCTTCCCCCAATGAACCTATTGAGACGGAGTAAAACCGGGAAAGGTCCGCCCCCGGCTCTACGCGATAGGTGATATAGCCGTCCGGTGTCGTCTCCAGCTCCTCCGCGATCTTTCCAATGGGAAGCCCCGGCGGGATCTGCTCTCCAATGAGCGCCGTATCGAGCTTCATCCCCGTCCGCTCGCCGCGGCCCGCGGGGATGTACTTCAGGAGGACAGCCCCCTCTCCATCCCCCATAACGACGCCCAACTCCCGCGTCTCCTGCACCACGACGGGGATCAGCAGGGAGGGCGAGGTCAAAAGCTCCGCCCAGGAGGACATCAGTGAGACAGAGCTCACCCTGCCGGCGAGATAGCCCTGATGAAAAACAGGCATTCCCTCCTTCACGTGTTCCCGCTCCCCCTGATCGATGCGGACCTCGCTCCACCAGGACATGGGGGCCCGAAGCGTCACTCTGGCCTCGTGCATTCTGGCGCCGAGCTCGGAGAGGAGCTTCTCGTTTGCCATAGCCGCATCCAGAATACGCAGCTTCGCGTTTTCATCCCGCAGTCGCACAAGCTCTTCCTCAAGGGTCTGACGGTCCTGCGAGCGTGACTGCCATTCAAGGAAAACACTTCGAAGAAAAACGGCCGGTTGTTCGGGGATGGCCAACATCTCACCCAAAAGGTCCACCACGACCTTCGATATCCCCAGGCTCGTCCCTCCGCCCAGGAGGGACAGCCCAAGGATAAGGGCCGTCAACCCATGCGCCCACTCGCGGGGACGCTGGAAGGCGCGCATGGCGGGGCCGCGTTCAAACATGGCCTCTCCTTATGCCGCCCTTCAGCGCGAGCCGCGCTCGATGGACGTCAGGACCCGGCGCATGGTCCCAAGATTTTCCAGGATCTTCCCCACGCCCAGCGCCACGGAGAAGAGAGGCTTCTCCGCTATGATGACCGGTGTGTTGATGGTTCGGGAAAGACGCTCGGCGAACCCATTAAGGAGCGCAACACCGCCGGTGAGGACGATTCCACGATCCACAACGTCCTTGGCCAGCTCCGGAGGCATCTTCTCCAGCGCCACCTTCACCATGTCCTCAATACCGGTGAGGAGGGGGTCCAATGCCTCGCGGACCTCCACGGAGGAGACGATGTCGCTTTTGGGCAGGCCGTCAGACAAATCCCGCCCCTTCACGGCCATCTCCAGCTCCGGAGAGAGCGGCAGGGCGGAACCGATGGTGTTCTTGACCTCCTCTGCTGTCGTCTCTCCAATAGAGAGAGCGTAACGCTGGCGCACCATGGCGATGATAGCGTTGTCCATTGCCCGCCCCGCCGTGCGGAGGGAATTTGTGACCACAATGCCCCCCAGGGAGATGACGGAGACCTCGCTGGTGCCGCTGCCGATATCGATGACCATGCAGCCGTTGGGCTTGTCGATGGGGAGCCCAGCGCCCAGCGCCGCGGAGATGGGCTCCTCCACAACGTAGGCCTCACTGGCCCCTGCGCCGAGCGTCGCGTCAACGAAGGCTTTGCGCTCCACCTCCGTAGCTTCCGCCGGGACGGAGATGACCACGCGGGGATGGGATATGGAGCCGCCGCCCACCTTTCGGAGGCAGTGGCGGATCAGTTCCTCGGTCATATCGAAGTTGGCGATGACCCCCTCCTGAAGCGGCCATATCGCCTCGATGCCAGTGGGGACCTTGCCGGCCATGGCCTTGGCCTCGCGCCCCACGGCGATGACCTCCAGCCCCTTTCCACGGGGGAGCTTCCTCACCGCCACCGTTGAGGGCTCGCTGAGGACGATGCCTTTATCCTTGACGTACACCACAATGTTTGCGGAGCCCAAGTCTATCCCCACATCCTGTCCCAACACGCCGGACAGATATCTAAACATTCTTTATCACCTCAAAAACTACTTCGGCCAGTAGGGGTTGCGTTTTCTCTCCTCGCCGATGCTTGTCTCCGGGCCGTGCCCGGGCAGGACGGAGAGGCTGTCCGGAAGGCCGGCAAGACGCCGCAAAGACGCCTCCAGCACGGTCGAATCTCCTCCCTCTAAATCCGTCCTCCCCACGCTCTGCGCGAAGAGGGTATCCCCGGACGCCAGGAGCCTCTCATCCCCACCACTTATAAGATAGCACACTCCGCCCTCTGTGTGGCCGGGGGTTTCCATGACCTGTATCTCCATCTCTCCCACGCGGAGGACGTCGCCTTCTTTGAGCTCGTGGAAGTCTGTGATGGGCTCGCACTGGATCCCCAGAAGGTCCTGAAGGGCCTGGGCAGGTTCGCGCAGACGGTAGGCGTCGCCGTGCCCAATGTAGATTTCATTCCCCACAACGGGTTCCAGGCTGCGAAGCCCCGCGAAGTGGTCCAGGTGCCCGTGGGTCAGAAGGACCTTCCGCAGTTTTAACGCGGGGGAGGTACCCCCCGCACCCCCTGAACCCGCCGAGGCCTTTATAAACTCCAGCACCTCGGTGGCGTCCCCGCCAGGGTCGACGAAGAACGCCTCCCCGCCGTCATCCCAAAAAAGATAACCGTTCGTCCAGAGCGCGCCCAGAGGAAAACGTTTGTAGTGCATCCTGACCTCCTGAATACTTATCCTGACCTTTACCCCGTCAAAAACCGGTTCATATTATATATCAGAAAGGCCCGGCCCCTTATGGTGTTTTACATCGTCTTGTCGTAGTGCTTGATCAGCGCCTGGGTCCCCAGATCGCCCAGCCCCTGCGCCTCTAACTCCCTGTAGTTTTTCAGCACCGCCTGAAGCATCTCAAGCTGAAGCCCACTGTCCCGGGACTCCCCGTCGGCCAGGCCCATATCCTTGATGAAGTGCTTCATGAAGAACCCCGGCGCGAAGTTCCCCTCCAGGATTTTTGTCCCAAAGGCGTCGAGCTGCTTGCTGCCTGCGGCCCCCGTGGAGACGGATTTCAGAAGGACGTTAAGGTCCAGCCCCTTGGCCCGCGCGTAGGCCAGCGCCTCACAGACGCCAGAGAGCGCCCCGGCGATCATGATCTGATTGGCGAGCTTGGCGTGCTGTCCGCACCCGGCCTTCCCCTGATAGTTGATGTTCGTACCCATGGCGCGGAACAGAGGCAGGCAGGCATCAAAGTCCGCCTTATCCCCGCCCACAAGGATGGAAAGCGTACCGTTCTTCGCACCGGTGTCCCCGCCCGTCACGGGCGCGTCCATGACGTGGAAGCCCCTCTTCGTCCCCTCCTCGTAGATTTTTGCGGCCAGAGCAGGGCTGGTGGTGGTCATGTCGATGAGAGTCGTTCCCTTCTCTGCGCTGTCTAAGATGTTTCCCTTTGCGAAGTAGACCTCCTCAACGTCCTTCGGGAAGCCAACGATGGTGATGACCGCGTCGCATCCCTTCACGCAGCCGGCGATGGTCTCGTGGAACTGCGCACCCTCGCCGATAACGTCCTCGACCTTTGCCCTTGAGCGGGCAAAGATATGCAGCTCAAAGCCCGCTTTCATCAGATTCCGCGTCATGCTCTTTCCCATAATTCCCAGGCCAATAAATCCGATCTTCTTCATAACTGTCCCTCCTCTGGAGAAATCTCCTTTCTATTTTAGCTCAGAACGGGATAAAATACTTGCAGAGATATGGGGATATCAGGGAGGCTTTAGGTTGAGGATACGGCGGCCGGTGTTGAAGGATCTGGACGAGGCGGGCACGCTCTGGCAAAGCGGCGGAGCGGTGCTGGAACGCGCGGGGGGGGCGGCACGAGCGTGGGCCTGTCCCCCGGGCCATGTGCTGGCCGTGCTGCCGGACCTTCGCGCCTCCACGGAGTTCGCGGGCAACGTCCGCCGGCTGGGCCATGGGCCCCTTCCCGGCGAGGGCCGCGAGTCCTTCCTTCTGAGCGAGCCGCCCCTGACCTCTCAGGGCATCGAAAGCCGCCCTCTGCGCCTGGAGCGCGGGGAGGTCCTTCGCCGCTGGGCGCAGGGAACGGAGGGAGTGCTGGCAGCAACACCCGGCGCGTTGATGGCTCCTTGTCTTCTGGGAACGGAGGAGCTGACCGTTCAAAAGGGAGAGGGCTCCCAGCGGGACGAACTGGTGGCGTGGCTTGACCGTGCCGGTTATCAGCGCGTGGACCTGGTGTGGTATCCGGGGCAGTTCGCCGTGCGGGGTTTTATCCTTGATGTCTTTGACCCCGCTCACGCGATGCCCCTCCGCTTCGAGTTCATGGACGATGTGGTGGAGCGCATCGCGCCCTTCCACCCCGCCACTCAAAGGAGCGGTGGTCGGAACATAGGCCCCGTGGAGTTGGAGAAAGTCTCCCTCCACGGGCTGGAGAAGGTCCGCCCGGCAGCCCCGGTGGCGCTGCTGCCTCAGGACACGCGCGTCCTGATCTGCGATCCGCGGCGGACCGAGACTCAGGCCCACTCCTTCGGCTGGCTGTGGCATGAGCTCTGCCTTGAGGACATCCCCGACTGGGACGAGACGTTCCACGCTCTGGCGGAGCTGCCCCACCTTCGGCTGACGGACTCGGCGGAGGACGCCGACGCAGAACTGCCCCTTGAAGGGCTGCCCCCCTTCCGCGGGGACGCCGGCGCGGCAGTGCGCCTGTGCCAGGAGCTCAGGGCGGAGGGGTGCACGATCTCCGTCTACACCACGAACCCGCGCTTTCTTGACCTGAAGGGAGGCCCCCTGTCCGGGGCAGGGGCGCTGGACATCCACGAGGGGAACCTGACCTCCGGCTTTGTGGACCGGGCTGCCCGCCGTGCCTTCCTCTCCGACCGGGAGCTCTCCGGTATCACGGCCGGCCTGGAACCGGGCACGGGGGAGGATCTCCTTCTTACCGGTAAGGGGGCTGTCCCCATTGAGTGGCGGGACCGGCTCTCGCCGGGACAGCTTGTCGTCCATGAGGACTACGGACTCGGCGTCTTCCGCGGCATCGAGACGGTCTCCCGCGCAGGGGGAACGGGGGCCCTGCCGCCCATCGACGCGCTGGTGCTGGAGTTCGCGCAGGGGCAGCGGCTGCTCATCCCCGTGCTGCAGTCCTCCAAACTGACGCCCCTGGCGGAGCACGAGAGCGACGAGACGCAGCTGGACAGCCTTCGGGGCGTGCGCTGGAAGCACAGTGTGGAGCGGGACCGCCAGCGCGCGAAGGAGGAGGCGAAGGTGCTGATGGAGATCTTCGCCCGGCGGGAGCTGGAGCGCCGCTCCCCCTGGGACGAGCCAGGAGACCTCTACGACGAGTTCGTCCGCGCCTTTCCCTACGCTGAGACAGCCGACCAGCTCCGGGCCGTGTCGGAGATCATGGCCGACCTGTCGGGCCCCTTCCCCATGGACCGCCTGCTGGTGGGGGACGTGGGCTTCGGCAAGACGGAGGTGGCGCTGCGGGCGGCCTTCCGCGCCGTCACCTCTGGACATCAGGTCTGTGTCCTGGTGCCCACGACCATCCTGGCCCAACAGCACTACGCCACCTTCCAGTCCCGCCTTGCCGGGTTCCCCGTGACCGTGGGCCTGCTGTCCCGCTTCGTCCCCAAAAAGGAGATGGCCCAGACCCTCCAGCGGGCGGCGGAGGGGACAGTGGACATCGTGATCGGGACCCACAAGCTGCTTCAGGACGGTGTCGCCTTCAAACGGCTGGGGCTGCTGGTCATCGACGAGGAGCACCGTTTCGGCGTCATGCACAAGGAGGGGCTGAAGCGGGCCTATGGCTCAGTGGACATCCTGAGCCTGTCGGCGACGCCCATCCCCCGCACGCTGGCCATGGCGCTTCAGGGGCTCCGCAGCATCTCTGTCCTCTCCACGCCCCCTCTGGACCGTCTGCCGGTGACGACCTTTGCCGGCCCCTGGGATCCCTCCCTTGTGCGCAAGGCCATCACCTACGAGCTGAACCGCGGCGGCCAGGTGTACTTCCTCTCCAACCGCATCTCCCGAATGGAGGACCAGCACAAGATGCTGACGGCCTTCTTCCCCGACGCGCGCATCCGCCTCGCTCACGGCCAGATGCCGGAGCGGGAGCTGGAGAGCACGATGATGGAGTTCTACGCCGGCAAGACCGACATCCTCATCGCCACGACGATCATCGAGAGCGGGCTGGACGTGGGACGGGCCAACACCATCATCATCGACGACTCCCAGGAGCTGGGCCTGGCGCAGATGTACCAGCTTCGGGGCCGGGTGGGGCGGCGGGGGGAGAACGCCTTTGCCTATTTCTTCTATCCTGACCGGGAGGGGCTGAGGCAGGACACGGCGGACCGGCTGGAGGCCATCTCCACCATGACGGAGTTGGGCTCCGGCTATGCCATCGCACGGCGCGACCTGGACATCCGCGGCGGCGGCGAGGTCGGGGGGACCAGGCAGCACGGCAGCAGCCGGGCCGCCAGCTTCCACCTCTTCTACCGTATGCTGGAGCAGGAGCTGGCGCGTCTCCGGGGCTTTGAGACGAAGCTGACAGACCTTCGGCTGGAGCAGGGAAAGCGGATCCCCGGCGCGTCCATTCCGCCCACCTACATCCCCCAGGAGGAAGTACGCGTGACGCTCTACCGGCGCTTGCTGAAGGTCGTGGGCGTGGACGAGCTGTGTTCGCTCATGGAGGAGATGAGGGACCGCTTCGGCACGCTGCCGGAGGAGACCCGGCTTCTCTGCGCCCTGACGGCCATCCGAAACTTCGGCGGGCTCTTTGGCCTGGAGACGGTGACCATAGGAGAGAAGGAGACGGCCGCCACGGGGAGTCTGGGCGAGCTGGCCCCGCATTTGAGGAATTTGGGCGGCTGGATCGTGCTGGGCTCTCACGCGGAGGGACCCGCCGGGCTGAAGGGCGCCCTGGGCTTGTTCGAGGCCATGCGGAAAGCGAACAAACAACAATCAAAGGAGGCGCGCTGATGCTGCAGAAAGGTCTGTTCACCGGCAAGAAGGTCATGATCTTTGATATGGACGGGACGCTCATCGACTCCGTGGGCATTTGGAACGCGGTGGACGAGGAGCTCATCAAAAAAATACGCACGAACGACGCGGAAGTGGACGGCCTGCAACACCAGCGCGACATCGCCCTGCGGCGGCTCAGCCGGGAGGAGAACCCCTATATGGCGTACTGCGGTTTTTTGGGGCAGAAGTACGGCTCGCCCCTGAGCGCGGAGGAGATTCACACACTGCGCTACGCCATCGCCCAGGATTACCTTCAGAATAAGGTGGACTATAAGCCGGGGGCCGATGTCTTTATCCGCCGGCTGAAGGCGGCGGGTTACACCCTCACCATCGCCACGGCCACGCGGAAGGCCAACCTGACCCTCTACCGGACGCAGAACAAAAACATCATGTCCAAAGCGGCGCTGGACGATTATTTTTCGCTCATCTACGCACGGGAGGACGCGAAGGAGATGAAGCCCAGCCCGGAGATATACCTGCGCGTCATGAACGAGTTAAGGGCCGCCCCCAGCGAGTGCCTGGTGTTCGAAGATTCGCTCGTGGGCATCGAGGCCGCGCGGAACGCCGGGATGGACTCCGTCGCCATTTATGACAAACACTCCGACGGAGAGCGGGAACAGATCAACGCCCTCGCCACCTGGCAGGCCCGGGATTACGCGGAGCTTATCGACCTTCTGCCGCCTGAGACACCGGACCGTTAAGTTCCCGGCGTCCTGTGCCGATACATAGACTGGAAATTGAGATATTCTTTGAGGAGGTCTTTTATATGGCCGTCACCACCAATGTCAATAACGCCGTCAGCACCCCGGTGACCGGGTCTACTCAGAGCACAGCTACGGCCCTGAGCAACGCGACCAATGACCTGGGCAAGGACGCGTTTTTGAAGTTGCTCATCGCGGAGCTCTCCAATCAGGACCCGCTGAACCCCATGGAGGACCGGGAGTTCATCCCTCAGATGGCGACCTTCAGCAGCCTTGAGCAGATGCAGAACATGAACAAGACTCTGGAGGCCATGTCCGAGGCCAACAAGTTCTCCGCCGTCAGCTACATCGGCAAGGCCGTGGCCTTCACCCAGGGCGAGGGCGAGGAGGCCCACCAGGTGGCCGCCATCGTCAACGAGATCTGGTTTGACCCCGCCAAGGGCACCATCCTCGGCACCACGGAGGGCGATGTGCCGCTCAATAAGGTGGAAGGGGTTTCCGACGTGGCGTAACGCGCCGCGCGTACGTTATATACGTTATAATAGTAAGATAATCGGCTCTCAGGATGAGAACGGTTTGGTGGACGGAGCGACATATAAGGACACAATGGAGGTTTTCTTAAAATGCTCAGATCATTGATGACAGCGGTCACGGGCGTGCGCGCCCACCAGACCATGCTTGACGTGACGGGCAACAACATCGCCAACGCGAACACTACGGGGTTCAAGAAGGACAACACGATCTTCCAGGACCTGATGTATCAGAACCAGAAGCTGGCCAGCGCGCCGGCGGACGGCCGGGGCGGCATCAACCCCGCGCAGGTGGGGTTGGGTGTCAGCGTGGGCGCCATTGAGACGATCTACACTCAGGGGGCGGCCAACTATACGGGCAACGTCTCCGACATGATGATCAACGGCAACGGCTTCTTCATCTACGACAGCGGCACGGGCAGCCAGCTCTACAGTCGCGCCGGGGCGAATGTCCGGGACGCCGACAACAACCTGGTGCAGTCCGGCACGGGCTACAAGCTGCAGGGTTACCGCATGGAGAAGGACCCCATCAACCCCTCCGAGTACGTCCGGGACAGCACCATTTCGGACATCAACATCCCGCTGGGCAAGAAACTGGAGCCCAACGCCACGACGGAGATCAAGTTCCAGTGCAACCTGGACAGCCGCAGCAATGCCTTCCTTCCCTATGGCTTTGCCGACCTGCCCTACAACGCGGACTGCGGATGGCCAACTAACCCGGCGGGCACGGCAGTGATTAAGATGGATGGCAAGGAATACCATATGGCTTTCTCCACGAATTTCAGCGATGATGGCGAGAATTACCTTCAAATTAAAATCGGTTTGAGCGCCGATGATATAAAAAATGGTAACT